>Ga0123355_10012429_pt1 | contig 13181 bp, 13 predicted proteins | sample TergutEmb28metaG_3_FD_89872 | JGI IMG/M metagenome (GOLD analysis project Ga0123355, IMG submission 89872) | Embiratermes neotenicus P1 segment gut microbial communities from Petit-Saut dam, French Guiana - Emb289 P1 | ecosystem: Host-associated > Arthropoda: Insects > Digestive system > Gut ... | reverse complement strand
GCGAATGCCCCAGCGACTGCCGCAAGCCGCGCGGCGAGGATTGAATACGGAAAGATCAAACGAGGCTTATCGCCTCGTTTGATCTTTCATCAGCTTTATGTACTCGCTCAGTATCGGCGCGGCGGCGTGGCCATGTTCCGCGACCATTCGCACTATCGCACTGCCGACGATCACACCGTCAGCCACTGCGGAGTACCGCGCCGCCTGCTCCGGCGTTGATATCCCGAACCCGACCGCGACCGGGATTTTCGTCACTTTCCTGATCTCAGCGACGATGGCGGCGATATCCGTCGTTATCTCGCCGCGTACGCCGGTAACGCCGAGCGACGACACGAGGTAAATAAACCCCTCGGCGTCTTTTGCGATTTTCGCGATCCGCTCCGTTGACGTCGGCGCAACAAGCGTTATTATTTCAACGCCGTACTTGTTCGCCGGTTCTTTGACCTCGCCCTGCTCTTCAAACGGAACGTCAGGAATTATCGCGCCGCTTATCCCGATTTCGGCGCATTTTGCGAAAAACTTGTCGCAACCGTAGACGAACACGGGGTTGTAGTAAGTCATAAACACGCACGGGATGTGCAGTTTGTCTTTGATCGACGCCACCATGTCGAAGACGCCGTCGAGTCTCGCTCCCGCAGCCAGCGCCCGCGCGCTCGCGGCCTCGATTACCGCACCCTCGGCTATCGGGTCTGAAAATGGGATACCGATTTCGATGAGGTCGGCGCCGGCCTCCTGCGCCGTTAGGATGTATTCGGCCGAGGTTTTGAGGTCAGGGTCGCCGGCCATTAAGTAAGCGATAAACGCCTTGCCGTTTTTAAACGCGCTGCTAACCTTATTCATAAATATCCTCCCCCTTGTATCGTGCGATCGCCGCAGCGTCTTTGTCCCCGCGCCCGGACAGGCAGACCACAATTTTCTTCCCCGGCCCAAATTCTTTGGCGGCCTTAACCGCGTACGCCACCGCGTGCGCCGATTCAATCGCCGGGATTATCCCCTCCGTGCGCGAGAGCAGCTCGAACCCCATCACGGCCTCGTTGTCTGTCACCGGGACGTATTCCGCGCGGCCTTGACTATGCAACAGCGCGTGTTCCGGGCCTATGCCGGGGTAGTCCAGACCGGCTGAGATTGAGTAGACCGGGGCGATCTGGCCAAACTCATCCTGGTTGAAAAGCGTCTTCATGCCGTGGAACACGCCGGTTGACCCGCGCGTGACGCTGGCGGCGTGTTTTTCGGTGTCCACGCCAAGTCCAGCGGCCTCGCACCCGATAAGCCGGACTGAAGCGTCGCCGATAAACTCATGAAACGCGCCAATCGCGTTTGACCCGCCGCCGACACAGGCGATAACGGCATCCGGCAGACCGCCGATCGTCTCTAACATCTGCTCTTTTATCTCCCTGCCGATGACGCTTTGGAAATCGCGCACAATCGTCGGAAACGGATGCGGCCCCACGGCCGATCCGAGGATGTAATACGTGTCCGAGACGCGACGCGCCCACTCGCGAAGCGTCTCGTTGACCGCGTCTTTAAGCGTCATCGTGCCGGACGTCACCGTGTGTACGCGCGCGCCGAGCAGGCGCATACGGTAGACGTTAAGCGCTTGCCGCTCGGTGTCCTCCCTGCCCATAAAAACCTCGCACTCCATGCCCAGCAGAGCCGCAGCAGTCGCGGACGCGACGCCGTGCTGACCCGCGCCGGTTTCGGCGATGATGCGCGTTTTGCCCATACGTTTTGCAAGCAGCGCTTGACCCAGCACGTTGTTGATCTTGTGCGAGCCGGTGTGGTTTAAGTCCTCCCGCTTTAGGTAAATGTCAGCCCCGCCGATTTGCTTTGTGAGGTTTTTCGCGTGGTAAAGCAGTGACGGCCGCCCGGCGTAGTCCCGCAGTAGCGCAGAAAACTCCGCCTGAAACTCCGGGTCGTTTTTGCGCGCTTCATACGCTTCTTCCAGCTCAACCAGCGCGCTCATCAACGTTTCGGGTACGTATCTGCCGCCGAATATGCCAAATCTTCCATCCATCAAAAATTCCCCCTGACAAGGTTTACAAACCTTTTTATTTTCTCAAAATCTTTCGCGCCGCCGGTCTCAACGCCACTGCTGACGTCCACGCAGTATGGTCTGAGCCGGGCGCACGCCTCCGTGGCGTTTGTCTCGTCCAACCCTCCGGCCAGGAAATACGATGGCCCTGTATAGTCGTCTAATACGCGCCAGTCGAACGTTTTCCCGCCGCCCGCGCCGGAGTCGAACAGCAGGTAGTCCGCGCCTCGTGGTAAATGCGGCAACTCGCTTCCAACACGCACGGCCTTTATTATTGGGCATTCGCACAGCGTCCGCAGCCGCGCAATATAAGCCTCATCCTCGCCGCCGTGCAACTGCGCGATGTCTATTACCCCACGCCGGTGCAGTTCAGCAATCACGCCGGGGTTCTCATCTACGAATACTCCCACGGCCTGTATAGATTTGTCAAGCTTTTTTCGCAATCCCGCCGCCAGCGTGGCATCCACCCGGCGCGGACTTTCGGCGAACACGAATCCGATATAGTCCGGCATGGCGTGGTTCACCGCCTCAATGTCAGCCGCGCGTGACAGTCCGCAGATTTTTATCTTAGTCAAACGACACCTCCCGCAAGTTCGCGCAATGCTGACCGCTTGTCGGGCGACCGCATAAGCGTCTCGCCAATCAAGACGGCATCGACGCCGTTTTGGCGCAAAAGCTCAACATCCGCCGCCGTTTTTATCCCGCTCTCCGATACGAATATCACGTCCGGCGGCGCGAAGTCTCGAAGCTTCACACTCGTCATAATATCCACATCAAATGTCCGTAAATCCCGATTGTTCACGCCGATCACCCTCGCCCCGGCGCGCGCCGCCATTTTGACCTCGCGCTCATCATGCGCCTCGACAAGACAGCTTAGACCAAGCGCGTCCGCCATGCCGATATACTCACGTATTTGCGCCTCGGTCAGTATCGCACAGATCAGCAGTATTGCGTCCGCGCCGAGATGCGCCGACTGCTTGATCTGGAATGGGTCGATGATAAAGTCCTTGCGCAGAAGCGGCGTATCCACCGCCGCGCGGATTTCCTCGAGGTAACTGTTCGCGCCTTTGAAAAAGTCCGGCTCGGTCAAAACAGATATCGCGGCGGCCCCGGCATCGGCGTACTCGCGCGCGATCTCGACGGGCAGGAAATCGTGTGCAATGACGCCTTTTGACGGCGAAGCTTTTTTGATTTCGCAGATAAATGACATGCCCTCTTTTCGCAGGGTCTGCTCGAATACGAACGGGCGCGGTGATATTATATCCGGCAAATCCCCCGCCTGCGCTTTTTCCCACGCGACGCGGACGGTCGTCGCCGCGACGATATTGTCGAGTATGCTCATGCTGCGGCCTCCTTCGTCGCGCGGACAAATTCGCGCAGTTTTTCCATCGCCCTGCCGCTATCGAGCAGTTCCTGCGCCGTTTTGACGCACTCGCGCATCGTCACGTCGCTTTTCGCCATGTAGAGACAGCACGCGGAGTTTATCACAACGGCGTTGCGCCGCGGGCCTTTTTCGCCGGACAGTATTGCCAGCGCAATCTCCGCATTCTCCTCCGGTCCGCCGCCGAGCAGGTCATCGAGCTTGCATCGCTCTAACCCAAACTGCTCTGGTGTTATGAAATAGCTATTTAACCTGCCGCCAGAGACTTCGCACACCGTTGAAGTCCCGGTAATTGTGATCTCGTCTAGCCCATCGTGTCCGTGGACCACCATCGCGCGTTTGACGCCGAGGTTACTCAGCACGCTTGCCAGTGGACGCACCAGGTTCTCGTCGTACACGCCGAGCAGCTGCATATTCGCCCCGGCCGGGTTTGCCAGCGGGCCGAGGATATTGAATATCGTACGCACGCCAAGCTCGCGCCTCACTGGCGCGACGTGTTTCATCGCCGAATGGTAGACCTGCGCCAGCATAAAACACATGCCAGTTTCGCGCAAAACTTTTTCGCTCCGGTTCGCGTCAAGTCCGATCTCGACCCCAAGCGCCTCGAGCAAATCCGCGCTTCCGCACTTGCTGGACACACTGCGGTTACCGTGCTTGGCGACCGGCACTCCGGCGGCCGCCACGACGAACGCCGTAACTGTGGATATATTAAAACTGCCAAGACCATCCCCGCCGGTCCCGACGATGTCAATTACGTCTGTTTCAGGACGCAGTCTGACGCATTTTTCGCGTAGCACTTCGGCGCAGGCGGTGATCTCGTCGATCGTCTCGCCTTTCAGGCGCATCGCCGCCAGAAACGCGCCCATCTGCGAATCAGTCGCGCCGCCGTCCATCATTTGCAGCATGACGGCCCGTGCCGTCGGAGCCGAGAGGTCCTCGCCCGCTAAAATCTCGCGGATCGCCCGCTCAATCATTGCCGTCACCTCCGATATTTAGGAAATTCTCAATTATCCGCGCGCCGTCCGGCGTGAGGATAGATTCGGGGTGAAATTGCAAACCGTAGATCTCAAAGTCGCGGTGCTTTACGCCCATCGCCTCGCCGTCACCCGTTTCGGCGATGACCAACAGCTCATCTGGCAGTGTTTCACGCGCGACCGCCAGCGAGTGATAACGCCCGACCGGCAGGAGCGGCGGAAGGCCGCCAAAAATCGGACTTCCGTTAGCGATATGCACCATGCTCTGTTTGCCGAGCATCAGGGTTTTCGCGTAAGTCACCTCGGCGCCAAACGTCTCGCATATCGCCTGATGCCCAAGGCAAACTCCGAGTATTGGCGTTTTGCCCATGAGCCGATGTATGACCTCTTCGCAAATCCCAGCGTCGCGTGGTCTGCCCGGCCCGGGGGAAATGATGATATGTGACGCACCCAGCGCTTCAATTTCCGACACGTCCATTTCGTCGTTTCTGACAACGCGGATGTCAGGCATTATCGCCCCGACGCACTGGTACAGATTGTACGTAAAACTGTCGTAATTGTCGATGATAAGTATCATTTCGTTAGACCTCCCCGCTGTTTTTAAGCGCGTCCATTACCGCGCCGGCTTTGTTTTGCGTCTCGCGGTACTCTTTTTCCGGCACACTCTCGGCGACTATCCCCGCGCCGGACTGCACAAACACCTTGCCGTTTTTCAGCACAGCCATGCGTATCGTGATGCACATGTCCATGTTACCGGCAAAGTCGATATACCCCATGCACCCGCCATACACGCCGCGCTTTATGCCCTCAACCTCGTCGATGATCTCGCAGGCGCGTTTTTTCGGCGCGCCGGACAGCGTCCCAGCCGGAAGCGCGGCAGCGATGACGTCAAGCGCGTCTAACCCCTCGCGCAGCTCACCCGCGACGCGCGACGATATGTGACTGACGTGTGAAAACCGCTTTATCTCCCGGTATTCGGACACTTTTACGCTGCCGAACTGGCAGACTTTGCCGATATCATTTCGCGCGAGGTCAACGAGCATGTCATGCTCGGCAAGTTCTTTTTCGTCACTCATCATCTCTTTTTCAAAAGCCCTGTCTTCCTCGGCCGTTTTGCCACGCGGACATGTACCGGCGAGCGGGAAACTGGTGACCTCGCCGTCGCGCAGTGACACAAGCGTCTCAGGCGACGCGCAGGCGATTTCCACATCGTCTATGCGCATGTATACCATATACGGCGACGGGTTTGTCGTCCTGAGCAGCCTATACGTCTGAAGCAGGTCGCCGCTAAACGGGGCCGTGAAACGGTTTGAGATAACCGCTTGGAAAATGTCGCCCTCGTATATATGCCGCTTGACCGTGTCCACCATTGACGCGAACTTTTCCTCTGAAAACGAGGCCGTAAATTCGCCGCAGCCGGACGGAGGCTCGGCCTGGGCCGAAGCTTGAAGCACAAGCCGCTCCATGTCTTTAAGCGCTTCGACGCCTCTTATATAACTTCTCTCAATGTCCTTGGCTGAGACGTTTACGATCAGGTATATCTTCTGCCGAAAATGGTCAAACGCGATCACTTTGTCGATCAGCATCAGGCTAAAGTCCATAAACCCCTCGTCGTCCGCAGCGTTTAGTTTAAGGCCGTGTATAAAATGCTGCGCGAAGTCGTAAGAAAAGTACCCGACCAGGCCGCCGGTAAACGGAGGCAAGTACGGTATCCGCGGGCTTTTGTATCCGTCGAGCATCTCTCTGAAAAGCGCGACCGGGTCGCGGATCAGCATTTCTTTCGACCGGCCTGATTTCACCGTGACGATGCCGCTTGTTCCGCTCACGGTGACCGACGGCTCATACCCCAAAAATGAATATCGGCCCCAACCGTCACTGCCGTTTACGCTCTCTAAAATGTACCAATTCTCGCTGTGCTGGCGGATATTTCTGAGTATCTCGATTGGTGTTTTCACGTCGGAAAACATCTCCAGCGAAATGGGGATCACCGTTTTCCCCTCGGCAAGCCTTTTGGCTTCATCCAGCGCGGGACTTATCATAGTAAAAACCTCCTTAATATGTCGCAAAATGCCAAAAACGCCCGTCCTTGACCTATAGTCAAGGACGGGCGTTAATTCCCGTGGTGCCACCTTGATTCACGAAATGTATAAAACATCTCATGCGCTCAGCGGAGTACTACCATACCCCTCGCAACTTACGTATGCGTTCACGTCGCAGAATACTCGAAGGTTTACCCTCCTTTGACTGCGCCCTCAGCGGTCCATTTGATAAGTTGCGTTGTACGGGACTCTCAGCCGCGCCCGCTCTCTGTGACTGCACACTCACCGTTATCTCCGCGTCAACGGTTTCGTATATTTAACTTGGCGGTAATTATACACCAGTATGTCTGGAGTGTCAAGCGGAATTTTTTACTTTTTAGTACTTGTTTTATCCGGGGATTTGGCATATTATAATACGACATGTGGCCGGAAGGGGGTATTTTCAGTATGGACGCAAGACCAATCGGTGTTTTTGATTCCGGGCTTGGCGGGCTTACCACCGTGAAAAAACTCTCGCAGCTCTTGCCGGGCGAGGATATCATATATTTAGGCGACACCGGCAGAGTTCCATATGGCTCGCGCTCGCGAGAGACAATAATAAAATACTCTCTGCAGGACGCCTCTTTCCTCGCGGGGTTTGACATAAAAGCGATGGTTATCGCCTGTAACACCGCCTGCTCATCCGCGTTTGAGATTTTGCGTGATTCCTATAACATGCCGGTTTTTGAGGTTATCACCGCACCGGCCAAAGCGGCGGCGGCGACTACAAAAAACGGCCGCGTTGGCGTCATCGGAACCGCCGCGACAATGCGCAGCGGCGTTTATGAGGCGGCCGTTAAAGATGCTAACCCATCCGCGTCGGTCTTCTCTGTTCCCTGCCCGCTTTTTGTCCCTCTGGTCGAAAACGGCCGGTTTGGCGATGACGATATCGCGGCGCTAAGCATCGCGGAGGATTATTTAAAGCCGTTGCGTGAGCGTGATATCGACACACTGATTTTAGGCTGTACGCACTACCCGCTGCTGCGCGGAGTGATCTCAAAAGTCGTCGGCCCAGGCGTTACGCTTATCGACTCCGGCGCCGAGACGGCGAAACTCGTTTTTGAGGACTTGCAACGAAGAGACATGCTCTCACCCAGTGGCAGGGGCAGCATAAAATACTTCGTCACCGACAGCGCCGAGGGGTTTTCACAGCTCGCGTCGATATTTCTTGAGTCCGACGTGTGCGGAATGGTTGAGCAGATAACGTTAGAGTAGGATATGATACAATGAAGAAAGTTACAATTTCGATAAAAGGTTCACAAGCGTCTGACGACTTCGACGCGGACTCGTTTGAACTTATGACAGACGGCGAATATATGAGACAGGATGAAGTGGCCACATTTAGCTATGTTGAGAGCGAGCTTACCGGGTACGACGGTCTGCTGACGACGTTTAATGTTGAGCCTGAGCGCGTTGTACTCAGCCGCGGCGGCGGGATGAACGGGGATATGATTTTTTCTGAAAAGCAAAAGCATCATTTCCTGTACGAAACCCCGTTTGGCGCGATTACTATGGGCATAGACACGCACAGCATAAAAACGAATATGCGCGACGACGGAGGCAATCTTGAAATCCGTTACGACATAGAAGTGGACAACGTCGCGGTGAGCCGCAACTTGTTTATAATAGATATAGAGCAATTTCGGGGGGCCGGGTCATGATTGAAAAAGCGAAAAGACAGATAGACGAGCTTATTGCTGGCGCTTATGCCAAAGCGCAGGCGGCGGGCGCGCTGCCCGCCGGCGGGGAATTTTCGGGGCAAGTTGAAATACCGCGCGACACCGCACACGGCGACTACGCGGCGACGCACGCCATGGCGGCAGCAAAAGCGCTAAAAATGCCGCCGAGGAAAATTGCCGAGGCGCTGACCGAGCATCTCGACCTCGCCGGAAGTTACTTCATCTCACTTTCAATCGCCGGGGCGGGGTTTATCAATTTTGTCCTGTCTGACAAATGGTACGGCGACCTTCTGTGTGAAGTTGAGCAGATGGGCGATAATTACGGCGCGATCGACTTCGGGCAGGGGCGGCGCGTTATGGTCGAGTTCGTCTCGGCAAACCCGACCGGGCCGATGACGATCGGCAACGCGCGCGGCGGCGTCTTGGGTGACACGCTGGCTGCTGTCCTCGCGCGGGCAGGCTACAACGTCTGGCGCGAGTTTTATGTCAATGATTCCGGCAATCAGGTAGAGCTGTTCGGCCGGTCGATCGACGCCCGGTATATGCAGCTTTGCCTCGGCGAGGATGCCTTCCCGTTCCCGGAAGACGGATATCACGGCGACGATATCAGGGATTTGGCAAAGCTTGTTTTCGAAGCCGAGGGGGACAAGCTAAAAGCCCTGCCGGAGGGCGAGCGGGTAAAAAAATTCACAGCATTCGCCCTGCCGCACAACATCGCGCTTATGAAAGAGCATCTTGAGCGGTATCGCATACACTTCAACCAGTGGTTTTTAGAAAGTTCGCTGTACGAGAGTGGGTATGTTGAGGAGACGGTAAAACTCCTTCAAGACGGCGGGCTTATATATGAAAAAGACGACGCGCTGTGGCTGAAAAATATGGAACTCGGCGCGGACAAGGACGAAGTGCTGCGCCGCTCGAACGGGTTTTACACTTATTACGCCGTCGATATCGCGTACCATCGCGATAAGCTTGAGCGCGGCTTTGACAAAGTCATCGACGTTTGGGGCGCGGATCATCATGGTCACGCGATCCGCATGAAAGCGTCGATGTCCGCACCGCCGCTCGGCACCGATGCGGACAAGCTCGATTTTCTGCTAATGCAAATGGTTCGTTTGACGCGGGACGGCGAAACGGTCAAAGTCTCCAAGCGCACGGGTAAGGCGCTCACGCTGAACGACCTGCTTGACGAAATTTCCGTTGACGCGTGCAGATTTTTCTTCAACGCCAAGCCCGACAGCCACCTTGACTTCGACCTCGGCCTCGCGGTCCGGCAGGACAGCGACAACCCGGTGTATTACGTGCAGTACGCCCACGCGCGCATATGCAGCCTTATCAGCCTTTTGTCCGACGGATATGCCGTGCCAAAGTACACCGACATTGACGCGTCACTGCTAAGCACGGAACCGGAGCGTGACCTGCTCAAGCAGATCGCGCTGCTGCCTGAGGAAATAAAGCTCGCCGCGCGCGACTATGACCCGTCGCGGATAAACAAATACGTCGTCGAACTCGCCGCGCGGTTCCATAGATTTTATAATGCCTGCCGCATAAACGGCGTGGAGCGTGAATTGCTGCTTGCACGCCTAAAGCTCGCGGACACAACGCGCGCTGTGCTGAAGAACTGCCTGGAACTGCTTGGCATAACCGCGCCTGAGAAGATGTAAGGTAGTGAATAGTTTTATATTCTTCAGATTTACAAGAATGCATAAATGCGGAGAGTGATTTATATGGATGATTTCATGCAAGATGAGGACGTTGGATTTCCGCAAAAAGGGAAAAAACTGTTTATTCCTGAGTTTATTTTGGGAGAAACGGCGCAAATTGCGTGGAGTAATGATTTAGAAACTCAATTTTTTGGCTATGTCTCTGGGTATAAGGAAGCTGCGGATGATGTTATTCGCAGTGCGCTTACGAAAGGTAATGCAGGCACCCTAGATTCATATGTTTATCCTGCCATTTTTCTTTACCGACAATTCTTAGAGCTTGCATTAAAAGATATATACCTCGCATACTCTTACGACGCAGAAGATGAGAAGATCAAAGCGATAGATAATTGCAGTCACGACCTGAAAAAGATTTGGGAAAAAGTGAAGCCTCTAATTTTTTATGGCGACCCAGATATTCCCGCAGTTGAGGAATATATTCTTGAATTTTCTGAATTTGATCGTGGTTCATTTTCCTTTAGATACCCAATCGACAAAAAACTAGCCCTCATTCACGATAAACCAAAATGCATTAACCTCAGAAACTTAGCAGAACGCATGAATGAATTGGCATCTTACTTAGATGCTGTTATTACAGGGTTAGATGCATACCGTAGTATGGGCAGCTATTAGCCGCCCGTGGGACGTCGAGGACGCCGTCCCCTACAATATGCACCCAAACCCCTGCCCTCTTTAGTAAAGAGGGTGGCTCCGCAGAGCCGGGTGTTTTGTCCGGGCGGCCACACAGGGCCGCCCCTACAGATGCGATGGTTTTCGCACATGCGGGCGTCGCGCCTTAAAACCATTTGTCATCACTTTAAAAAAGGGCTTCAACGTAAAACGTTGAAGCCCTTTTTTACTATCTTACTTCTTACCATACGTCCTGGCTGTTTCGAACATCGCTTCCAAATTCTCGCGTTTAACTTTTTCAACGGCGGCACTTCCGTTGAGCAGATACCCACCCCCGGCGGCGCAGTTGTCGATCAGGTACTTCACCCGGTCGATGACCTGCTGTTTAGTCCCGTACTCAAGCAAGTATATCGGCAGCCCGCCCATCAGGCACGCAACCCCGGAAAATTTCTTTTTAAGCTCCGCGAAATCTCCCGCTTCGAAATGTATGAAGCAGGACCCGGCCGGCAACTCTAAAAGCCGCTCGCGTATGTAATCAACACGGGAGTTATACGGACCCTCGGTGTATATAAACGGCGTGACCCCTACGCTTATAAGATGCTTAAGTATCTCCTGGTAAGGCTGCCAATAAAGCTCGTCATACTGCTTCGGACTCATGAACCCGTCCATGCCCTTGTGCAGCGGGAAAAAGACGCGTTTTATCCGCATTGGAGAGCCTTCGAAGTATCTCCAGTTTTTGATCTGGATATTTTTGAACATCTCGTTAGCCCTGGCTATTTTATCGGGAATCTCCAAAAGATCCTCGAACATGCCAAGCGTTCCGCGGAAATAATCGCTTATAATATCGTACGGCACCTCACCCATGCCGCTCATTAGTGGAGGAAATCCCATTTCTTCAAGCTTATTCTCCAGTGCGGACGTGGCTTGCACGTATTTTTCCTGCGCGTCGATCATCTCAATGACGTTTTGCAGCGTGGCTTTCATTTCACTGTTATACATAGGTCCAAACGTGTTTGCGCCGAGCATGTACGCGGGGTTTATGTCAAGACTTTCAAAGCCTTTAAGCGCGGGATACGCGCGCGGCATGAATTTTTTGAAGATGAACCCGGTATAGTCGTCGACAAGTTCATCATACTCATCCTGCGACATGTACTCATGCTCGATAACCTGATGCGTCGAATAGTCTGAAATTGTTGTACCCGGTCTTCCGGGCCAGTCGATCATTGTTGACTTCGCAATTTCATTAACCCGTCCGCTCTGAGAAAACGGCATCATGCGGATATCCGGCTGAAACTCTTCATGATACCTGACAAAAACTTCGGCAGTCTTATCATAATCGTAAAAATCTGAAGCGTGAGACGCGCCGGTATCATACAGGTAAAACGGCGCCCCGGACATAAGCGGAACCATGGGGACAAGGTCAGGTTCTTTCAAGTCTATCGCGTCCTGCACTCTTTTCAGCCTTAGTTCATACTGTTTAGTGTTTGACATAACTGGCCCTCCCTGTAAATTTTTTGATACTGCATCATACCACATTGCACAAAATTCAGCAAGTATTTAGTTGCATTTTTGCACAATTGAAACAAGAGCCATTCGGTTTTTCGAATAGCTCTTGCAAAGGTTAATTTCAGCTTTCAGACTTTCTTCTTATTAAACGCGGACGGCACAAGCCTATACGCTTCTTTTTTATCCATCTTTGTGATATACCGCGTCGCTATCCGCTCGCCGCAGCCGGGGCAGATCACCGCCCCGTGGTACTGCGAAAAATCAATCGCCCCGTCTATAATCCGCTCGTTATACATTTTTACAAAGTTGCTCTCTCCGATTTTCTGGTAATTGGCGATGAAGCATTTGCAGTAAGCGCAACTGACTTGCAGAACATGGCTGCCTCGAACTTTTTTGCAGTTCGGATTTTTATAGATTTTCATGGCCTTCCAAGGTCGAGAGCAGCTCGCGGCCTATTTTAAGCGTTTCTTCAATATCGCGCTCCTCGTCACAGCTTATGAGGCGCTTCTCAAACGCGTCGGCAAACTCCGTATCCTGCCCCTGCCCGGCCAGATACGCCTCGAACAGCCGGTCCATTACATCGTTACTGTCGCCAAACCGCGACGACGACGCCAGAATGTCCACAGGCGGGGTCACACCTCGGCGCATAAGCTCAGACGACAGGACTATCCGCCCTTCGGTCGTATACCTGGTCACGTCAGCGGCGGGGTGCGCAGTATCGCCCTCCGGCACTGTCAGGACCGGCATCACTGTGATTGACCCGCTCTTGCCGATTCGTCTGCCGGCCCGCTCGTAGATCGACGAAAAATCCGCGTGCAGATACCCGGGGTACCCGCGCCGCACCGGCGCCTCTCCGCGCGCGTTTGAGACTTCGCGCAGGGCGTCGGCGTAGTTTACCATGTCGGTCATTATAACAAGCACGTCCATGTCCTGCTCAAACGCAAGATACTCCGCGGCGGTCATCGCCATCCGCGGCGTCGCGATATGCTCGGCCGCTGGGCCGTCGGCCAGGCTTGCGAAAGTTACCAGCCGGTCAATCGCGCCGCCTCGGCCGAACTCTCGCATGAAAAAGTCATAGTCCTCCGCTGTGATCCCCACTGCGGCAAACACAACGGCAAACTTTTCCCTATCGCCGCCCGGCACTTTTGCAGCACGCGCGATCTGTGCCGCAAGACGCGTGTGCGGCAGTCCCGGCGCGGAG
>Ga0123355_10012428_pt1 | contig 13182 bp, 7 predicted proteins | sample TergutEmb28metaG_3_FD_89872 | JGI IMG/M metagenome (GOLD analysis project Ga0123355, IMG submission 89872) | Embiratermes neotenicus P1 segment gut microbial communities from Petit-Saut dam, French Guiana - Emb289 P1 | ecosystem: Host-associated > Arthropoda: Insects > Digestive system > Gut ... | reverse complement strand
GGTAATGAACCTTCGGGTTCCGTGAAATGCGGGGAGTTTCTTGACTAACTGCAGACCAGTTAGCTTCTCAAGAAGGACTCTGCACCATGGAGTAAGTAAGTAAATGTAATTCTATGAAAATAAGTATACTTCTAAGAGTCGCTTTTCGCGTATGTGTAATTAGGCAAAAAATAAAATGTACAGATTTATTTAAATTTGGGGAATATGAAAAAATAGACCCTACATTTTATCCGTAGGACTTCCCTTTGGCAGCTGCGTACAGGTCGACACAAACGGAGCAAACTGAGGCTGGGCCAGATTGCAGCTTCACACGATTACTGAGGGCGTGAAGTTAATGTCATTGAGAACAGTTTCAATGTTATCATTCAATATTCACCCTGAATCAAAATGAAATTACACGCTAATTTTGTATAAAGATTCAGAAGGCCCATAATTGAAACATGCAAGAAAAGCCGGGTTTAGGGAATATGGAGCCATGGACGAGCGAAAAATCACGTTGTCTCCCCGCCCAACCCCGCTTTGTAAAATTAACATCTTCCATATATTTATCACTAACTGCACAACACATTTCAATCATCCACGTATAGGAGAACCGGTCCCAGTTGCCGCATGATCTAAGACGTGAGTCTGCGGCCGCTCGCTTCCTGGGATTGAGGGTTCAAATCCCGCTGGGTACATGGATGTCTGTCTCTTACGAGTATTGTGTGTCGTCAGGTAGAAGCCTTTGTCTCGGGCTGAACACTCGTATAGAGGAGTCTTACCAAGTGTGGTGTGTGTGTGATCGTGAAGCCTCGATAATGAGGAAGCCCTGGTCCACTAGGGGGTTGTTGCGCCATGGATGGACATACAGGAGAATATTACATGTTTCGGCGATTTCTTATACTCGTCCTCACGGAGTACTGTGCAATTTGTTGGTAATAAACTCACGTACACCTATCGCAAGAAGATGTAAAATATCAACATCTTTTATTTAATTTCGTTCGTCGATACCACTGCATAATAATAATAATAATATAATTAACAGCTTCAAAAGCGCAAGTATGCGAGAGAAATACACCAAAACAAATCCACAACAAACAAAATGCATATGTATAAGAACAAAGATATCAAGTACAGTCTTAACTGTGCTATATTATTATTATATTAGCCGAGTTCCACTGTGAAGCTGTCTGGAATTTTTCAATGTTCGTTCTTACGGTACGGATTTGAACACAACAGAACCAATGATCATGGACGATGTTGGGAACGAAATTAGGGGTTTAATGATCGTGACAAAAAACCACCTTCGGACTTTCTTGGAAGGATTGACGAAAATCATGACCCCTCCCCCAGTCAAAGTAGTCGACACTGTTTGCAATTCCAGGCATTGACGTGTTTCAGTCGCCAGTCTCGAGCAGGTAATTGCAAGAAATGTTAAAAAATATTGTAAAGCGGCGTATACTTTCAAAAGCTAGTACATTTACAATACTAAAGTGATCTCTGCGTGCAATATCTTATATACTGGCAACTGTGGTAATGTACAGATTCAGTTACTTATTCAATATTACATATTCACTCTACAAATACGTGTCCCTGCAGAAACTAAATTCCAGTTGTATTTTCTAGCTCACACTCTTCTTACACAACAGTACCACACCAAGAATGCCCATTGAATTTTAAAGAACCATGACTAAGACTTTTCTTGTTACCGACTATGGTGACAAAAAATTTTGTGGTTTTCTTTACTCCCTCCTGGCAAACAAAATATCTCCATCGGCCGTGAACACATTTCGCACAAGTTACATCCCAGTTAAAAATACAGAAAGCGGTACCTGAAATCACAGAGATTTTGATACAAACTTGCGGGTGGTTTAAGATACAGGTCTGAGAGATTTTTTTTTTACTGTACTACTAACGTAAATCACTTCAGCTCGACCAGTCAACCGCGCGTGCAATATATTAACACACGAAACAGCTGAAGGCCTTCCATTTATCGCTAACCGTTACGGCATTCGCTGGCATACAATGGAGAACATGATGGTAATACTTGAAAGGCACGTTGTCACAGCTCCGCGTGCAATGAAAAACGAAACATAAGCTTCATGCTACCCAACATGTAATTACGAACGGTCAGAGTATGTCCAGTGTCAGGAACGGGGATGACAAAGACAATACAATTGACAGTACACATACACAGTTTCGCGCCATTACATGTTTCTTCGCCTATTTAAACAAAAGTAGGTATATTAAAAAAATTAAAGAAATACGAAGTTTGGTTGAGCGACCTCTTCAACTTGAAAACCTGTAAACCTGTACTTGATTAAGTACCTGTAATATAATAAGTAACTCACAAATTCTTGCAAACATAAAAGCTTATCTTTCATATGCCCCCCCCCCCCCCCCCCCCCCCCCCCCCCCAAAAAAAAAAAGCCCCGTTTTTTTTTTTTCCCCCCCCAAACCCAAACTTACCTTCCCGGGGGGGGGGGGGGGGGAGACAGCAATTTTACCTTTCCAAATACGAATCTTTACAATTCCATAAATTCCTTAAGAATTCACCGTCCTATTTAAGAATAAAATACAGTTCAGCCTGGTTATGTCATGAAGGGGACTGAATATTTTGTCATTATAAATGAGTGTTTTTATAACCGAGGAATAAAATGTTATGTTTAACAGCAAGGAACTTAATGGTACCACAGAATATCTGACACTATATACGAGTGTCGCATAAACCAATGTCATTATAATCGGGTTCGACTGTTTTATGACATTAGGAGGTAAGGTACGAGGTAGTGGCAAACTTGTCCCTGTATACATCATGAAGGCATTTGGGGACTGGTGGTACAGGCCCACTCATTATTAACCTCGGCACCACACGGAGGTAAGGGGTCAACTGTACGACCCGGCCGTTTTGTCCCGACGGAAGAACGCCGGTACTCAATGAAAAGGAAAAAGGGTGGGGCCCAAAGCTGACGTGAACGTTTTAGAGAAGAGAAAAACTACCTGCCCCTACCGCGATTTGAACCCGAATCGTCGAGCGAAGTTCCATTCAAACACATTTCAACGAACCTAACAAAGTTTCAATGTTGTACTAAACTCGATGAAAATATTACATAAACCTCCATGTAACCGAATCAGAGGCTTTCTTTAAGGGCATAAACATATGATGCAGTGTCCTACTGTATTTCCATTTATTCAACATATGAACAGCAGTTGATTTGTTCAAAATCCAACTAATAATTCCAGTAATTTCGTCTATGTCTGCAATGAAACTTTAAAAATGAATGTTCGATAAAATTTTGTACGTAGTAGATAGCAGCGATACGGTCATTTGGGTTTATGCAATGTAGAAACCCATAATAAGACCACAAACCAATCCAGCAACCATCATGAAAACCTACACACTTACATGTCTTAATAATTACTAGTCACTTATGTCACTCTCCAGAATACACAGATACAATAACTGACTTCTTTCCTTACATACAGAACACATTAACCTATGTAATCACGCAATACATCCAAAGGTCGCTCTGAGAATGCTCACATGAAGGTTGAAATATGTTGGGAATATGTTAATGGTTGTATTTAATACATGTATATACAAAAGTTCTGTTTTATGGCTTATTTTACTAACAGTGCGATGCAACAGCACATATATGAAATTTCACACAAAAGCTTGCTCTTTTTCTTTTGTAGCTGCCAAACTGGTGCTAGTTATGAAATATTAGTCTAGGATACATAACAATGCTAACACAAACAAAAAAATATTAAGCACAAAATCACAATGATATTATGGTAACACTAAAATACAGTGAAAGTCTCCCAAGATATCATCATCATCATCATCATCATCATATATCTGTCATGGAGTTGGGCCACTTGTTGACACCGTTCCAGTCTCATGTATCCAGAAATCTCTTCAAAGGTCTACCACGATTCCTTTCGCCAGTTGGGGAGTAGTATTTCATTAACTTTGGTAATCTATTTCGAGGCATTCTATTTACGCTTTTCTTTCCATGAGACTTGTCAGTGGTTAAAATTTTCCCTGAATGGGTTAAAGACACAGGGCAGGGTAAGTCCAGTGGTAGGACTGCTACCTTTAGCCTCTGGGCCGGCATGTTTAGGGATGGCATTTCCTCCATTCCTGGTGAAACAGTTATACCGCTGTGACTCGGTCGTCATTTCCTCATTTGTGAGAACAGGGTATACCACAAGAATGTGAGGATGACTATAGTATAGGATAGGCTATAGTATTATGCATCACTACCCCTTATATCCCCCCTGCCCCAAGATTTTTCTGGAAAAATTAAGCAAATTAGGTTTATTAAGTGGGAAAATGTCTTGAATGGGTAAGCCAGAAAATGTTATTCTTTTGTAATTCTGTATTAAAATTTGTATTCCTTTTTCTAGAAGACTATTTCATGTATATTTCACATTAAATGCTTCACTTTCACCATCAAACCATAGTTCAAGTGCTGCCTTCTTTATTTATTTTCACACATTCTTAAATATAAGACTTTCTTTACAAGACCAACTGGTCGAAAAACAGCCTGTTATTGCTGGAACCATTTCATACATATGTATTCTATCTCAATACATTTTGCCATTCTCATATATTTCTGACTCAGCTGTTCACCTACACACTGCATATTGTGTCTAATATTTTTAAGTTCACACAAATGCAAGTTTCTTATGTGACTTTTTTTTTTAAATCAAGGAACATTTTAAGCAGCATCTACTGTGTTTACTGTGTTTATAATATCCAGCTTTTCTTAAATTGAGAAGAGTTAACACTTCATGCCACTTTTTTGATGTCCTAGCTGATTATGTGTTCAGTAATAATGGCTCTACAGGATGAAAAGTACACATATAAGCAACTTCAAGTAAACACAAAGTGCACATAAGTTGTGAAAACAAAATACTTGAAATTGGTGGAATTTAAGTAAAAATTCATAGTTACAGTCACAATGTGCTCCACTCAACCCACAATGAAACACACAATATGTTACAAAGATGACATGACTGTGTGTCACTATGTGAAATACATGTACGAAAACTTATGGCAGTGCAGTAGGAATGTAATGTAATTTCTCACCACATTTACACTGGTTAACAATGAGAATCTTACCTGCACCTCTGATGTGTCAATGATAGAATCTTGGAGATCAATCTTTACAACCTGAGTTTTATTTTGTTTGGTAACAAATTACACGAATAAACTGTTTAAGATAATGAAGCAAGAACATACTAAATGGGTGAAAATTCGTTGTGTTGTGAACGTTTTGAGCTTCTTTGGTGGGAAATCCTTTTGAGTGAGAAATGTATTGAAAAGTCAACGTACACATTTCACGGAAAATTTGTTGTACTATGTTATTCTAATGTCTCATAAGGGAAAACTTCTGATGCAGGGCTGTGTTTGTGGGTCCAATGTACAAGATTTAGATATTCCACAGAAACATAAGTTAATATAAATAACAACATCCTGATTATTAAATGGACCAACTGCATCTCTAATACATAACTTGACATATTAACATATTAACTTAAAAGGAGTACTTAGTTTCCTTACTGTGTGACCAGCCAAATGACAGGTCATACAAAACCTCCTGATCAAGGGAGTGATAATGTGTTGTTTGGTCAAGGTAATGAACATCTCAGCACGTGGTGATAGAAGAGGATGGAGCAACTGTGGAATAATGAAAAGCAGGGGAAAACAGAAGAATCTGGCAGAAAATATTGCTCCTGTGCCACTTTGGCCATTGCGAATACCAAATGAAGTCACCTAGGGCTGAACCTGAGGCCCTGCTGTGATAAACTAGCACATGGATACCTGATCTATGGCATAGGCTAACCCATTAACTACACTACCAATGAATTAAATTCTATTTCTGTACACTGAAAGTCAAATAAATTAAATAATAAGAAGCTGTACAAAATGAAATTCAGTGAATACAGAAACACATTACAGCACAGGAATATTGTACACAGAGTGGTTTAACTAAGCATATTATACACCTGAAGATATCAGTTCATTTCCCTCCTCTACAATAATAACCTGTGAAAAAACAACCCTCAAATCACATACACACATTTACTTAACAACCAGTTCATACACAAAATTACTTTATAACATTACAAACAGATGGAAAATTGATCACAATCACAGCTGTAATGCAACTTTTTATATTTCAAAATGCTGTACAAACACTACTGTCCCTTTAAACCTTCTGTATAGGAAATACTGTTACATTATCACAACTCAGTAGACTTGGGCAATGCAGGGAGCCCTTAAGGTAAGAGAATATCAACAAGAAATAAACATAATACATAACATCCTACACAATAACTCCTTTCCAATAAAACCGCACAAAACCCCAACCTGGACAAACAAATAACTACCCACACCACACAAAAATGGGCCTGCTTCACATATATCGGGAAGGAAACTTCATACATCACAAACATCTTTAAATGAATGGACCTCAGGATTACATTCCGTACCACATACACGTTAGCCAACTTACGTACACACAAAGACCGTGCACACGACAAATACTCCCTATCAGGTGTATACAAACTAACTTGCCCTGACTGCCACAAAACATATGTCGGACAAACAGGAAGGCAGTTGTCCACCCGCTATAAAGAACACAAGACAGCATGGCGCAACCACAGCACTATCTCCAATTTTGCACAACACCTTATAGAAGAAGCCCATTCATTTGGCCCCATGAACAAGATCATGAAAATAGTACAATGCCACAAAAAAGGAGCACATCTTAACACAACAGAGAAATTCCATATCCACACTGAAACCGCTAAAAACAATCACCTCAATGACCCTCAGTCGATACTCTCCAATGCCATCTTTGACACCCTCATAAAGAGAGATTGACCGACCATTAAACCCTACAACTGCCCAACCCCCTCACCCCGACTATAGACATTCCCAAGCACCCTTACAAAAGGACAAGGCCATTTACATGAAACATAACAGCAGGCTGACTTCCACCCTAGTAGCCACAGGCATCCCACAATGAACACGAAGCTTCAGAACACTCAGTACGAGCTCAGAATCACTGACTTTCACATAACGTGACTCTATTCGGCGATACACACATATAACGCACGTACAAAGTGAATATGTGATATAATCAAACAGGATAGTGCACGAACTGAGCCATAAAAAACCCACCTGCGCCTGTATCTGCACACCAACTTACGGTAACCCAGGGAGATGACCCAGTCAACGCTATTAATCCACACACCACACAGCACACCGACCATCTGACCCTCAGAACTGTAAGTATACTGCATATAATCAGCCATTTTATACATGTCCTATATGATAACAGTAATGTGAACACAGCCACTAATAGATCACCCTATATTTTCCACAGGTATAATCCAAACTATGTATGACATATACTAACACGCGCCAAATAACCAGCTGACACATACTACACACAAAGCTGTGCCTCTAAGGATCGTTTCTGCCATCCTCGAATTTCATCACTATTACATACATAGAAGGTTGGACCATCTGAAGCCCTATTTCTTTGAACATTTCAACTAGAACACGCACGACTCAACAACACCAGAACAGAAACACCCAAGCCTAACACTTCAATATTACCTTAATTTAATTTAATTTGCTTGTACGAGTATATTGTTTTCCACACTATTGTTTGCTAATTTACTTCCCTTACTCACCTTTTAGGCCATCCTATAATAGTTTTACTTCAGACACTTAACTGACAAATTATGAAAATCAAACCAGATGTACTATAATAGTAAATCTAATAACAAAGTGATTAGATCAATGAACCCACTATAACTATAGGAACTATATTTTGTATAGTCTTAGATCAATGAACCCACCATAACTATAGAAACTACAGTTATATAAAAAGTGCACACTGTGTATTTATAAGCTACATGTACATGTACATATAATCTCTACAAACATAAGATGATACCGTAGATACAACTAGATTAACCTAGAATAGCATATAATAGCAGAACCCATGTACCCACACCACCCATCCTACATAACACATACGAGATCTCATACCCATTTCACCCCTTACCTCCCTACTGTACAGAACCCACATTAGTCAAGTATAGCTGCTTACTAAGTTTTTTCATTTCTCAACCTGAAGATGGCCAATGTAAAGGGCCGAAACATGTAGTTCTTTATGTAATAAATTCTATACATATCTCTACCATCACATAGTTGTGTTAGACAAATACATACACTCCAATCTAGTTTAATGTATAAAAGGGTTAAATGTGAAGACATATCACATAAAATACTTTAAAGCCTCTTCTTATATCACACAAACAGAAATTACATTTCATCAGTAAAACAGTTTAGGTTACAATACAGTCAGTAAATTAAGAGCATAGTGTTCAGTCTCTGGATGTAGGCGGTAAATGAGCTGGATGGAATGAGGAAGAAAGCAGTTATAGTTTAGTTGATGGTACTATCTGGACATCTGGCTGAGGTGCCTATGGAAAATCATAATAAGTGCAGGACAACTGGTGTCCTGGCCTGACAAATTCCAAATGTCAGTCACAGCCAACTTTAGTACGGCTATATTCACACTTCTGATGATATTACTTGGATCAACACAAATCACTATCAGAATGTTTATTCTTTTTGTCCTCATGGATTTGGTTTATTAATGCCTGTGTTAGCCTCAAAGTCCTCTATCAGCATATCCTTCGTCTACATCCACATCTTTGTTCTGCAGGTCGTATGCCACATCCGTGTTATCTCTCGCTACTCTTCGCTCACTCTATCTACACATTCTTTACAAGCCTGCTCATATGTCTGAACAAGAAGCATGTCCATCATATGGTTGGTTAACCTTTCAATGGTGCTGTGGTTTTAAAATCCCACTAGTGGTGAAGAAGAAGGAGTTTTAAATTTAAAGCACCTGAAAATGCACTGATTAATCTTTTGACGCCGGAATTTAGTGGCCGTTCGGCTATTTAAAGGGCTCACTGCGCGGCCACTTTAGTTGACGTTCGGCGCTAAAAGGTTAAAACATGAATAGTTTTTGTACCAACAGACGGATTTTTTAAAATTTAGAGTATATACACAGCAACATGCAGAATTTAACTAAGCAAGTAAGAATATTACCTCAGTAATTAAGTTTTGTGCGGTAAACTTCATAGCAGTCTCCACATACACCTACAACACATTCAGTTCAGCACCACACAGTGTCCATTCATTCGGTACACACATCTTCCATAAGTCTCTTCTTTCTAGCTTCTGGGTGACATTCTTCTTGGAACATGATATTCTGTGAGCTCTGATATTGTGATTATTACATTACTACTATTGTCATATGAACATAGTTGAAACCCATCTGCTGCGCACAACATGAAGCTGCACCTTCATGCATTTTACTTGTATTTGCTAGCCACAACTGGTGCCACTGCCTCAATTCTTCAGCATGTCATGTGTGTTGTAGTGTTTCCTCTTCATGCATTTTATTTGCTTGCCATGATTGGTATCAGTGTCTCTTTCATCCAGCATTTCAATCGCATCTCATAAAATCTTGATTTTCAGATTCACTGAGATAAATAACTGACAGATCATAATTTCTCATCTGATGTTCACTTAGAGGATTAAGTTAACTCCAGAAAAGCCCCTCTCCACTATCACCATGGTTTATGGTCGCTGTCATCAATGCAATTATCACCACCACTTTAGTGATTAAGTTTACTCCAGTTGAGACTTTCTCCATCAACACAAGGACATATTATTATTATTATTATTATTATTATTATTATTATTATTAACTTTAAAATATTTTAACCTCTTTGCGGATATGATTATGTAGGAATTTCAGACTTATTATGATACTCAAGTTTAACAACCAAATTCAATAGGTGAAAAAATGAAACCCAGTGTATCATCAGTATTAAACACCGATCATCAATTGCATATTATGATTAAATTAAATTTCACCTAAAATGTATTTAAAATATATTTTCATATAACACCTGCAACTCTGTTTATTATCCAAAACACTAATCGTTAATCATATATTAAAAGGTAAAGGTAAAGGTAAAGTTCACCCTAGAACAGGCCACGAAGGCCCAGGCGGGGAGTAGATTATAGCTCTACTCTTCCTTTAACCTCGGCGATATATGGGGGTGGGTGGTCAATGACATGCCCCAGCTGCTTTACCCCTGGTAAAGACCCAGTACTCATTGCATAGGAGGCTGGGTGGGCGCCAGGGCTGGTCTGGATGGGTGTGGAAAACCCCGTCCCCACTGGGATTCAGTCCCCGGACCATCCAGCCCATAGCGAGTTGCTATACAGACTGAGCTATCCTGTTAAAAGTAAATTAAAATGACACCTAAAGTTTATTTAAGATATCTCAGTTGTAACTGCTTTTCCAAATGACACCTTGTTATCCCTATCTCAATCTCACTTTTCAGCATTTCAATAAAGCTTAATTACTGAAATGATACTGTGAAAAAGAATTCAGAAACACTCAAGAGAAATGTTTTCTCACATTAGGGATGAATAATAAAATAACTACCATTGGCATGACTGAGTGAATGGGTCACAGCTGGTTTGCTATGTTTATGATAAACCCTCCTTTGTGATTGATGGCACAACTAGGGGTTCCAAGGTTACCACATTTATGATACAGCCGGTCTGTGATGTTACAACCCAGATTTGAATTGGCACTATGTCTCCAGAGTTTTGATAGTGCTTGGTTTGCAAGTCATGTCAAAACTCTGGGTTCACTTGTGTTCACCCCAACATTCACCCTCAGGTGTGAGTGACACAGTTACATGCCAGTTTCCATGGTCACAGCACAGTCCTGCTAAGTTATGTGACAACTATTGTTCCAGTGGTCAAGGAGTCATGGTGGAGATTGGCATGTACATGGCATCATATCCAGGTATCCCTTGGCTACTACAGAGCTGGGTATGTTTAGTTTCCATGGAAAACAAATAAAAATCGGCGTCTGTAAATTATAACCACCAAATGGTAGCCTGTGAGATGAAAGCAATGATTGGTTTGCTTTTAGCATGTGATTGATGGCATTAACAACTGATCTGTGAGGTAATTGACATCAGTTGAGGTTAGCACATAAAAATCATGTAAGGCTCATCATATCAATAATCATATTGTTGCAATCTAACCCTCAGGCTTAATATGGGTGTGACTTCACTCATAAACCAATGTTAATGCCATCTATCAGACACTGGATAAGATAACACCCATAAATCAAGCATTTTATATACTGGGACACCCACATCTATATTTCAAACTCTCCTACATGTTTCAATATTACTTCTCTTTTGTTTAACCACATATTCCCATGCCAAGGTCCAGATGTTATCATTTCTGCAACTTACTTTTCTTTGTCTCCATTACTCCATACCTCTCTCTCACTAGCATAGCTTGACAGTATTTTACGAGTGCTTTGTAGAACTTCAAATACCATACTTAAACCTAATATAAGCCAACCCCCACTCATACTTTCAAAATTCAGGAAATTACCTACATAGAACATGTTTAACTTTGTGTGTGATCTTTCAGATCCATTATAAACAAAATTCTCGTCTTATATATTGATAAATACTGAATGATTATGAGGGTGAATTTGAAGGTAAACACCCTTCACCTGCAGGGTGTGAAAGAAACTAAGAAATGCACACCACGATAGATCATATAATGACTAAGATTCAAAATGGTTACTTTGAATTAAAGGTTACAAATGTGAGCAATTAATAGTCTCAAACTGACCAGCCTCATGGTCTAGTGGTCAGAGTCTCTGCCTACTAATCATGAGGTCCCGGGTTCGATTCAGTCTGCTGTTAGCAATGGTAGAGTGCGGTCGATTTGTAGTGACCGTGCTGCATGCAAGGAGTGTTGTTTTTGTGTTTTGTGTATAAGTTTGTTTATATACTTCGTTAAGTGAAAGCGAGTGAGTTACAATTTCGACAGCATCACATGGAAATGGGAGAACGACAGAATACGATAGTCTGTATTTTTGACATGAGAAGCCCGAGGATAACCGCCTTCAATATACATGAATGGAAATGCGCACAACTGTGTCTGCAAGAAGACGATATCAGAATGGTACAGAAAGATGGTCCATGCAGAAGAGTATATATAAAATTTGTCTCAGCAGAGAGAATGCAGTCGATACTTCAGAACATACAGGGACATCAGGAATACAAACATGACAATGGTGAGATATCCATAGTGAATGTAGAATTAGCTGGCACGGGTGTGAGACGAGTCAGAGTGGCAGGCTTACCTCCAGAGGTAAAGGAGCCTGTCTTGCGTGACGCGATGTCAAAATATGGCGATGTAAAAGATATTCGGAAGAACAATGGCCTATACAATATAGATACAAGGTATCGAATGGAGTCAAAATTGTGGAACTGAATCTCAAAAAACATGTGCCTTCTCATATGTTTATAGCAGGTCATAGTGTGCTCACTACTTACGAAGGACAACCACCTACTTGCTATAACTGTAACAAGCAAGGTCATCACTCTGTCTAATGTCCCTATCAGAGGTCGTCAACCCCCACCTACATGTCAAATAGGGCAGAATCGTGGGCGCATGTGGTAAAACATGGCACAACAAGATAACAACAAGTAGAGAAAGGACGTGACATAACACACATCTAATGAACCTGACATAGAACCGCCTGCAAAAGAATCCCCCCCTTCAGAGGGAGTAGTTGGTACGCATAGCCAGTGTGACTTGACATAGCTCTCAACAAAAGAAACTCTGCCCGGCACTATCACCCAAATACAGGATGGGGAGCGTACCCAAACACAGGAATTAGTGGAAAGTGGAAGAGAGGACACCCAGAAGGACAGCGATGAAATGGAGACTGGGGATGAGGTTGAAGAAATGACTCATGACATAAGCTGTGAAGGAACTCCGACCCATCAACACTGGGAGACCATAAAAAAGTGAGACTATACTCACAACATCCAACATGCCTCCATATACCAAATGTCAAAGGACCCCCACCTCCACCGTGAAGGACGAAGACCCACCACTTCCACCCCCCCCCCCCCCCCCCCCCCCCCCACAAAAACACAAAACAAACAAAAAAAAAAACGAAAAGCACCCCAAAAACGGAGCGCAAAAGAAAAAAAAAAAAAAAAAAAAAAAAAAAAAAAAAAAAAAAACAACACCCCCCC
>Ga0123355_10012427_pt1 | contig 13182 bp, 7 predicted proteins | sample TergutEmb28metaG_3_FD_89872 | JGI IMG/M metagenome (GOLD analysis project Ga0123355, IMG submission 89872) | Embiratermes neotenicus P1 segment gut microbial communities from Petit-Saut dam, French Guiana - Emb289 P1 | ecosystem: Host-associated > Arthropoda: Insects > Digestive system > Gut ... | reverse complement strand
CAAACGCATATTGATGGCCGCTACATAATAAAATCCTCCACATGGAGTATGGGCACAACCGAGGTTTTTCACACCATGGATGAAAACGGCGAATTGGTCATACTCGACAGTATAATCTCTCACGCGAGCAGACATGACGCCAACACAATCCACGTCCGCTACGAGCAAGCAGAGGGCGAGGGCGTGCAAATCACCGAAGAAGAATACCTCGCGCTGATTTATGAATACGGATCGTTTTCGTTTGGCCGTGAACTGCAAGAGAACTATGTTGCCAGGCGAGTTGTTGATTTGGACTGGCGGCCATTGCTGACACGCGACGCAACTCAACACAACCTGGTCGAGAAAGAAATGTACATCGAGGTACTGCAAGGAAACGCCGTTTTCTTTGAGCACGTCCACATCAACACCGGCAACCGCTGGTGGGATGGTGGGACCTTTATCATTGTCGGTATGGATGTTGTTTCTATTGACGATTGGGGTACGAGGGTGTCTGATAATGGCGTTCCTTCACATGGCGGCTAGCTACTACATTCTGAAAGGGTGAGCGGAATGACTAAGTTGCACCAAAAGTTGCTGGCAGTTTTACTGTTGGTGATTTTGCTTGTAGTATTCTCTGCCTGTGGCAACTATACCGCCCAGCCAAACGATGTAGAGGCGGATGACGACATAGCCGCACATACTGAGCTTGCTGCACAGGAAGAACCACTGCCGCCGATAGAACCCCTACCGGAACCCGAACCGGAGACTGCGCCAGAAGAACCCGCCGAAATCGACCCGGAGGTTTTGGCAGAGATTGTAGAGCTACTGGGCGAACTTGAGCATCCCGGGGTAAACCTAAACTTTTCTGCGCCTCACTTCAACCCCACAGGGGTAGAGGGGGCAAAGCTGGAGATTGCAAGTTTTATAAACGGCGTCAACGGTTTTTGGGGGCCACCGGAGGAGTCTTTCCTTACTCCGGAAAATGCGCCGTTTTGGTTCACGTTCTATCCGTCATATTTTAGAACGCCCAGTTTGCAATGGCACTCAGCGGACGATGAAAACTACCACCCAGATTTGAGTATGCTGGCACCTTATTTAGAGCCTGCGCACTTAATCTACCGCAACAGCATTACACTGAGAACACAAATGGAAGATACGGCGAGAGCGCTATTCGGCGCGATGCCCGACTTGAGCCACGAACCCTTCACCGGATGGATGTATTCCATTGAGCTCGGCGGGTTGTATGTTTACGTCCTTGGGACGTTCGGCGTAGGTGGTGCAAGCCATCCGATTGTGATGAACTACGAGTACATAGGCGATGGGTTTTACGAAGTCAGCTGCGTGTATCTGCATACCGTCAGCGGAGTACATTTATTTACGGACGGCAACGAGATACCCGATGACGAGCTGATTGCCTACCTGCACACCCTGCCCCGGCACACGGTTGTCTTGCAGAGAAATGAGGCGGGCGGGTTTTACTACCGTGCGCACATACTGCCCGAGGACGACCTGCCAACAGCGCGGGAGGTGCGGGAATTGCTTGGCAGAATTCCGTACTCAGGGCTGCGGGAGCGAGGCGGCAGTATCAACGACTGGTTTGAGCAGCCGGTAGCAACCAGCGAAACCGCTGCAAAACTGGCAGAATTTATAAGCGTATTCAACCATACACTTTCGCATCCGCCGTTCGTGTCGTTTGAGACGCCGGAGGATGCGCCGCCCGAATTTGTATTTTGGAATGCATTCAACGAGACAAACACAGTGCAGTGGAGCAGTCCGGACTGGGCGCACTCAGCATACCATCCGGAGTTGCAAGCTATTGTACCGCTCCTCTACCCGCTGCATTATCAAATCAGATTGCATAACCATATGGAAGAGACGACCAGTTTGCTGTTTGGGCAGACGTTGGAAATAACACACCGGCCCCTTGAGGGCGGTTTCTTCAACATCTACGATTTGTTTGGGGTTAAAGCCTATAGTCAAGAGGGATTTGGCATCCCGGCTGCTCTTGTGCCAATTATATTGTCGTATAAAAACACCGGCGACGGCTACGAGGTGCGTGTTGTATTTGTGTGGCTCTACAACGATGAATTTCACCCGGTTAGAGGGCAAAAGGGACAGGAAGTCAGTGTGGGCTACCCAATGGACGAGCTTGAGGACTATTTGCGAACCATAACGGATGTGGACACGATAACACTGAGAAACAACCCGCAGGGTGGGTGGTTTTACCATGCACACATTCTACCCGAAGGGTGGGGAGAGGGCAGGGACGAAAATGGCTAGGATAAAACTTGCGCTCTCGCTTATGATTCTACTTGTGGTGCTCTCCGCTTGCGGCAGCAACACTGCCTGGCCAAGCTATTTAGAAGACGATGGCGACGTAGCCGCGCTTGCTGAAATCTACGCACAGGAACCCGCACCGGAGCCAATACACAATCCTATTCTCTACGATGAAATAATCATACGCATACATGATGACTTGCAGGAGTTTGCGTTTCGGGCATACAGCCGAGATGAGGAAGAACATAGCCAAGGGCAAGTGTCTTATTTGCATGTGGTTGATACCGAAAGCGGTGCTATTGTTTCCGAGTTGGCTTTGCGTATCTATGATATGAGTGAAACATGGTACGCAAATTTTGGGGCAGACGGCGAAATAGAACCTAGCATAATTGCTCGCTCGCCCTCATTAGACAGCGAGTCTGTACGTTTTTCCAATATACATTTCGTCGACATAAACTTTGATGGATATATTGATTTTTATGTGGCCTATTGGGCGCATTGGAATGAAATGGCCCGGCATTTTGTCTGGGATTCAGATTCGCATGGTTTTATAAGCGATCCTTACGGACTTAACACATTGGGGCGTGCGGAATTTGATGCGGAAACTCGAACTGTATAGAGCGGCGAGATTAGTTTTGTTATCTCGCCGCCTGTATCTTTGAAAGTAAATCAATCAGGCCAATGTCGCATAAGCTCTTCGTACAAGCTCCTACGAACACCCGCAGCTAATTGCTCATTTGTTATATCGAAATCTTTAATAAGCCTGAAAGTTGATTGATCTTCTCTAGGTGTTCGGCTTAACCATTGCCCAAATTCTTCATCGCCAACCATCATGATTAAATCACCATCTATTATTCCATGCAAAATTCCATATCGGTCTTCTACATATTCTGGTGGCGGAGTTGGTTCGAAGGAGTGCGGTACAGATAATAAAATGGCCACTACATCACCAGCGTCATCAAAAAAGAACTCAACAAACCTCTCTTCTGGAAGCCAATAGCCATAAACTAGGACAGCTCTAATATTATGTTCTAAAATTCGACTATCCTGTTCCACAGTGTATCGATCACCGATTATGCTGGGTGACCAGCGCTGCCAATCGTCATACAAGGTTATTACATCATCATAAACCGATGTGCCATCAATACCGTTGAAATGAAAAGCCGATCGGTCGAACGCTTGCCCATAGTCAATAAATATTCTCTTAATGGGAGCATCGGAGTCACCCACGAACACACGCAAGCCATGAACAAAAAAATAGGAGGAGAACATACCAGAGTCAGAAAATCCAAGCAAATGGCCAAATGAATACCGTACATCATCGAAAGGGACGCGATCACTTTCATGCCCTATTAAGTACCGAATGTCAATAGGTTGTGTTGACATTGTCAATTCAGGGTGGCTACCGCTGTTTATGCGAAAAGTATAAACGGAATACCCTTCTTGCCATTCGGCTTGCACTTTGTAAATATAGTCATAACCATCATCAAAAATAGGAATCATGTCAGCAAGCAATCCCGGTGTCCATCCGCCCGGACTTATAAGTTCAACCATTTCGCCTCTATCAATTACATCGCTTATATCTTGGTTGCCGATGGTGTATTCCGCTTTCCAACGTGTAACAGATATAGAGTGAGGCAAGTGGGAGTTTGGGAGATAGCCATAGATGAAATCCATGCCGATAAATCGCCAGTCAAGATGCCAGTCTTGTCTATGCGACAATTGGAGTGTAGCCGCAGCAAAATCCTGCGGATTAAGCTGCAACGGATGAGGCGAATCAAACGCAACGCCACTAATGGCATTCCCATATTCATCATAAACTGTCCAGCTAGTAGTCAACTGTATTGCCTGAACACCTTGCGAGGGTTCCAAGAATATATAAAACTGTGGAGCCTCATATGATGGATGCGACGCAACCTGAGAAGCATCTGTCTGAGAAACATCTGTTGGTGGTGAAGGCTCAGTTTGACAAGCGGCCAACAGCATAGCCAGTGTTATAAAAATAATTAGTAGGCGTTTCATAGCTCGCTCCTCTCTTACGGAATTTTGATATCACGCCAGTCATCGGTGGCTTCTGTGCGCCGGGTATCCACCACCGTGCCGTCTGCTCTCAGCCCTACGGTATGGTAGTTGCCCGCCGCTATTGCCACGATATCATACCAGTCGTTGACATTGCTCCGGCCATGGTCAGGCCCTTCGCCGGCAAACAACGTCGCTACGACTGTGCCGTCCGATCTAAGCCCAACAGTGTGGCCCTCACCTGCCGACACCGCCACAATGTCATACCAGTCAGCGACTTCAAGCTGGCCACCCCAATGGGAACCCACAGCTACTACTCTGCCGTCTGATCGAAGGCCAACGGTGTGCCAGCGTCCTGCCGTCACTGCTACGATATCACTCCAACCAGATACATTGCTTTCGCCGGAATCTGGTGCCCTACCGCCAAACATCCCATCTTGAGGAGGTAGTATCTCTGTTGCCACCATCCTGCCGTCCGCCCTTAGGCCGACAGTATGGTTATCGCCAGCTGCCACCGCCACAACGCCCTGCCAGTCAGTGACTTCAAGCTGGCCATTCCAATTAGCGCCCACAGCCACCACTGTGCCGTCTGTTCTTAAGCCAACGGTATGATGCCCTCCAACCGTTATCGCCACGATATCGCGCCAATCGGAAGTTTCAAGCTGGCCTTGATAGTGCCATCCCACAGCCGCAACTGTGCCGTCTGTTCTCAACCCCACGATATGAGCGCCGCTGGTCTCAACAGCTACGATATCGCTCATTGTGGTGAAGTCATAGTGTTCGTTGCCGTCCCTACTGTGGTTGTTCCACTCAACAGCAGTTAATGCCCCATCTGACTTAAGCCCCACGGTGGTAAAACCAAACCCTGCCGCTACTGCAATAATATCACACCAATCTGAAGTGCTTAGCGTACCGGCTCCCAAGTAAGTCACCCAGCCAGCGCCTAATACTGTGCCGTCAGATCGTAGTCCCAAAGTATAGCTTCCCGCCGACACCGCCACAATATCGTTCCAACCGAAAACGTTGAGATTGCCCCGGGTATCTCTCCCTACAGTCACCACTGTGCCGTCTGATCTTAACCCTACTGTATGTCCACTTCCCACTGACACCGCTACAATGTCGCGCCAGTCTGAGACATCGAGGAAACCTTGCATATTATTTTCCCCCACGGCGACAACTGTACCATCCGCTTTTACGCCCACGGTTTGCAAGCTACCCGCCGCTATCATAACAATATCGCTCCAACCACCGACATCTCTCTGACCGTAGTCAGGAGGTCTCCAACCATGATTAGATTCAGTATAGGTTGCTCTCGTAGCTACTACTGTACCGTCCGATCTTAGTCCTACTGTGTGCCAGTTGCCCGCGGCAATCGCCACAATATCATACCAATCAGACACATCACTCTGTCCGCCTTGCGCCCAATTGTAGGACATTTCTCTTCGAGCGTCATCGTCTGTGGGTGAAAACGGCCCACGCGGAATCTCATCCACATTAATGGTAATTTGTGTGGCCACGACAGTGCCATCTGCACGCAGACCCACGGTGTGGGTGCTTGCCGCAACCACTGCAATAATGTCGTACCAATCAGAAACTTCAAGTTGGCCATAGCCATTGGAGCCCACAGCCATAACTGTCCCATCTGCTCTCAAACCGACAGAGTGGCTACTGCCCGCAGATACTGCGATTATATTACTCCAACCTGAAACATTGCCTTGGCCAAAGTCGGTTTGAATCGTAGCCACACTTGGCTGCGTAGATACCACCATGCCATCTGAGCGAAGCAATAAGGTGTGCCATTCACCCGTCGAGATAGTTGTTGCCTCACCTGCAAAGCGCGGCGCGTCAGCAAAAGCCACTTCACCGTTTACGGCCGTTTCGTCCGGCTCAGGTGCGATTTGCGCGTGTTCAGTTTGGCAGGCAGCTAACAGCATGGCCACCGCAACAAAAATAAGTAGTAAGCGTTTCATAGGTGATCGCTCCATTTCTCTAATCATCCACACACATTTTCGCAAAATACAAAAAGCTACTATAAGGCATTATAGCATAGCCTGAGTTGTTTCTCCATTATTTTCATTATAATGAGGGGATGAAAAGGCTATTGAACTTCTGCGACAGTTCGGTTGAGATATCGATATACAGCGAGGCAAAAGCACGGAATATTACGTATCTAATCGCCAATTCGAGCTTCCGAAACTCAAACTACTGGCGGATACCATGCAGTCATCCCGCTTTACAAGGGAAAAGATGATCTCATCGCCAAGCTGCCATCTCTTACTAGCACCCTTCAAGCGCCAAGTCTATGTTACCGGGAGAGCTAAATCGTTCAACGAAAAGTCATACTACAGCGTTGACGCAATCCACGCCGCGATAATCGATGCGAAAAAGATAGCGTTATGGAGGAGTATCTTGGCCAAATGTTACCACAACCACTCAATGGGCGGATACTTAGAGACTAGGCCGCCCTAATTGCATCGTTTGAGATTTTATGCTAAAATATGATAAATGCGCCTCTACCCTTATAACTCCCCTTGACAAATGAACGAATTCATCAGCAAAATTGTGGTGTTCGAGGCCGACAAATCAAGTGGGCGGCGAGAGCAGACGGTGGACTTCTACTTTAACTTCATCGGCAAAATCACTCTGCCGGGGCAGAATGTTGAACCTGAACCATTTGACCCAGTTGAGCACCGCCGAGCGAAGAGGCGTGAGAATTATTACCGCAATCGCGAGCAAATTAACGCGAGAATAGCCCAAAAGCGCGCTGAGGCTAAGTTAGTAAAATTGGCGGCGGAGCCGATAAAGTCGGCAGAGGAACTTTCCGCCGAGGAAGAAACACGGCGGGAGCGCAAGCGGGCGTACAGCCGAGAGTATCAGCGCGAATATCGGCGAAAGCAGCGAGAACAAAAACAAAGCGCGTAACAATCATATTAGCAGGCGGCAACCCGATTTCATGGGGTTGCCGCCTACACTTTTTGGAGGAATTTTGATGGCAGTATTGAAAATGACCAAACTGAGCGAAATCCAATCCGAACCGGTGGAGTGGTTGTGGGAGCCGTATATCCCATGCGGGATGATTACGCTGATTCAAGGGGACGGTGGCGAAGGTAAAACGACAACGGCACTGGCAATTGCCGCTGCTGTAACCACCGGCAATGCGCTTCCGGGTAGGCGCGCGACCGTGCCTGCACCGGTGATTTTGCAGAACGCCGAGGATTCGTACCCGAAGAAGCTCAAACCCACACTTGAGAAATGCGGCGCAAACTTGGATTTGATTGAGCGGATTGACGAGGACGAGTGTGCACTGACGTTCTCGGACGAGCGCATTGAGCAAGCAATTGTGCGCACCGGCGCGAAGTTGTTCATCCTCGACCCTGTGCAGGCGTTTTTTGGTAGCGCCAACATGAACTCAATGAGCAGCGTCCGACAAATTATGAAACGGTTGGGTGACATCGCCGCACGGCATGATTGTGCAATTTTGCTGGTCGGGCACATGAATAAGAGCGGTGGCAAAGCTGCGTACCGTGGGCACGGCAGTGTTGATATTTACGCTGCCGCCCGATGTGTTATTACCGTGGGCAAGATGCCGATTGACGAGAATATACGCGCGATTGTGCCGATTAAGAACAACCTAGCGCCGCTGGGCAAGTCGCAGGCGTTTGGGTTTGACCCGGTGGGCGGCTTCACTTGGCTGGGTGAATGCGATGCCACGATTGACGAAATCTTGTCTGGTAAGCCCAGACCCGAGAGCCAGTTCACCAAGGCGCGGCGGCTGATTGAGACCGCACTAGCGCATGATTTTGTTGCAGTCTTGGAAGGTTCTAATAAGGTTGAAGTTGAGTTAATCTAGTCATCAAAGTCATCCGTCAGCCATTCTCGTCCTATAGCGGTTACAAAATAGCTATTTGTTGCTTCACCCTCGTGAATGCCATTGCTTGCGCTATCGTAAGTGCATACATCTTGATAACTCATTGTTTCACTTAGGGCGAGGTCTGTATCTGCGCTGAACGCATTGTCGTCCAGCTCCCATACAGCGGTGAAAGTCCATGGTCTCCACACGCCGAATATATTCATGATGGAAAACAACAGATCGCTCTCACCACACCACCAACCCATAAAAGTATAACCCGGTCGCGTTGGATGAGGGACAATTGCAGTCCCAAAATGTGGATGGCCACACCGAACGTTAAACACAAGAGGAGATGGGTCGGAATCCACATAACCTCCGTTAAGATCAAAAGTGATGTCATGCCAAGTCTCTTCCCACATGGCGGTAAAGGTATGTGGCCCTTCTACTATCCACTCGTACAGTTGCGTGGGCGTTAGAATTGAGTCTCCATCACCAACCGAGCACCATCCTATAAAAGTATAGTGAGGGCGGCTGAAGAAGCTGACAGAGGGCAAGGTGTTGCCATGCCGGACATTGACTACATGTGTGGAAGGCGAACCTGGAAAATAAAAGCGTCCTCCGTTAGTATCAAAGGTGATTTCATGTAAATCTTGGCTGTTGACAATCCAGTGCCCTGTAAATACAACGTCGTTGTCCGGCATATTGAAGTTATCGCCTTCCAGTGTAATATCCGACGTCGTTGTCCAGCCGCTGAAAGTGTAGCCTGCCAGCGTTGGCACTGGCGCACGGGTCATGGGTGTGCCGGGGGCTACATTGTTTTGCGCAGCAGGCAATAACCCGGCTGCACCGCTGGTACCGTACCGGTAAACTCATATGTCACGCTATGGCCGACAATGATAGGAGTCTCTCCCAACCTACCCTTATAGTTAATGTCATAGTTATTCAGCACATAATCCCAAATACTCGCAGACGTAGTCGCGATATGAGGCAACCTGTTATCCGGCGGCGCGGATGCGCCATTATCCGCTGTGTTGCCGTAGAATATTACGTCTTCGCCTATGTAGAGGTCGAAAAAGGCTCCTGATCCCAAGACAAGATTGTGATGTGCTCCCTGTGTAAAGATTCCGCCGCCGTCACCAGTGGCGGTGTTGTTAGTTATGCTACCGCCCGTTATGGTAAGTATATTTGCTCTATTTGGGTGCTCTACACTTATACCGCCGCCATAGGGCGCCGTATTGCCTGTGATTGCACCCCCGGAAATGACTATATTGCCGGTGGCCCCCAGGCCGTGGAACGCAATTCCACCACCACCTGAGTTTGTAGTCGCGGTGTTGCCTGTAATATACCCGCCGCTCATGTTCATACGGCCATTAGAAAGAACAGCAACACCGCCACCTATTTGAGCAAAGTTGTTCCGAATAATACCACCATTCATATAAAATGTCCCGTTGGAAACTGATACCGCACCCATAAACGACAGACAGTTTTCAATCACACTGCCCTCATTCATTGTGAAAACAGCATCGCTGGAACGAACAATCACTCCACCGGTTTGAATATTACTGTCTGCTAAGCCGCGCAGTGTAATATTTTGACCAAGGGTCAAGCTGCCGTCAACGAAAAAGTGACGACGACCTGGGCTTAGAAACGTCAAAGTGCGTACATTATTCTCCCCAGGCTCTGTGTTTGTGCTCACAAGTGTAATATCCCGGGCTGCCGGTATCACAATCGTATCGCTGTTCCATACACCTTCCGTCGCTTCAAAACTATGTGAAATCTCAATCGTGGTTGGCACGTTTGCAGGCGCCGCGTTTACTGCCGCACGGAGTGCTACCCAGGAATCCACTACAACATTGTTGTTGCCTTCGACAATCCAGTACCCTGTAAAAACAACATCGTCATCCGGCATATTGAAGTTATCTCCGTCCAGCGTCACATCCGTCGTCGTTGTCCAGCCGCTGAAGGTGTAACCTGCCAGCGTTGGCGCCGGCGCTAGGGTCATGGGTGTGCCGGGGGCTACATTGTTTTGCGCAGCAGGCAATAATGCGGCTGCTCCCGTAGGTACTGTCCCGGTGAACTGATACGTTACGCTATGGCCGACAACGATAGGAGTTTCTCCTAACCTGCCCCTATAGTTAATATCATAGTTATTCAGCACATAATCCCAAATACTCGCAGACGTAGCCGCGATATGGGGCAACCTGTTATCCGGCGGCGCGGATGCGCCATTGCCCGCTGTGTTGCCGTAGAATATCGCAGCCTCGCCTATGTTGAGGTCTCTATAGGCTGTTGCATGAACAGTTAGAGAGTGACTTGCCCATCTTGTATAAATTCCACCGCCGTCATGATAGGCGGTGTTATTCGTTATGCTGCCACCTGTCATCGTAAACGCATCTGGCGCCGTCATTGATAAAGATACGCCACCGCCTACGCCGCCGGTACCGGTGGCGCCGGTCGCCGCATTGCCTGTTATGGTACCCCCGGACATATACACGAATGCGGTCGAACTCATAATCATAATCCCACCGCCGCCATTGTTGGTGGTCGCCGTGTTACCTATAATATATCCACCACTCATGTACATACGGCTGTTGGAGGCTACAACTACCCCACCACCGCCAGACATGCGGCTATTGTTGCGAATCGTACCGCCATTCATGTAAAATGTGGACTCAGTTGTACTGCTGCCGCTAAGCAGCACCCCGCCATTGGTGGAGTTTTCTATCACACTGCCGTCGTTCATTGTAAGTGTGCCGCCGTCTAGAACAAAAACACTGCCACTACCACCGCTCAGCGTGATGTTTTGCTTCAATGTCAAGCTGCCGTACACTGTAAAGTGTTGTTGGCCGCTGTTCGTCTGTGTCAAAGTACGTACATTGTCATCCCCAGGCGCTGTGTTGGTGCTCACAAGTGTAATATCCCGGTCTGCCGGTATCACAATAGAATCCCCGAACGGACTGATTGGCGCTCCGAAGCTATTCCCGATCGCAATCGTGGTTGGCACATTTGCAGGCGCTGCGTCAACTGCTTCCCGCAACGCTACCCAGAAATCTATCCCGCCGTAGCTGTCGCTAGTCCAATAACCTGTGAATAAGACGTCGTTGTCCGGCATGTAGAAGTTATCGCCGACCAGTGTAATATCCGCCGCCGTTGTCCAACCGCTGAAGATGTAACCTGTCAGCGTTGGCGCTGACGCTCGGGTCATAGGTGTGCCGGGCGCTACATTGTTTTGCGCAGCAGGCAATAACGCGGCTGCTCCAGCAGGTACTGTCCCGGTAAATTCATATGTTACGCTATGGCCGACAATGATAGGCTCTTCACCTAACCTACCCGTATAGTTAATATCGTAGTTGTTCAGCGCGTAATTCCAGATACTTGTGAGCGTGACCGCGATATGGGGCAACCTGTTATCCGGCGGCGCGGATGCTCCATTGCCCGCTGTGTTGCCGTAGAATATCGCAGCCTCGCCTATGTTGAGGCCTCTATAAGCTGTTTCCGGAACAACTATAGAATGATTTGCATTTGATGAATGAATTCCCCCGCCGTCATAATAGGCGGTGTTATTCGTTATACTGCCGCCAGTCATAGTAAACGCGTTGGGTTGCGCCGACGTTACAACCACGCCTCCGCCTCTGCCTATGCCGTCGCTGCCGCCGGTTGCTGTATTGCCTGTGATGGCGCCCCCGGACATATACATGAATGCGGTCGCACTTGCAATCTCAATACCGCCGCCTCTGTCGATTGCCGTGTTACCTATAATATATCCACCGCTCATATACATACGGCTGTTTGTGCTAAGCAGTACCCCGCCGCCAGACCACCTTGTGTTGTTACGTATCATACCACCATTCATGTAAAATGTTGCGCGAGTAGCCTCGGCTGTCCCGCTGCCGAAAAGCGCTAGTCCTCCACCAGTTGAGTTTTCTATCACGCTGCCTTCGTTCATTGTGAGCGTACCACCGGCTAAAACAGAAACGAAGCTATCACTCAGCGTGATATTTTGCCCTAGCGTCAAACTGCCGTCAACGGCAAAGAGCGCCCGATTGTTCGGCTGCGTCAACGTTCGTACATTGTCTTCCCCGAGTGCTGTGTTCGTGCTCACAAGTGTAATATCCCGGTCTGCCGGGATCACGATTTCATCGCCACGCGGCCTGGCTGGCGCTGTGAAAGAATTTGAAATCTCAATCGTGGTTGGCACATTTGCAGGCGCCGCGTCAACTGCTTCTCGCAACGCTACCCAGGAGTCTATCCCCCCGTGGCTATCGCTAGTCCAATAACCTGTAAATAAGACGTCGTTATCCGGCATATAGAAGTTATCGCCGTCCAGTGTAATATCCGACGCCGTTGTCCAGCCGCTGAAAGTGTAACCTGTCAGCGTTGGCGCTGACGCACGGGTCATAGGCGTGCCGGGGTCTACATTGTTTTGTGCAGTAGGTAATAACGCGGCTGCTCCAGCGGGTACTGTCCCGGTAAATTCATATGTTACGTTATATGTACCGAGTGCAGTCACTGTAATGTCAACCTCTTGGTTGGTGGCGCGCGGCAGATGCTCAAAGCTGTGAGCTATCGTGTCTAGCTCCCTGTGATAACCTATGCTTACACCGTCGATTCTGCCTTCCAAAGTACCCCAGAGAATTCTAAAATAGATTGTGAATAATTCACCTTCGATCTCAACATTCTCAGGGGGAGCCGGAGCGACTGCCCTAATCGAAATCCGGTTCGGAGTGCCGGTGAAAACCGAGAAATATCTGCTTACTATATCGCCCGGAACCGCTTCGATGAATTCCAGACTTTCTTCCGGATATTGCATGGTGAGCCAAAACCCCGATACGCCCGGATTGTCTTGGAGCGATACAGTCACGGATATTATATCGCCAGGCCTGCCGGAAGCGCTCGATACATCAAGCGTGGGTGCCGTAAGATTTGATCCGCTGCCGAGAGGCGTGATTTCCTCTTGAGCTTCCTCATATACGGGCTCATCAGCCGGTTCTTCCGGTGGATCATAAACTGGCTCGGCTGCCGACTCTCCCGTCAGTTCTTCGGCCACTCCATCCTCT
>Ga0123355_10012425_pt1 | contig 13183 bp, 4 predicted proteins | sample TergutEmb28metaG_3_FD_89872 | JGI IMG/M metagenome (GOLD analysis project Ga0123355, IMG submission 89872) | Embiratermes neotenicus P1 segment gut microbial communities from Petit-Saut dam, French Guiana - Emb289 P1 | ecosystem: Host-associated > Arthropoda: Insects > Digestive system > Gut ... | reverse complement strand
GTTCCCCCCCCCCCCCCCTCTGCTGCTATTTTGCAGACCACTGTCACCTTATTGCTTGCATGCTTTACAGAATGAGACCCCTCTTTCAATCACTGAATTATTTTGTGCTTTCAAAACATGTCTGCCTTCATTTAAAGATAACTTTTGTGCTTATTGTGCTTGTTGAGATAGTTTTATATTTTTATTGAGGGTTATTTGAAAGTTCTTTGAGCCAAATAGGCATTTTCCAGTGAAAATGCATTCTGATTTTCATGCCAGTTTTATCTGTCCCAGGTATCATGAGCATCGAGACTCTACTGTACAGTTCATTTACCTTTACTGTCACATTATTCTGCCAGTCTTAAATGCATTACAGTTGAAACATGGGAACTGATGGTGATACGTGCCTGTGTTATGAAGACAATGGACACCCAATGTGGAATGTTTCGCTATGAGGACTACACAATGACAGGCTGTATCCTTACTTGTGACTTTGATGGTTGTAATATGGCGAGTCATGTTAACCCCCACCTACTGCTTCTTGGAACTGCAATTATCTGGTTAATATTCATGTACTGCATATAAGCAGTTGTTCTCAGAGTTGCTGATCTCTGATCTTCTGGGATCTTACGCAGCATAGATTGGCAGTTTGTTACCAAAGTTTTGGGACTACCTATCAGTCTCATCTTCAAGGGTCAAGGAGTCCAAGAAGAATGATGCAAAACAGAGGTAAATTACTTTTTCATGGTAACTGAAAACCAATTAATACTTTATCCTTGTTGCTTATTACTATTATTAACCTTTTGGCGCCGGAATGATATTTTTAATTTTAGCACATACTGTATATAAAATGTGAATAATACGGGAACCAAATATGTTAGATTTATGAAACAAACTGCATTTTGAAGAGGAAAAATCAGAGTATAAAACATGTTTTAAAATATTCAGTACCTGTATTTGTTGAATAAATATATAAAATGAAATGTTTAGAGGTTAGCGGTGTGGTGCGACCACTATAGTCGTCATTAGGCGTCAAAAGGTTAAGCAGACTGAAAAATTAACCTATCTTTCAACATGCACTCTTTGAAACAAGTCTTAACACCATTTGTGACACCAAAAAACCTCTTCAATTTCTCAGCAGACTGCCTGCTTCTGAGATGTAGTGCTTTCATATTACTTCTTGCTGTGGTCTTTCAGGTTATGATGCTGTGTCTTAGTACAGTGGAATGCCAGAGTCAGTTCAAAAAAGAACTTTAGCAAGCAAGGTGGTGGCAGTGTATTCCTCTGACACAGTGGTACAGTACCCCTCTGTTGGACTAAAGCTTGCTGTTATAACTTGGAATACCACAGTATGAACTTTCATAACTGTGAAGATGTGATATGTGAGAGTCAAGTCTCACAGCGGTGTTGCTGAAAATTCAAGCCTTACGGTATGTGATGCTGTTGTTGGGGAAGCATAATTCTTCTTGGACTGTTCGGCCCTAAAGATGAAGGCAGTCCGATCTTTCAAAACATAGGGAACTAACCAAGAAATACTTATTTACAGAAACATTCTGAAAAGTTTTTTTTTTTTTTAATTTAAGGTATTTGTGTATGGTATTGCAGTAAATTTTTCATATAGTGATCCTAGCTCAGGATTTAATTCTGTCAAATAGTACAAATTATATACTTTAGCACCCACACACGGTACTTGAAGGCAGTGATTTTTTTAATAATTTCAAATTTGGTCATTATTTCTGGCATGAGTGACCTGTACAGTTGATGTCCTTTCAAACTGAGTTAAACGAGAAGAAGATATCTGAAGTGTGCAGTGTAAATACTGTAGTGTGATGGGTTATATGAGAGAGCTGAGAGGAGTGCACCAGTTACCCACAGTTAGAAGAGGTGCAGCAGCCAGAGATAACCAGGGGCAGTGCTGCACTAGCTGGCATGCTTATAATGCCAGTGATTGAAGAGGTGTTGCTGTGCCATTGAGAAACTTTATCAGATGAAGAGGAACTGAGAAGGTGTCATGTTCTTGATCTATATGGTAACAGTGGTGCAGACAACACTTGAGCTATATGGTAACAGTGGTGCAGACGACACTTGAGCTATATGGTAACAGTGGTGCAGATGACACTTGAGCTATATGGTAACAGTGGTGCAGACAACACTTGAGCTATATGGTAACAGTGGTGCAGACAACACTTGAGCTATATGGTAACAGTGGTGCAGATGACACTTGAGCTATATGGTAACAGTAGTGCAGATGACACTTGAGCACAGTGAGACTTCTAGCATTTGCAGTTATGGTGTCACCAAGGTCATTGAGGCACTGCAGCTCTGTTGAAGAAAGATCATGACTGGAGCTGAAGCTCTGCAGTTGGCAATGATGTTCTGAAGAACATCAGCTATTACCAAGCATTCTTCAGATAACAAATGAACAGTGCTGGCAGTTAGCTCCAGACTTATTCTTTAAAACAACAGCCTGTAACTCCTAAGGGGAAGGATGTACAGTGTTCAGCTGCATTGTGCTGCCAGCAAGTGGTAATTAGGGGATCAACTGTAAATTGTGTTGCAAGCTAGAGGAACTGGGCACAGTAAATTGTGTTGCAATCAAGAGGTAATAGCGGATCAACAGCAAATTGTGTTGCAAGCTAGAGGAACTGGGAGATCAACAGTAAATTGTGTTACCAGCAAGATGTAATAGCAGATCAACCATAAATTGTGTTGCCATCAAGAGGTAATAGGGGATCAACAGTAAATTGTGTTGTGTATGTAAAACCATCATCATTCACATCGTAGCTTATTTTTTCATTGTTGAATAAATTCCATTGATATCCTGGTTTATTTGCTACACAAGTGACTTTCTGTACAAGCACCCAAATCAAGCCATCATGTGTGCATTACTTGTAAATAATAAATAGCATATTCAAAACATTGTCTCTTTACAGCATCCTTTAGTGACCCTGTTGAAAGCTTGGTTTGCTGGAATGTCTGTTTTTCCAGGAATGCATTCTGAATATTCAGTGAGCTGTTACTGTATAGTATTACATGTGGAGTTTATGAGTTATATTTGTTATGAAATTCAGAAGTTTGTCATCCAGTCAATATAGGGCCTGACTGTACTCAATTACCACCAAGGCAAAAGATTTTTCTCTTCACTGTCATGTCCAATTCAATTCTAGGGTCCACCCTTCATCCTGTCCAATGGGAAACACATGCACTTTCACCAGGCACGTGGCTAGGGCTTCAAGCTAACCTTTTACCTCCATCTAGTAAGATGATTAAGAATGTGCGGTTTTAACTTCACTCTCCCATGTGTTCATGGCAGAGTGGCTTCATGAGTTTCCACACAAAGTTACATTAAATTATACTGCAACATGTTTTTGCAATGTGTTATATGTAAGTGCATTTTAATGTTAATTGACTTCTAAGGCATCTAACATTGTTTCACCTGGTCTTAAGTATATTGTGGTTGGCAGAGGAAGAAAATGATGCGTATAAGCATATTAGTTTTGATGTATGCAATTTAACCTCATGTGAATTGTTTGTGGAATGCAACTTCTGCATAAATCAGGGAGTGCCTGTATACCTACAGGCAGTTTGCGGGTTACATAATATGTGACTTACATGAACTCAGTCTTAGGTAATAAATTCTTATTAATTATTATCATTAATTCTGAAATTATTAAATGTATTTTAATTTGTGTCTCATACGAAAAAACTGACAGAATGCTTTAAATGTGTACACTGACATTATAGAAGTGTATACACAAGTAATGAGGTGTGATAAGTAAATGACAGTGGGATTAATTCTGACATCTATAAATTGTCGGGTATGTAGAAGTTTCAGGAATGTGAGAAAATGTCTCTCAACTGTTGTGGTAGATAAAACACCTGAGTGGTATATGAAGATTGTCCTTGAATGGTTGTCGTGACTGTAGATTACCTTATAATTGTATCAAATTCAGTTCACATGCATTAACAATTATTTAGTAATTTTTCATGGGTTATAATATGCATGTACTATGGTACATTGTATTATTGCATATGTGTCACAAAAATGGAGCAGAAAGTTGAATTTCTTTAAAAAGAATATGACAGTGTTTGAATATTTGAGAACAATGGTAACAAAACAACATTACTTCACAAATTCAGGTCATATTCAGCAGTGGGATGGTTGCTACTGCTCAGTTCAGACCTCTTCCTTCCCCACTTCATTTTAAAAGGCATAGAGATTTTTAGAATACAGAAGTTGATTTTACCTGTTGTTTTTCCTGGTATGAACACTGATGTCTTGCCTTAGGGGAAGAACAAAAACTGGGTATTTTTGAGAACGGGATGCGAAGGACAGTAAATGGACATAACAGGACAGAGGCAGGTATGATGAAAAGCTTCATTATTTGTGCTTTTCAACAGACAGTGTTGGGATGGGTTGGGTAAGGCAAGTTGATAAAGTGGGAAAATGTAAATGCATGCAAGATTATCTTCGTAAAACAAATAAGGGATGAGACACCTTGGCAGTTTATGCTTGCACGGTGGATTGTATTCAGATTGATCTGAAAACCCAAAGTGGATTAATCTAGCTCACAGTGCCACTTTCTCAACCACAAAACTCACATGGATTGGCCTTGGATGGAACCTGGGTTTCGGCGGTGAAAGTTCGACTCCTAATCACGTGATCCATTTCACAACCTTATTGAAGACTAAAAAACACTACTCGTGTTTCAAAATTTCTTTCCCCACTCACAGAAAACACCGTATCTCTATTATGTACACGAATTCGTTAAATATTGCTCGGGAAAGTAACTGTTTATTGCGAGAATCATATAAAACACGTAAACATGCCGTGGGCAGAATGCAGGTTTTAATTGCATAAAATTAGGATTAGAATATGACCAGTGTTCACGTTAGAAGCAATATGAAACTATTTGATATGTTGTTACTAACGCTTAATATTATTTTCTTTATTTTCGACGTGTATGAGGGCACCACTATGGGCTGGTTCACAAGGTAAGTCTGCTGTAGCACGTCGTCTGTTTCCTCCCAAAAAAAATTACATTTACAGCAGCACACGAAAGCCAGAATTTGTTCGTCGACTCCCACATTACCTACTGCCCTTTCATAGCGTAAATACCAATGTATGTGTGTCATGGATATTCTGTTGGCCGAAACGCTAGGGATCCGAGGTTTATCGGCTGACATATGGAGCTTCCTTCTAAAAGATATTTCGTGAATCATCTGTTTTTTGCGTGAGAGTTTCCACAGCTTCGATGTTGAAGATTCAAATATCCTAGTTTTCAACGGTCAGTAACAGGGTTATTTGTCCGATTTGTCGAAGGAACGTATCGACTTCGTCTTCAATGGCCAAGGCGACATCGTAAAAACTTATGCTCTTTCATCTGTGGTAACAGCCCTCAAGACCGCATAATTCATCTGTTCTTGTCTGCACACGGGACGAATAAATTTTCGATTTAGTGACCAGGGAGTCGACCTTTATTATCGGTAGTGTAAATGTGCGGAGGCTTGTTGTGATTACACAGATTTTGTTTGCAACCAAACGCGTAAGGTAAATGTGGTTTCCTGTCGTAGAGAAACAACGATCACATAGTAGAGCGCAAAATCAACAGGTTGATATGTTGCCTGTACAATCTGCTCTGGGAACGAGATGAACATCGAACACCAAGTGCATATGTGATGCGTGCAGTCGGACTGTATGTGTCTCCTGTTTGGAGGACTGCCACACGACATCTTCATTTTGAACAGTTCCAGGGCAGAGAGTCTTGAGTATGCATTTGGCAATTTGTACAAACACCGTGAGTACATTTTATGTTACTTACTACATGGAGCAGAGTCCTTGAGAGCCTGACCGGTTTTCAGCTAGTCAATAAATTCCTTGCGTTTTATACAACCCGAAGGTTCTTTTCCGCTTTTACAAGAGCCCGCCACCTCCCCCTGTCCAATATTTCACCTTAGAAATCAATATTTAGTTTTAAATTGCACGTGTCAGATAGTGTAGAAATATGAAAGGCACCGTAAAATTCTCTGTTATTTTTTAGATTTTCAAGGAATATGTGAAATTGTTGCGTTATATATTTGCGATATTTATGTTAAGTGTGCAGTACCTGTTAATGTACGAAAACCTTGACTGCATTGGGTTTGTAGTAATATCACTTGTCATTCCGTCCCCATTGTTGCCTTGTACATAATCAAATACTATGGACAGTGTTACGGGCATTTAGTTAAAATGGTTTTGCCTGTTGTTTAATGTGGATGTGATACTCGGTCTGTCATGTTAAGGGAGGAACATGGTTTGAGGGTGTGTGAGGAACGGGTGCTGGGGAAGATATGTGGACCTAAGAGGAAAAACATAAGAGGAAATTGGAGAAAATTTCATAACGAGGAGCTTCATGATTTGTACTCCTCACCAAATGTTATTAGGGTTCTCAAATCAAGGAGGACTGGATTGGCAGTGCATGTGGCACGTTATTATAATGGATCTTGCAGAAGGATTTGAGAGCATGGATTGCATTTGTCTGGTTTAGGACAGAGACAGTGGACTGTCTGTTGTGAGGATAGTGGTGAACCTTTGGGTTCCATGAAATATGGAGAATTTCTCGATTAGCTGAGAAATTAGCTTCTGAGGGAGGACCCCCCCCCAAAGCTCCTGCAAATGCCTTGGCCTCTGGGTAAATAACTGCACTGTTACTTGTATGTAAGACTTTGTACAATGCTTCAGAATTTGGTCATTTCAATTCCACCACATCATTATCCATTCTGCAATTTTACTTAATACAGAGTGTCTCATAATTGAGTACACAAGGTAACAAATTTATTGTGCATGAACTGAAATTAAGGGAATAGTGTTCTGCATTGCATAACAGTAACACGCCAACTTTTTTTTTACCAACAAAACATAGTAAGCCCAATGGCCAATATACAGCTGCGTTCAGTGGCAAAGATATTGGCCAGCTTTACACATTCATTTAAAGCAAGATGTATGTTGAGTTTTGAAGAAACTTACTCAGAGTTGTTTCCACACAACACACAGTACAGCAGCTCTGACAAGAAAACTGAATTACAGGTGACATTAATTATTCGTTAAAACTTTTTTTTTTTGGGGGGGGGGGGATATGAAGAATATAACAAGAAGATGGCCTAACAGAGAGATTTCACAGTGTGTTTGGGCTGTGTTGCAAAATAGCCCACAGAAATAAAGAAAGTGAATGTCAGAGAAATGGGAGACGTTCGACATTCAGCAGTGTGGCATATTTTACGTAAGAGGCTGATACTCAGAACACAACCAGGTATAAGCAGCTTTGTGGCAACTTTTTTTTGCTGGAGGCAACATTTCATATTTCTGGTAAAGTCAGGCATCATAATCTCATCACCTGAGGTTTTTTTAAAAAAAAAAAAACACAATTTCTTCATCAGATATGTGACAGCCCAGAGGGGAATGTGTGTTAAGTTGACATAACAATGCAGGCTTATGGACCAAGTCACTTACACCTTGACATGTTGATGGACCTCCTTTTTCCTTAGCTGAAAGTCAGCACTTTAATTACCCAGCAAGATGAGGCCGCATGGGGATATGGCACATATTCTCAAAGAAACATTTTGATAGTGATAAGAGTGGACATGGCAAATACATTCCATGGCTTTTCAGGTCTTTGTCTTGAGGGCTTTGTCAATACCGAAATTTGAGTCGAACCTAGGCTATGTCACAAAATCTGTAAAAGTAAAATTTATCAAGGAGTGCCATTTTGTTTAGATTTGTGTTGCATTATTGGACTGAACCATACGGAACACTTGTAAAGAGACATAAAACGTAAAATGTTACTGTTTGGTGAAAATAAACGTGGGGGTAGAGTGGCTGTGGCTTGAAGCTGACCTCTCATCTCTAAGAATGAGTGGAGCTGTACCTCCAGTCACACTAGGCCTTCATAGCATTCACAGGTACAACTTTATCTTTACCTCTACCTTGCCATTTCTGGTCATTGGGTTACATTAATGTATGAAACTGTGTGCTCAATTAAGATACATCCTGTACATATTTTACCAAATGCAACCAGTTCCTGAATTATGTCTTAAATGTAACGTACAGTTCCATTCTGACAAATATGTGTTACAAATGCGAATTATTGTAGCCTTCAAATTGCAACCAGATAAATTAATAGTGCATGGTTAATTAGTCTATGTAACCTGCTTTATTTTATTATGTACATAAACTTCACAAGTAAAAGATGATTGCACACAGTTGAAGTAAATAAATCTCTGAAACATCCATAAATTGCTAATGTGGTCCTTTTTCTGAATTGTTGGCACAGTGCACTGAAGTTTGTTGTTTTGTTTATTATGTGGAGGATGCCATTCATATTGTCTATTTGCATCCATATACTTACTTCTCTGTAAGACTGTCACAATACCGTGATGAATACAGTCTCCAAAAATATAATCCAAAGTAAGAATTGTAATGATTAAAGCAGAAAAATTATTTTAAAAATTCCTGTTTTGAATTACAGTTGAAACCAGTTGTAACGAGATTGGTTTATGCAACACTTTGCCTATAACATCAAATGTTTTGTGGTGCCAATTAATTCCTTACTATTAACTATAACATTATACTCCTCAGTTATAACAATGCTCATTTATAATGCCTTCAGCCTATTCCATGATGTTATAAGTGAGTTCGACCATAATTTGCATTTCCTAAGGGTTGTCCTTAAAATATGGGATATTGAGGGACTGTCAGCCCCTCCCCCCACCAGTCAAAATGACATTAGTTTCATTAAACTGGTGGAACTTGTGTGTGTAGAGCACTTTTAAATTGTGTGAAAGTTCAGTACCATCTAAAGTACATAGTGCACTTGCTGGTCATACCTAATAGTCATATCGGAGGTACTGCTGCAGGATAACGAGTCTAGCAATGATGTCACTTACAGTAAATTGTCTGAAAATGCTATACCTATACATAGAACTTCAGACAAAAAACTAAACATGTGATCTGTGGATGATTGGTTGTATGTTGTTTTGCTTGTTCATGTGTTGATAAAACTTTCTGTGGGTGAATTATTACCTGGTTGTGCTGTACTCATGAACCACTTGGAGATTTATGGTCTATTTTTAGAAAATTTGCCATAACTTAGGTGGTAAGTCACTGTGGAGGCCAGGGTGTGTCCTCTTGGAAGTAATAACATTTGTATAGAATGTAAGACTGACCTTCCTGTTTGCAAAATGACAGGAACATGGAGAGCAAAATGAAGGCATGATCAAACAGAAAGGTAACTATGAGACTGGAGGTTTTCACAGCAGTTTATTGACGATTCAAGCCTTCAAGGATTTTATGCTTTGTCGTTGGGTGCCTCCTTCTTCAGTGGCAAGCAAGAAAGCACTACAATCATTTGAAATGCTGACATTTACTCACCCAGCATCACACTGTCAGTGCCTAGAAGACCTAAATCTTCAGAAAGCCATGTGTTTGGCAAGTAATCAGAGGAACTTTGTGGCTAATGATTGTAAAGGAAGAACAATGGATAGTAACTGTGACAGTGACAGTTAAGTCAATGCTTGGCCTCTTTATGATGACAGTAATAATAATGTTGAGGTATGAAGAGACAGTATACAGAATGATAGGGACAGACGACACAAGTACACAGATGGCTTCAGACCTGAACATGTGCAGCAAAACAAGTGTGTCAGATTGTGAATACCTTAAAACTCTCTCTCACCAGAGGATTTCTTTACACAGTTATTGAGAAAAGAAATACAGTAAATGTTGTATGCTTTCTGGGTAATTCCCCGGCATCTGAATTTTATATGCCAACGTTCCGAAACACTCTGTCTGTTCCATCTCCATAGATGGGTAGGTACCTACACGTCTATGGAGGTGGAATGGACAGAGTGGCAAATGAAATTCAGATGCCGGGGAATTACCGGAAGAAAGCATACAACACAGAGAACACAGCAAAAGTTTGAAATCAGAAATACAGTGAACTTTCTGGATAGCAGGCAAATGAAAAAGATATAAGGCCATGCTGGTGGTGTAGCTTGTCTTCAGCATGGGAACAGGAGGAACGCCATTCATGGTGTGAACAATGGAGACTTAGCAGTGCAAAGCGGGCAGCTACATCGATTGCTGCATAGTAACAATGTCAGTTCACTTACAGCAACCAGTCTGGGGTTAAAATTACTTCTGTGTTGTACAAGGTGATTCAGGAGGAAAGTTCAAAATTTTTGGAAGTGATAGTATCACTCATTGTGAGAAAAAATGTTCATATGAACGTGTGTCTATTTCTGAAAAGTACTGAAATAGAGCTGTTTCAAGTTACTAATACGAGAGCAATGTGAATTGAACAAAAAAAACAGAAATTACTTACTGTTAATTTTATTTTAATTTTAATCTATTGTTTAAATGACAGATTTTTTGCACAGAAACGACAAACTTGTTAGTTCACAATAAATGTTTCGAAAATTCCACTATCAACTTCAGTGGGCTTTGCAACTCACATGCAAAGATCACGTGTCGTCCATCTGAGTTGAACTTCACGTTTCTCAATGGAGGCCGCAACATTCAAAATGCGGCTGAGCATTTTGTCTTGTGTATGCAACTTTCTTTTGTAAACTTTGCCCTTCACCCAAACGCACAAACAAAAATATAATAAAGTTAGGCTTGGAGATTCAAACAGCTGTGCATCAGCTACCATACATAATTAGACACATGTTCATATAAACTTCTCTTTTCTCACAGTGGCCCATACTGTCACCTCTCAAAATATTGATCTTTCTCCCTAAATCACCCCGTGTAGCCTGTGCATTCAATTTTCTGGGGATTAAACACAAAATGTGCCTCCTAAAATACAGTTATTTGCAGTTCACAAGTTTAATTTACAAACATCAATTTTTAAAGCAATTGGATTATTAGTGTAATTCTGTGTGGTGTTTTGGGTGTAGTGCAACTGTTTAAAAAAATCTGATAATTTTATCTGATGGAAACTTATTTTCAAAGGTGCCCTTTCGTGGTTTAAAATTCCGTCATACAGCACTGTAGCAATAAACAAGTTTTAAAAACAATACAAATTGCAGTACTTTACTGATACATTGTCAGGATACAAGGGAGAGTCCTTGTTGTCTCTCACTGATCACATATTTTTTGTGATATGAAATCTCTCACAGCCCACAAACACAGATAAATGAATACTGAAAATATTTAATGTCTTTCTGAATCGATTGAGGCCACTTATTTAATATCAAAAATATTTTTAAGTTTAGAAACCCATAAATACATACAAAATTGTTATTTTTTTAAAGTTTAGATGCTCTCTGAATTCACTTGCATGTTGTCTTCCCATCCAGCAGTTTCTTCCAAAGGTCAAACTGTTCATCAAACTTCACCATGTGTACACTTATGCCCTTCTGAACGTTACAGGCATTCATAGTTACACGTCTGTTGTAGAATTCAGTTACATGTGTCCTTTTAACTTTAATATCCTGGGCCACTATTCCTGTTGTGAAAACATCTTCTAGCTTGAGGTATGTTGTAATTAGAGCAACACTGTATAAGTCATGAACCACATCGCCAGTCATCAGATATGCCGGACCTGTAGTGAAGTCAGGTAAAATGGCTGGTTGGTATTGACTGGGTGAAACATAGTACTTTGAATTTTTGTTTCGAATAGGCTTCCACTTTTTTGCAAGACGCCCAAAAATGGTCCACTTATCCTTGGCATGTTTCTGTATGAAGCTTAACAGTTTAGGTATGTTTATGAACATGTCATCATCCGTCTTAAGGATGAATTTAACGTTGTTACAGTAATTATCAACCCATTCCAGTAAGGACACTGTTTTCAGGGTTAGGTTGTCGTAGGAATCAAGGAAATGGCCACTTATCAGGTCACCGTAGAGCTTGTTTTCATTTGTCATGTCCTTTGCAAGTTGTGGATCATTTGTTGAGCCAAGAAGGAAAGCTATTTTAATGTCACTACGTTGGCCATAGTGACCCCACGTCTGTCTGATGGCCATGCGAGCATCTTTGTGACTGGGGGCAGACGTAATGGCTACTAGTACTTTCAAGTTTCTACCCAGGTCTGGACAAAGTTCAACATTTGCAATATCAAAACCAGACTCATATATATAACGAGTTAAGATCCCTTGCTCTGTGAAATCTGAAGTGGTGGAGGTGATGTTGGAAGCTGCACTGCTTGCAACCTGCTCCTTGGGTGCGATTTTCTGAATTACTGGTAAGGCAAGGTGGTGAGTAGTGATGTTGTTCGAGGGAGCCTCAGAAGCCACTGATACGGCAGCTGCACCAGGCACGTGTGCTGTTGTGTTTGCACTCAAGACACCTTGTGTTGGTGATGCAGAGACTGTCACATTTCCTGCAGCAGGAACACTCTCAGACTGTTTCATTAAGTGTAACGGCCTGAACATGTGAATTGGACCTGTAAGGAAACTGCAGTTATAGTCAATTCTATTTTCATCATCACTTCAAAACTGAGGAATACTGTGTTAAAAAAAGAAGCATCTCTCTACTTTGAATGCTTTCAACATCAACAATCAGTGAGTAGCAGAATGCAAAGCCAGGACTTAGTACATTTTGCAAAGGAAATGCTTCTAGTGATAAACCAGTTAGCAATCATAGGCCTACCCAGGCATATCATGTTTGGTGCCTGCACCCTGTCATAGTCCATATCTGCGCAACAGTCTCCTGTGCTCAGCTGACCTAACAGTCTATTGAACTCGATTCCTTGATAGGTCAACAAGTGTTTCTTTGGCCTCAGCTAATAGTTTTGAGGTGTGTCATCCCCATTGCATTGATTCAATAACAAAGAATTTTTGTGTATTACACATACAGTCGAACACAAGTATATATATATATATATATATATATATATAGTTGTGTTCGACTGTATGTGTAATACACAAAAATTCTTTGTTACTCAGCTAATAGCTCCCAGCAAAAACAAGTTCGTCAATTATTGCAACATGAATGTCAAACATGGTGGTGTATAAAGTAACTACTGGACTATTAAGTATTCGAATAGGCCACTGTAATTGTTACTGTCTACGTCATAAGTTCTTTAAAAGTACGACAAAATTACCGCACTCACATTCACACACTGTATATCCATACACGTGCAGAAAGGATTTGTAACTTGTGCTATGAAATTTTGAGTCACACGTCCCAGTGACCATATCCGCGACTGTGTGATTTCGTTGTCAGGTC
>Ga0123355_10012424_pt1 | contig 13183 bp, 4 predicted proteins | sample TergutEmb28metaG_3_FD_89872 | JGI IMG/M metagenome (GOLD analysis project Ga0123355, IMG submission 89872) | Embiratermes neotenicus P1 segment gut microbial communities from Petit-Saut dam, French Guiana - Emb289 P1 | ecosystem: Host-associated > Arthropoda: Insects > Digestive system > Gut ... | reverse complement strand
CCTCCTGGAGATCCATCCTAATATTATCCACACATCTACGCCTAGGTCTCCCCAGTGGTCTCCTTCCCTCCGGTTTCCCCAGCAAGACCCTATACACCCCCCTTTCCTCACCCATACGTGCCACATGCCCAGCCCATCTCATTCTTCTCGATTTTATCACCCGCACCATATTGGGTGAGGAATACAAGTTGAGTAGTTTATTTGTTGCGAAATTTTAAAATGTTTCACGGACTTACGAATAACCCTGTATATATCGTATAACGTAACAATGGTTTCATATAGGAAACTTCGTAAATTAAGCGAGGTAGTTGTGTCCCTGATCACTCCATAAAGAAATACAGGAAAGTGGAAGTATAACACCACTCATTTTTGTCCTCAGCTAGATAGCTTCACGCCCCGGCCGCTTAACCACAGACGTAAGTTTCCCAGGTGTCCATTGCACAGGAGGCTGGGTGGTCCCCAGAGCCGGTCTGACACTTTCAAAGATCAATCGTTTGTCATTGTTGGGCAATGCACCACGGTTCTTCGATCCACCAGCCCCTGCCGTGGTCACCATACAGACTACGCTGTTTCGGTACTGTTGTGTCACGGATCAGGTCTGTAGCAGTCCCTCCAGAGGGCTGACAGAATAGTACGCCAGTCCGCCATATCGTCTATGGCGTCAATCATTCTGTCATTAGTTGCCGTAAAGACTGGTACTGCGAGCGGCGTCGTGAAATAAGCCACAAGCAAGTAAATGTAATCGCCGAACAAGTTACTAATCTGGAACTTTGTAGAATGTCGTGATGCATTTGTCAGAATTACGTAGTGTGTAAGAGTAGCATATTGTGCCGCTCAAATTGTCTCTCCCTAGTATGTGAACGTTGCTCCATTAATGATACTCATCAGGCTAAAATAAAAATAAAATAAAATAATAAATGAAATAAAAATTCTTTTGGAACTTTCCCTTTTAACTAACTTTAATGAGAAAATGCTTGTAGTTACTGAAAGTTTCTTTCTTTATTTTGTATTCTGATCTCTTTCCACCTACTCATTGTAGGTGTAGAGGATTATTGTCTCACCTGATCATCCTCAGCGACACACACACACACACACACACACACACACACACACACACGCACCCGGAAGGACTCTTCTGGACGAGGGATTGGACAGACGCGTAATTGAGAGTTAAGATTTTGAAAAGGCTATGTTAATAACAACAGATCTGAAAGCGTTTCAGATTCTTAAATGAAACTTTTTCTGCTCAGATACACGCAGAATATTGTTACTACGAGTTTTGTTTTGACAATAGAGAACAGAACAATACTTTGTAATTAATGTTCTGTGCTATTTTTACTTCTAAAATTGGATGTAGGTGTTAAGTTTCCGAGTTCCACTGTATAATTAAAATTTGTTTACTTTAAACCATTCATGAGCAGTAACATAAGTTTAATAGCGTTGAAATATCCGAGACTCACAACGAATTTTAATAGTCTGACTTCACTTTAAATCAAGTTGACTAGTTGTTGCTAACTGCTGAACTCACTGCATGAAGCTGAGACCTTCGTGAGAAGCTGTTAAGTCGCTCGGCTAGTAAAAAAAAAAGAAAATCCCTTCCTTTAATATACCCGATTGCTGTAATTTCAGGCTTCGGCCGAAGTGTGAATGAGGTCTGCGCTCTTTCGGGACCACATGTCGGTCCCATCTTGAAGAAATCGGCCCCCAGTGAAAGGATTTTCATGAAATTTGATATTTGAGCTTTTTTTTAAATCTATTGAGAGAATTCTAATTTAATTATGAGCTGACGAGAGTAACAGTACTTTATTTGAAAACCTACACACAGTTAAAATGATTTCTCGCTTTTCTTCTTCAAGTGAGATACGTTGCAGACAAAATTTGTAGAGAAAATCGAAATACAAATTTTATGCTCTATGATTTCTTTTTTCGAAAATCTTACCGTTTATGAGATAATGGAAATGTATGGTACAGTCAAACAGGCCACAGATGACAATATAATATGGAACATTCGTTTTGCATACTGAATAGTTAAGGCTGCAGACACAGACACACATTCATAATTTGTAATGTCCATTGTTCTTCCACGGCAACACTGGTTAGGTTAACGTGCCCCACTGTTACGTAATACTACATTGCATCTCTCTTGTTATCTATCATAATTTGTAGTGGGGAGAGCTGGCTTGAGATTTTCATGGTCTTAGTTTCTGATTAGAGCTCCGTTTCTTATAAAGAGACGTTTGTCTCCTACTGAGCGGGAACTTTGAAGCTTAATTGTGAGGAAATGAAGTTCGTGATTATCCTTATCGTTAGAGAGGGTGTATCAAAAATGTCACGGTAGGGTAGGTTGGGAGTTGTAAATCATACACATAACTTGTACTTGAAATTCACTGAAGGGAAGCGATTTTTTGTAGCAACAGCATGAAAGTACTTATATTAATCTTATGTTTACTGGACCGTGCATCATTGTGATAGTTGAAGAATCAAGTTGGTCTTTTATCCTTCAACTACTCGAATTAACACTGACTGTTATGAGTAGTGTTGTGGCATCGATTGAATGCTTTATGTTGTGTTCAGGGTACAGCCCATGGGAGTTTTCTTTGGTAGTTTATTTCTGCTCACGAGATTTTATAACTCGAACTCAGTTACATCTATTATACAATGGATTTTTTGTTGTTAATAACGTGTATTTTCTCCGTCCCTGCTTTTAAAAACAAAAAGTTTCGTAGGTCCAACAATGGACCCAAGAAACTTTGTTGCCAAGAAACTCGCCGGTGATTGCACCCTGGTGCCGAAACATGTAGCAGTTGGCACCTGATGTAAAGTGTGTTTTATGATATATTTTATCGTAATTTAATTAGTGCGTGTTGTTGGTTTTTTTTTTTTAAATATGGAATCTATTGCAGTAGGTACTAAAAGCCACCCATATTTATTATTGGGTACAACTGCACTGCTCGATTAATAAGTCTGAAAGAATAAATAAGGGCCTTTCATTTTAGCTACAGATTTCTTCATTCTCCGAATGTCTGTCCGAAATCTTTCATTGGCAGTGTCCATGTTTTTTACACTAGCCACTGCCTTGATTTTCAAGTTTTTCATACCATGCAGTCTGTATCAAAATTTCGAGGATATTACTGTTTTCGTGAGGCCTAAGTGGCTCAGGCCTCTCTGCAGCATGACGCTATTAACCAAGAAAGTGCTTTGTGAGTCCGAATGTGAGCCTTAGAATGCGTCACCAATTGTCATGCCTTTTTGCTTATGGCCCTCATTACTCTCGCTTAACTGATGGGGTACACTTGTTCAAGTTACAACAGTTTAAACATGCTGGGGGAGATAAAGACGTACAAAAACTGACAGAAGGGTAAAACATTAGATGCATGACTTCCGTTTTATTGACTACTTTCCAGCTTCTGGAACTTTTGACTACTTTGACGCCGAAGTGCAAACAAGAGGGGACAAGCATGCTGGTGTAAATTACTTTGTGCCTCATTGTGGTCTCATTCGTTAAAGCATTCTAAAACTCACCAAACTGACTTTTGGGTTCAGTGTAACTCGAATTCAAATTGACTTACTTTAAATATCCCAATTTCGTTTCTTGATGATGTTACAGCACTCATTAACATTTTCTCTTCTCTGTAGTATTCCGCTTTTAATTTCAAAATTTTATTCGCAGTTATTCATGATATATTAACTATTCTATGCTGTAATCTTCTTCAGATTTCCAGTCTATATTTTAGAATTTTTCCGTTGGACCTTTATTCCCTCATTTGTAGACTTTTATGTGTGGCTTCTTGTGCCTTGGATACGGTTTAGTTATTACGACTTTTAGTTAGGATTATCACGAATTTGTTCACTGTGTGAAACTACTTTTTCTATTCTTACACAACACTCTAAAATAATTTTAGCCTAATTAAATATGATAATGCTTTTTACCCTTACATTATATTTCAGCAGTCAGATCCGTAAGATAGCCGAATCTTAATCGAGAAAAGCTCCACTGCCCTGAGACTTTGTTACAATTAAGCTCCACTCAAAGCTGGGAACATGCAGTCGAAAACAAGACTAAGAAGTTTAAGATGTTCAGCCCCTGAATATGATCAAGGACATTAATTAAAGGAGATGTTTTTGGGTGCTGGCAAGTAATGTTAAAGTTTTTTTTTTTTTTTTTTGAAGGGACAAATATATACATTTCTTAAAAGCCTTTCGTAATTCATGAAGTGTTGATGGATCATGAAAACAATTTATGTTTCTGTAGTCGATACCCAGTATGAAAACCGAGGGATGTGTACAGCTAAAAGAGGAAGAGAGAAAATGCTGAATCCTAGAATCACTAGAGAAAGCGTGGCTATGTAAATAAGGCAGTAGACAGCGAGAAAGTGTGTAGATGTGGCAGTTAAAATATTACTGTACAAGAAGCCGTAGGTGAAGCTGAAAGCAGGGCATAGCACAGAACAAAATGTGGGATAAATCCGTAACATTGAATGCTTAGTAATTTTGAAAATATTGGAAAACTAAATAATTGTTAGAAGTATTGCAACGAGAAAGATATTTGCGGTGAAACTCAGTTAAAAAGTAAATCTGACCTTCTTCTTGCCATGAAGGCATTTAGGAGGTACGGAGATACAACTTCGGTCATTCTTAACCTCGTCACTAGATTGTGGGACGTGGTTAACTTCACGCCCCGGTCGCTGTACCCCCGGGAAAGAACTCCGCTATCCATTGAATAGGAGGCTGGATGGTCCCAAGAGCCGGTGCGTACGTTTTCTAGGGAAAAGAAAACTCTTTTTTCTTATCGGGATAAGAAACCCGGATCGTGTAGTCCGTTGCCTTGTCGCTATACCAACTACGCTACCCGCCTCTAGTGAAATTAAGAGAAGAATATATTCAGTTAATATTTCTCTGCACCTCACTAGGTCAGATACTAATCGGCCGTGCCATGGCTGAGGCGGTTGCCACCACCCTGTCCCGGCGGAGGTTTGGGCTCGATTCTTGACCACCCCACGCGTAATTTGTGATGGACTGTTTAGTACGGGGCAGTTTCATGTCCTAGTTCTTCACTTTTTACCTGTCAGTATCATTCCACCTTACCAATTGAATTCCATACATAAATAAATTCAACAATTGTAAACAGAATGGCCGATCTCGGTGGCCGCTCGGTCTAAGGCGTGGATCTGTGGCCGATCGCTTGCTGGGATTGCGAGTTCGAATACCGCCATGGGCATGGGTCTTTTTCTCTTGTGAGTGTTGTGTGTTGTGCACGTAGAAGTCTCTGCAACTGGCCGATCCCTTGTCCAGCGGAGTCCTGCCGAGTGTGTGAGTGTGTCTTTGAGTGTGATAAAGTGCAACTGTAGCCCTCTACACCTAAAACGAGTAGGTAGAAAGAGATCAGAGTAAAAAGAAACTAGCCGAAATGAAACACGTCTCTGCTTTTTCTCAGATATTGATTACATACGATGGTCTAAGATCGTGCTCCTCTTACTGGGTTAGTCCTCTTATCTCGAAACTGTCCCTGTTGGGGATTTGAGCTTCATACACGACGACAAATCTAATGAAAGATGGTATTAATTTCAGTAGTATAACTTTTATTCCTTATTTTAGCAACCCCAGTGATATTTATTATACTTATATGTAGTTAATACTAAACTGCAACTTGCTTTTCTATAGTAAAAGTATATTCTGACGTCCATAGGGCCGTGCATCGTAATATATTTCTATAGTACAATTATATTTTGACGTCCATAGGGCCGTGCATCGTAATATATTTCTATAGTACAATTATATTTTGACGTCCATAGGGCCGTACATCGTAATATATTTCTATAGTAAAACTAACCAGATGCACCAATGTATCAAATTTATTGGAGTCACACTCTACATGTTTCGGACGGTCTTTCCGTCCATCATCACGAACTAAAGACTGTACATACTGCAACAGGCATATGTCAAAGAGATACTGCTTCTGCTAGACATACGCCTGTTGCAGTTTATACAGTCTTTAACTCCTGATGATGGAAGGAAAGACCGTCCGAAACATGTAGAATGTGACTCCAATAAAATAAATTTGATACATTGGTGCATATGGTTGGTTTTACTATAGAAGTAAAAGTATAGTTGTAAGGAAAATGTTACTGACAAATTTTCGGAGTTAAAGTACTGTGGAAATGCAAATTTTCAGGTGCTGTTATAGTGGCAGAATTTGTGCCTAGTTTTATTAGAGTCCAGTCTGGAATATGGTTAAAATTTACAATGAGGTTTTGAGATAATTAAACCCTGTTGGAAATGCTACGTATTTTGTCTATGTTTTCAGTGGCATTTAGGAATGAATTTGTTGAGTACCGAACCCATATAAAAAGCATTTCGGAAGTATATGCACCGCTTGCAACATGTGTGGTAAAATTTATTACAAAATAACAATCATTTCCGTTATGAACGCAGGGAGGTATGGGCGGAGCTTATGTCTGCCAGCCACACCTTCATAAAGCAATTATGTAGCAATTATAAAATTATTAAGCGACCTCATTAGCCAAAGGCGAAGGTTTGCAGTGGAACATAATTGCTACAGGAACCCACGGTTTCTGGAACCGGACTGCAGGACTTGTAACGACAGCATACAATTTTACTTTCGTATTGAAATTGGCTTATGTTCTGGGAAGACCCAACTTGATTCAATATGCCAATGAGGCGATAGGAATGACTACATTTCAAAGGCAAAGAGATACCTTTCTGGTGAGGGTAGGAAAGGAGATTTTCACTTGGGCTTTGAAGTTTCTGCTGTTTGCCTGGCGGCTGTATCTCGAGGGTCCACCCCCTTAAACAACTAACTGCTCATATACATTCAAATGGTTTGTTTGCGCCACCGTTGTACCGGTGGAGGGCAGCACTGAATAGTAACTTTACTACAATTTGTGACGGGGGTTGGACTGATCAATATTTCATCCCCTTGTACATAGTAAGGTAGGGGGTGGTGTTACACATAGGTGGTGTTGGTGGACTTGCGTCTCTTTCAGTGACGCGCGCTGCACTCACCGATAGTCAACTGTCGCGCTCTGAAGGCGGGAAGCAGCTCAGTTGTCACCATGGTTGCAGTTGCCATCTGTTGTATTTTAGTGCTTCTGGCAGTGTTTATAGTTCTTATTATCGTTATGGGGCAGTTCATGGGAGAGTCATAACCGTACCAAACAGGTAAAAGTGTGCATGTTTACAGTTCACAATTGTGAGTAATCTTTACCAGGGAAACTTCCCGAACTTTTAGGTGTTAACAAACTTCTTACATTCACACAGATTGAAGCGAGAAAGTACAGTAAGTGACTGCTCAGACTATTAACTTCATTTCCACGTATGTATAGCTTGATTTTTTCAGAAATGTGTTAGATCACAGATGATTCTGTCATACAGCTCCTTCCGTTATATGCAACTAAATTGCGTTAGGCAATTTCAAATAGTATACTATCGGTTGTTCTTTTTAAAAAGTGTATCATATGTTAATGTCACACGTCCTCCTTAAGTACTCGGTTTGTCTTCGAATTCCTTGCCATGTTCCGCAGCATTTTTGCACCTCATAACCACGCATCGGTCATCCCCATTTCCGCGATTAAATTCGCTTCTTCCTGAGCGACCAATTATATTGCGTGTTTGTCAATCAGTCAGTTTCTTTATCAGTTGTAATCTTTAATCCTTTTTTGTCGTTATTAGTGTAGCCCTTTTTCTTTTGCTATCAAAATTAAAAATCCAGTACCCCAGTTAATTTTCATTGGCCTTGCTGTCTATAAATAACATATCTCAGCGCGTGGCCGTTTCACAAGACAATAAAATAAATGGCCTTGACGCCTTCAGTGCCGTACAAATACAGAAGTGCTGAACATTGTTAAGAGCTATTTTAATTTGCATGTAGTCTTACTGCACTTCATATATTCCCGTCTCCATAAGCCTTTTAATTATTATATATCGCGAAGTGTAAATGTCGTTTTTTTAAACTATCAAATAAACTATTCGTGTACTAAAAATTAAACCCAACGACGAATGCGCCTCTTGTGTTAATATAATGATTCCATGATGATGGCAGCCCGGGAGTGCCGAAACGTGTAGGAAGCATATTGTGCGTCGATTGGGTTTAAATTTGACTTCATGAACGGTGCGTACCTAATTAGGATTCTGAAATTACCATCATTTATTCCGAAATTATAAAGAATCAGAACAAAGATCCAAGTTTTGCCGAACGTTACGCCATATCGACTGATAGTCACCGACGTTTCGAAGGATCGTAGTGCCTTCGAAACGGCACAACCTTCCTGCAGACGTGAAAATCTTCAGAAATCGGCTGTCATAGCTCTGTCACTTTAAAGAATCAGGACGTTTGAATTAAGTTGCAGTGTATGTTCCAAAATATGAATGCCATGATTGTTGTTAAGAGTTCTTACCAGTAACTGCAGTTTTATCCTAAGCGTAAATTAACAAATGTTTTAAAATTCGTGCACGCTAAAGTCAAAACGATGCTTGCGTGGCGTAAGTTTAATTATTTCTATTACATTAACTGAGTGCTGTATGAAAATGTATTAGAAAATAATAGGCCTAATACCCTTCTTCTGTGGGAAAATAAATCACCGGCGCTCTCACAATTACCAGTTTCCATGGTCACGATGGAGCTTCGTTTCTGAGTGCCATCACTGCCGTGGCAAGACTAGGGACAGAGATGCAAGGCAGCGATAACACAGCCACCGGTTTCCATGGTGACGCTCTATCTTCTTTGATATAAAGCATCGATGACATCGATTTTCTATAACGAATACTTTATTCGAGCATTTTCAAATTATTTTTTACAATGCTATTTCTGTAATTAGGCTTCATTGAAATATTAAATAGCACTGATAACAATTTGGAAGCCCTTGATGTTACTGACAAATGATGTTTTATCTTGTTGTATTCTTTGTTTTGGGTGATTCTCCGGCGTCTGAGTTTTATGCGCCGACTTTTCGGAACTCTGTGTCCGTTCCGTCTTCATCGGTCGTGTGAACCCCACAGATGAAGATGGAACAGAGTTCCGAAACGTCGGCACGTAAAGTCCAGACGCCAGGGAATTACCCAAAAGAAAGAATACAACATTCACAACATGGCGGAAGTTTGAAATCAAGTGTTTTGTCTTCTCATAAGTAAATTTCAAGTTCAGTGTCTCCGTGATTTTTCTTTTTGTGTATGATTTTTGGTATTTTATATTTCATTACAAACGAAAAGTCTTTTATTACCCTTTATTTACCTATTCGTCATTTGACTGGCATGTAAAGCATTTGCATGCGTTTGAATGTAATTATGATTTATAATTTCATATATATAAATTGAATAAAATGAATTAATTTGCATCAAAATGAAAATCTATGCTTTGTTGTTGTTGTTGTTGTTGTTGTTGTTGTTGTTGTTGTTGTTGTCGTCGTCGTCGTCGTCGTCGTCGTCAGCGATCAGTCGATCATAACACATGTCCACTTTATTTGTCGTGTGCACAGTGCTTCCTTTTTTAAATCAAATAAGAAACAGCACGGGTAAAGAAATGTATACTAATGTGTCATCGAATGTAGGTTTCTGTAGCTTGAATTTGGCATGTTGAAGAATGTGCAGTGCTGATATTAAGTGCCTCGCCGAGGCTTTTGTACCAGTTTTTGTTTAGATAACTGTAGCAGAATGTCGGCTTAATGCAGTATTTTCTGGTTTTTTTAATTTCAGATAAATCTCCAAACTCCTGGGTTATTCTGATGTCTTATATGTTTCAATTCAAGTGTATGCTGAAGTCTATAATGTTTATTTACTTCTCTGTTTAATTTTTATTACATATGTCAGGCCTATTATTATCCTTTTTTGTATTATCGTCTTCGTTGTCCTTATATACATAAAAATTATGTTTCTAGGAAGTTCTATATCTGACAGCTTATAAATCTATACACAAAGGAACAAGACAGGCAATATACATACAATGTAATATTGATGTGTATTTGTTTAACCATTTTTGCCGTGGAAAACAAAGATTAATACATATTCTCAGTGTGTGGCTGTAGCCTCAGTTATTCAGCATGCAAAGCGCATGCCCTGTATTATATTTTCATTTGTGGCCTCTTCGGATTTGTAATATTTTTCCACATTATCTTACAATGGCAAGGTTATCGAAAAAAAAATATTGAACATAAAGTGTGTGTTTTGATTTTCTCTACAACGTTTATCTGAAACGTTTCTCTTTCTAAGAAGAATTTGACGAGATATGATCAAAAATATATCTTGGTCTTCATATGTAGTATATATAGTACCCGTAATTTTTGTCAGATTTTAATTAAAATTGATTTTTCTCGGCAGGTTTTCGAAAAATACTCAAATATCAAATTCTATGAAAATCCGTTCAGTGGGAGCCAAGTTGTTTCAGACGGACAGACATGACGAAGCTAATAGTCGCTTTTCACAAGTTCGCGAAAGCGCCTAAATATAGACAAAATACCCATACATTCCTTCAATAAGATACAAGCGTGTAATTTTTCCTTCATCTTGATTAATGTGTATTTAAACCCAACGGGGATGCCTTGTCTAAAACAAAGCGACGACCTGTTACGCTTACATTTACTATCTCAGACTACTTATCGCACAGAAAAAAGAATAGCAGCCAAACCCTCTGTAATAGCAGCCAAACCATCTGTTTCTCCACTGAGACTTTTGTCCCACCCATGCACTACGTGTTCGATTCGTGTGAAGAAGGAATCAAAGCTCTGTACTGGCACATTCCAGCGTTCCTCGGCTCCTTTCAGCGGCCGCGACTTGTGGAGAAGCGGCGTGCATTTGCTATTACCACGTAACCCAGGAACGGAAAAAGAAGGTTCTCTAAAGCCTGGAATTCTGTCCGTAACATCCCAGCACACTGCTAGGAATGTCTGCCCACTCCCCATTTAAACCGTTCTTTGGACCAAGCGACTTCCACTTATGTGTAACAGTGAAGAAACGCTTTGAACGATAACACTGCTGACGTGGTGATACTGTAAAAGTCGAAGTACGCCCATATGTGCAAACACTTTGCTTTGCGTGCAGAGGAGTCTAAAGCATGTTGCTTCACTTGGACAGGCGTCTCTGTTGGTGTCGCAATTACTGTGCGAAATGGTGGGTCTGTCCATTATGCCAAATTGTTTTTACAACTGTGTTGATGTAATAAAACGAATATGACACACCTTGAGTATTAAGTGCTCAGCAGCCTTCTTAGAATTGTACTTACTGACGTATTAGCTTCAAAATATAACCGGAAACACTTTATTTATGGGAAATACAGAACAGTGTAATAATTTAAGCAACGTTTCCTTCAAAATACTCCCCTTGTGCAAATATACACTTGTGCCGGCAACTGTAAAGGTGTTGGAAACGTTTCTGGAAACCATTTTGTGAAATCATTTTCAGCTCTTCGGTCGCATTCTTAATTATTTCAGTAACATCACAAAAGCGTCGTCCATTCAGTACTGATTTCAGAAGAGGGAACAGATAAAAATCAGCTGGAGCCAAGTAAGAAGATTATGGGGAAGTTCCAGTGTTGTCACATTTGTTTTTGCTAAGAAATCCTTGACCAAAACCGACCGGTGTGCTGGAGCACTGTCGTGAAGGAGAAACAAATTGACGGGTTTCCATTTTTTGAGACGTTTCCTTCTGACCGCATTCCGAAGGCGACCGAAGGATTATAGTGCACATCTCTTTATCTACAGTAGAAAATCCTATAAATTATACTAGCGAATTCCGGTAAATTTTTGAAGCTACTACTTGTATCAATTTGGATATCATTTTCTTTTCACGGGGTTAAGTATCAGCGTAGCCTTTTGTTTGCAAAGCTATGAAGATATATAAGTTCAGAATTTCAGTAAAAAAGCAAGAACGCTATAATTTTATTTGATTTCTCATTTAGGGCAATAAGAAAGGCATGTAAATTAAATTTATAATAGCGCGTGAATATATTTCTGCAACCGTGATTGTTCTAATGAGGACACTCAGTTTAAATTTAGATAACATTACAAGTTTTTTTTTTTAAAGTAAAACTACACACGGTAACCTATTGTAAATAAGCAGTAACGTTACAATATTTTGTATGGAATGTAGCCGTACAGTTGAAACTAAAAGCTCGGAGAAGTGTTTACACAAACCGACGCGCCTACTTTTAGTGTAATTATAATTGCACTCGAAACATTAAGGAAGTTATTATGCAAGCACTTGGTACTAAAGTACAGGAACGGAATCACCTAAGCGTGTACCATGTAGACAGAAAGACAGCAATGTTGATTTTTAGCTTGGTTACTTTACGTAACCGAAACACTCGCTGAGACTTTTTGTCCAGTTTGCAGATATGTGCTTCAGCCCATTCCCCACAGCCAGCCGGAGACACAACTAGTCAATCTTTTTTGACTCCGAATCACGCGTTGAAGTTGCAATAATTCACGAACATCCGCCTAAAATGCACAGATTTGATAGTTTTAGTCTGTTTTGCTTCTTTTAGTCTCAACTGTTCATTCATATATCAGACACAGCGTTGACAATTTTTAGCTTGTAGAACCGAAGATACCGCGGAAATGAACTAATACGGAATTTTCCGTAAACGCGAGTCTCAACTCCGGCATGTAGCCACAGTAATTGTTGGATTCAAATCTAGCACACGGCCACGGTAGACGGGTGCTCAGAGCCGGCGTGTATCAACACTAAACGTGGGGCTCAACTGCAGCATATATGCGCGGTAAACGTGGGAAAACTATTGCTGTAGTAAAAATGATATTCAGCAGCGCCATACATCCACAGTAAACGTGTGACTCGTCTCCGGCATATAATCATAGTAAATGTTAGACCCGAAGCAGCATGTAGCCACAGTAAATGTGGGAGTCAGCTGCAGTACATAGCCACCATTAACGTGGGACTAAACTCCGGCCTATAACTGCCGTAATTGTGGGAGTCGGCTGCAGTACATAGCCACCGTTAACATGAGATTAAACTCTGGCACATAGCCACAGTAATTGTGGGAGTTGGCTGCAGTACATAGCCACCGTTAACGTGGGATTAAACTCTGGCACATAGCCACAGTAATTGTGGGAGTCGGCTGCAGTACATAGCCACCGTTAACGTGGGACTGAACTCCGGCCCATAACCACAATAATTGTGGGAGTCGGCTGCAGTACATAGCCACCGTTAACGTGGGACT
>Ga0123355_10012423_pt1 | contig 13183 bp, 6 predicted proteins | sample TergutEmb28metaG_3_FD_89872 | JGI IMG/M metagenome (GOLD analysis project Ga0123355, IMG submission 89872) | Embiratermes neotenicus P1 segment gut microbial communities from Petit-Saut dam, French Guiana - Emb289 P1 | ecosystem: Host-associated > Arthropoda: Insects > Digestive system > Gut ... | reverse complement strand
TGTCCGAAACATGTTGAGCACATGAGAAGTAAAATAAAATAGCAAGTGACATCAAGTTGGTCTTTTAAGCCTGCAACACGGATACCACTCCAACCCAACCACACCGAAACTCCAACACACATCTCACCAAGAACAATACGACCAATGTGGTAATTCAACAGAGTAGTCGCAAGCTCCTGATGATGGATATATTAATGTCCGAAACATGTTGAGCACATGAGAAGTAAAATAAACTAGCAAGTGACATCAAGTTGGTCTTTTATTCTTCACCTATCACAATGATGCACAGTCCAATAAACATAAAATGCCCATTACGTTTAACCTCCTTCAAGTTACATGAATGTTAAAATAAAAATATAAAACAAAAGAATTACTTATTCATAAACAGCTTGGCCTGGAAATGTTTAACATAAATATAAGAGTGTGGCATGACAAAATTTTGATGACGATTTGGTACAGAAAATACTGAATGATAACACAGTTTCATTCATTAATGAAAACAAGGAAGGAGTAAACTGCTGTGAAAATTATACTGACCTTTGTGATTAAGGCCACACGTAACCTTTACCTGTCTTTTCAGTCTTTCTTTCTATGTGAAAATGTCGTTATGGTAACAGATCAGAAAGTAAAAATTTAAAACACAACAGCAACTGTGTCATTTTATTGTTTCGCAGGCCTTAAACATTTCTGAAAGCATAATTTTTATCATGACAAAACACTGTCCCTACTGAGTGGGCAATTACAGATATGTGAAGTTTGAACTGTAAATTATGTTTCATTAGAATAATGTTGAGGTGAAGGTTTCCTTTGGTGCAGGCTTAGAGGCATATGGAGACAGAAGAGGAATTAAACTAAAGCTAATATTTTAGCTTACATTATTTATTTTACTAGGAAGAATATTATTACATCACATCCGTACACCCATGCGTTTGTCCTCTTATGAAACTTGACATGAGGTTCCCACTACTAGAGATCGTCCAAATGTTTGTATTTATTAATTTCCTATCATCATGAATACCAACATGGCGGCCATGAAAATTTGCAAAATGAGATACCAGCGCCATCACTGGAGCACTAATATAGCATCCTGAAAATTTATGTGGTAATAAATCTTCGAAAAATATGAAACTCTCGTTAAGGCAATTAGTTCTGTAGAATATAAAATAACAACACATGTTATCTGTGCATTGGATGGCAATAACTAATGGATCATTGGATCTAAGCACACAAAATTTTGTATGGAGATAAAACATAAACTTTTTTTGTATGCAAATAATAACAAACAGGTGATAATGTGTCTTGGCTAAATGTACTGCAGCAGAGACTAGGAGCTAACATGGATCCCTACATTGTTCAATTATTAATTTACAGTTATATTCAGCTTTATCACGCTAAGTGAAGTACTTGAAGGAAAGTAGGTAACATACACTCTTCTTAGAACCTTTTGTATTTAATGTCAGAGGTTGGAGTTTTGTATCATAAGCAAAGCATCAGAAACATTTGTAATCCTGATGATGAAGAATAACCTGCTGTCAGCAGAACTACATTAAAACTGGCAAATATGAGCAATATTCTATTTCTATGTCCTGGCAGAAAAGTGGTTTGATAATATCTGCATATTGAATATTGTATACAGACTTGTCCTAATGTGGATTAACTACACATGTCAAAATTTGTATGAAACTCTTGACTGTGAATAAATATACTACTGTAGTAGGAAGTAATTTTCAGAATATAGGCCCCTGGCTATCTCAAACTGGACCATGAACCAATTTCAAAATCGCCCACAAAAGTGAGATATACTGAACATTTTCCTATTGTTTCTGAATACATTACTCAGCAGAATGAGGCAATTCATGAAAATGATGTGTAGGGCATGAGTTGTATATCAAACTGATTTAGTTCCAAGGTATACGTTCGCAGACACTTATTCAGAACAGACAGTTTGCACGTCATCACACACACTTCACTCTAACCCCTATCCATCAATGAAATACATGAATTCAGTTGAGGTAGAGTCTGTTAGCAATGACACAACTATTCTCTTTGAAATGCAACAGGCTAGTTTTCCTTTACATGATCACACATCTTAATAGATGTTACTACTATGCAAAATATTTGGTTTCCAACATTTTTTGCCTCTTATCTTTGGCACAGATGTCTTTCATGTACTAGTCAATCTTCATGAGACAGCCCAGATACTAGTGCTTCCAGATTCAGGTTTGTTAAAAGTTCAGATTGGAAGCTAATGAGAAGTCTTTCTTTTTATTGACTGTTCCTTGTTACAGAAAGTTACTGACTGGTCTCTCTCTTTTTCCTGAGCTTTTGTACTAAATGATGTCAGCATATTATGATGAAGTACTAATAAATGAGCAAACAGGGATAAAATCAGAAACCAAGACATCAGACACAGTCTCAATACAGAAACACTACAAGAATGAGTTTGCAAAATTAAGAATTCATGGACAACGTGAGGGTTCCTAAAATGAAGATGCTGAATAACTGATAAATGAGGACATGAAAGAATGAAAGACAAGACAGAGATGGGGTGAAAGAAGTTGTGAAAAAGAAGCAGTTAAAAGAGTGGACAAAGACACAAAAAGGAGTAGTGATGGGAGAACAGAAAAGAATGGAGATAGCTATGTTGTAAGCAGTGGCACAGCTAGTCTTTCTGGCACCTGGGATGAGTAATCACAATGACCACCCATAAAAGAAATTAGGATCTTTAAAAAAATCACAATTATTTATTCAATTTCCTTCTATTTTATATCAATAATTAAAATGTATTTGAGTGCAAAAAGTTACATTTTTCATTTAAAACACCAATTTTGCTGCCTGGGGTAGCCACATTGCTCCTCCCCTCCCCAGCTACACCTCTGGTTGTAACAGAAACTGGACAGAGATGAAAGATAAGTGCCTATAGGAAGGGAATTGAAGAAGGCTTAGTTGAAAGAGGGAAAGCATGGACACTGATACAAGAGAGGATGTTGATGAATAGACATTTTTGTCACAAATGACTCACTTCAGTGGAAATGCCTATAGATGATTATTGTGATATATGATACCAATGACAATGATTATGATGACAATGACAATGATAAACCCTCATACTTGGAATAAAAGTAGCAGTATTCTTATAGGTGGAATTAAGGGTAAAGCCAGTATATAACTGAAAATGATTTGTGTACATGTTGAGATGCCTGAACTGATTTATTAAAGGAAAACAAATACAACTTCCCTATGACATACACAATTTCTTACTTTAAGTTCACAGAAGGCATTGGAAACAATGTGAGATACGTAAATTGTTATTTCTTGAAATTTGGCTTTGGTATACCCTGGTAATGATCCAGAATTTGCTGAAAGAAGTGTTTTATTGTACCCCTGATTTCAAAATATCAATTTGTAACTCAGAAAACACATGTGTAGGTCAACATTCCACATTATTCTTTTTCTAATGCCAATGTCACACAATTTATCCTGTGCTAGAAAATATGTTCTTTCATATAAATGCAATGTGGATCACTTAGTATACTGAGGGTTGTCCCAGGGAGTAGACAGTAGAAATTCTTTTAAAATCTTTTGTATTATAAAGTATTAGAAATGTTCCATGGATCATTAAATATTCTGTTTGCTTAGTTCTGCAGCCATAAACTGAAAGAGAGATTATTACAGAAAAAATAAATCTTTAACATCACATCTTCTTTTCACAAAGATTCTAAACTCTTTATATGGGAACTTTCATATAATTTCCCCTGTATTGTCTCTGATAACATGAATTCTTTTCTGTGAAACACAATATTCAACTACAATATAATCAATGTATCCATTAACTATTCACTTCAGTATAATTTTGGAGTTACTACACTAACCACAATATACAGGCATTCTTTACAAAGTCTTTTAAATGTAAAATGAAAGAAAGGCAGCCAGCCACTCCTGGTGGCCAGCTGTCAATATGCTACTGATTGCAGTTAATAATTAACAAAGCCATGCATGACTTAACATATTCAGACTCACAGCTGGAAATTTCTCATGTGACACAGGATCTGAATTGGTTCTGTTTGTGTCACAGTCACTTAGGATGGGCCTTCTTATGTACTTAATTTACTCCTTCAATATATCAGGAAGTCTGCACATTAAATTTAGATATAAGTTGTAGTATGACTGGATGGAAATCTACAGATTTTGGGACAGGTAACTTCTAGCAGGAGAACAAATGGTGTTAAACAAGTATGTACTATTAGGATCCCCTTAAGGATGGCTGAATTTGTACAGTGTTCATAACTGGAATACTGCAATGGGAGCTATGCAGCCAGCAGAAGTACTGAACACAACAGGACAACCATGATCATTACCTCTAATTTACTATTTTATTGGAAAGATGGAAGTTGCCATTATTACAACCAGCTCACATAAAATTTAAGTGGTAGTGTGCTTTATGTACATGCACTATACAGATACTGGTGTAGGGTGTTTTATGTACATGATACTATACTGATATTCATGTACTGTCTCAGGTATGACACACCAGCTATAGGCATATCTTTTTTCTCATGGCAGACTCTGAAAATGTAAGAATTCAGGTGGAATAAATAGAGATCTGCTTTACTTCATCACCAACAGAAATATGCGTTACTTTTCTGAATGGGTGGCATCAACAAAAGTCCAAAAAGTACTTGACCCACAGGTTTGTTGTAAAAACTGCCTATGGTCACAGTCTAAAAAAGGACAGGATATGTTGAAAATGTTCTAAAATATACTCTGGTTCAAGTCCTTGAGTAGAAAGAACACATATGAACACGAGTTTTCAGGCTTTCGAAGCAGTGCATTAGAGACATCCACTGTGCTAGGATATTGTGCTTCCAACATTCTGGGACTGTATAGTGGCCTCGTCTTCATGGGTCAAATATCCAACAATGAATGAATGCTGGACAACAAACATCCAGTAACACTATGCGATATACCAGAAAAATGAAGGTAACAATATATTTGATTTTTGAAAAATTTACTTCTTTCTCAACATAGCAAGGGCCCCTTCTGGTGTAGTTACTTATGAGTACCTTCAGTGTAACAATTATCAAAGTATCAATGTTCCATAAAATAACTACCTTCTGCTATCCACCAAGCATCTACAGCCATGGTACTATCTGTAGGTACCTCTTAGCGAACACAGTACCATAAGTTACACGAATCCTCAAGCCCTCTTTCTGAACATCTAACTCTAACCCAAGTGCTGAAACCACAGCATACCATGGCAGCATCATACAATGGATATAGTAACTGAAATATGCTTGAACAACATAATATGCATTCAGTTTATCATGTTCAATGGAATTTAGTCTACGAATTAAACTACACTGTGAAGTGGAGTGAGTCACAGCCGTGAAATTATGTTGTAACTGCAAAAGTGACCCATCAAAATGTAATGAAGTGGGACATACAGCACAATGTCAATTTCTGTGACCAATTCTGACATGAGCTCAGATTCCAGTTCCTAATTGCACCTCACTTGTTTCTGACACTAATATTCAAGTTACTATGAATGTAAATCACTCTGAGAATCTCATGGAGACACCCCTAGAAACTTTTGACTGGTGTCAAGGACAGCATTGTAGCCGATCATTTTAGTATAGTTGTTTATTAGGTTTTCTGGCACCAGTTACGGATGGTCTGTCAATGTGTGTTCAGAAACCGTAGGCTATAGGTAGGAGGGGTTGTATGGGGAGAGATTTAAATGAGAAAACGTTAGCAGCTGACAATTGATGCTAGAAGTCCAGTGAGGAAGTCAGTCACATACGAGAGCGATGTGAGTGAGGGAGTACAAGTGACTGTGTTATTTTAATAAAAAATGATTCAGTTGTTTAACTGGATACAGCATGCCTTTTATTCATTTTATCAAGAATAAATTGAGTAAATAAAACAACAAGTAAAAAGAAATAACAAAAACTATATTTGATCACTGAACCACATCCGTTTCCCAAAAGAGAATCAACTACCAGACTGAGCATGTCGGGACAACCAAGTTGAAAAGAGTGATCGCTTAGAGCATGTTAATGCAAAGCCAACATTCATTATTAAGTCAGTCGATATTCCATTCATTAATGACATAATAGTAACATGTAAGGAAATAACAATAATGAAATTTTTATATTTATAACACTTACATCATTAAAAGGTAGTAAATTTTGCTAACAGTGCGAATGGAAAGTGCTGCTATGGTGAATTATAGTTCTGCATGGGAGACCAGTCCCAGGGTGCTATCAATACCGACCAGTCTCAGCAGTATGCAAAAAGTGAAATTTCATTGAAGCATCACTTCTTGCAGCACATCATGGTGGTGTACATGACACACTGTTTCACTCTACTTGGTCCAGCCTTGACATTTAAATTCTACTGTGAATGGAGGACAATACTGAAATGGATCTTGAAGAAGTGGGATGGGGAGGCATGGACTGGATTGATCTGGCTCAGGAGAGGGGCAGGTGGCAAGCTCTTGTGAATACAGTAATGAACCTTTGCCGCAGGGAATTTCTTGACTAGCTCAGAACCTATTAGTTTCTCAAAAAGGACTATGCTCCATATAGTTATGAAGTAATTTCTGCTCTAAAATTGAAATTCTTGCTGTCTGCTGGCTACCATATAAACTACATGAAGTCTGTTCATAAGCTATACACATATGTCAGTGACAGGCACCATACATTCATGTCCAATTAAAGTAATGTAGTCCAAACTCTTTCAAAAACAATCTACACAGAATACAAAGTATGTTGACAACAAATTGCTTCCTGGACTGCAGCAATAGTTGGATAATTTCCATCTGGGTCTGAATATGTTAAGAAACCAACATAGACAAACAACAGAATAAAAAAGCAACTACATATGTAGAAGGGTATGTAGAATGTGTTGTTATCTACTTTTGAAAAAAAAAACACATGACATTTCCAAGGCACAATCTGGAACTCTACTGTAAATTTAATGTTATTTATAAACGCAAGGCCGAGGGGGAAGCTCATATGTTATACACCTCATCATTCACTCGTTTTCTTGTGCACTTGTCAAGAGAATACACTGCCTAGGAAACCATCCCCTCTTAAATCATCACAGAATATATACAGCACTCTCACATTTATAAGACTGGTTAGTATGCCGAAGGTGAAATTTAAAAGTCACTCTTTCACTGTAAGGAGATTTCTGCCTATCATTGTATATACACACACATCTTATGTACCAGCCATAAGATAATACTGTGATGAATGGGTACAGCATATACCTGACATTTACATAAGTCTGTTGCAATGTATATCAGAACATTTTGGTTTGAAAGTATATTTTAAAAATGTTACTCCATCAGTTCAGTTTCATGGTCTTTTAATTCATATCAGTAGCAATGCAGTTCCAGATTATGAAATGTAATTTTAATTTTCACCTCTGCATATACCCATATGGTATGTTACTGCAGACAGCCAGGCACTAGTGACACCTGCTGCATTAACCTAGGGTGACCACCTGTCAATACAAATCTGGTATCGTGACATCTACACATACCTACCAGTCCTGCTACAAACCACATCAAAGGAAGTAATGGGACTTATTTATCTGACTAGCTTTGCAATATATTATGGAAAGAAAAATTTCACCAACAAAAATTAAAAAAAATTATATTCAATTACTGGTATAGAAAAGTGTTGTATATATAATTCATAACACTTCATGACATTATGAAAACTGAATGGAACAGTGGGAGCATTAACGAAGAGAGAGGATTAAAAAAACACAATATTATGACTCTTTATACCAACCAGAAAGCATGTCTTATGGTGGTGGCCACCCCACCTTAACTCCTTACAGACAAACTGCCAGTTCTGTACCACTGACAATCTTGTTAATTTCCAATTAAAGGTGGTTATAAATTTTGTTAAATTTAGATAACAAGATTGAAAGCTGACACATTTTTCTTGCTTCTTCCCACAAAAGTGCATAATTTCAAACTTTTTAACATTCCCTAAAATCTCACACCATTCAGTAAAAACTCTGAGGGCTGTTATAAATACGAAACACTAGCAGTGTCCTGTGCAAGGACATTTTCATCGTTAAGAAATGCTAGCTTAATGTTCTTTGATTGGTTGTTGGACCCTACATGTAGTTGCTTGTGTGGATAGGTGTTATGATGTTTCACACCAACAGTCACACTTCAATCATCTTGCTCCATCCAGTCTACTCGTGCCCAATCAGGTAGCTCAGTCTCATATGACCAGCCTGGACCCTACGGAAAATTCAAGCACAAAATTAGCAAAGAACATGCTACTTAATGTTAAGCCACTCACTAAATATGGCACATGACTATGTCAAACCTTCATTCACACAGTGAACACATCTAAATGTTTGTTTCCACATACAGAATTAAAGAAAAATTAAACACACCTTTGGGCATGTAGACCCACAACTTATGAGAACTTGTTTCACAGGGATATAACAATGAAGATAGAAAGCATTAGGATTCTGTTTCATGTTATAACACACAGCTATGACATTTATATATTAATACAAATGGTGGGACTCAGGCTGTTTTCAGTGTGCACAAAGGATATCACGAAAGATCTTGCAAGTCGAGTGACAATTAAAGTGCTTGGAACTTCTTGAAACGTATTTCTACCCTGTATATCCTCAACTGTATTGTTTTTAGCCATGTTTTGTCTTCCTCAAACTGAATTTCTGTGTTATGTTTACACTATTTTTATGCTGTCATGCAAAACCTCAGATACTTCCATTTGCACTACACTGAACATCTTGACAATGGCCAGGATTGGCTGAAACCTGGGAGATATATTGAAAGGTAGTTGGTGTTAATTCTTATGATTGCAATACATTCAAAAGCTTTCATATAATCTGCTACAAAGTTTCTAAGGCAGCAATATCATGAAACTCATGTCTTAAAGTTGGTATTCATCACATTCTGCTGAAGTTTAAAGTAAAGGTCACCCTAGAACAGTCCATGACAGCCAAGAGGGGGAACAGAGGTTAGATCTACTCTTTATTTAGCCTTGGAGCTAGATGGGGGGTGGGTGGTCAAGGCCATGATCCGGTTGCTTTACCCCAGAGAATGACCTGGTATCCACTGTATAGGACGCTGAGTGGAACACAGGGCCAGTCTGGAAGGGTGCAAAAAATCTCACCTCCATTGGTATTTGATCCCCAGACTGTCCAGACTGTCCAGCCTGCAGCCAGCTGCTATACTGATTATGTTATCCCAGCCCACATTCAATAGAAGATAAAACCACAACCATCATGATTGGCAAACACCTTGAAAGAAGACATTCTAGACCATGGAACTGAATTCTGTGACTTTAGTGCACATATAGCAGCAATGAAGCCTACCCAGCTTAGTGTTTAGTGTGACAAAGTTACTTTCGAGTTACATTACTATTTCATATATGCAATCTGAAGAAACACTTATACATCAGGTTCCTGAAGCTAACATAAATCCCTCTTTCCAAGAATGATTATAAAACATCTGACTACACAAGCAAGCATATGTTTCATGGACACTGTGACCAAAGCATGAACTAACACAGTACAAACTATTCCAAAAAGGTGGAAAAAGCTGAGAATGGAGCAAATACAGTCCACATTATGACAACAGAGTCTCCATCAAGCCTACTTCGACCAAGACTTAACCATTTCCATACAACTGAGTACATTCACTCACCATGCCACACAGGTCAAGAAATGAACAAGGCGAGACAAAATCCAAAACCAAGGCACAATTAATAATTACCATGACAAAACTTAGTCAAATTATGAATACACTGTCACAAACAAAAGTATCAGGCATGGATAAAAAGACACAATTAAAAGGGAATTTAAAAAAATAACAACCTTGAATGAATCACCAATGAGAAGATCGAGTTACAACGTGGGGGAGGATACACAAAGGAGGGGAAAGAGTATGGAAACTGTACATTTGTTTCTGTTTCCTCTATGCCTTTTGTGACATTCAGTGATGTGAAGAGTGCAAGTGATAAGAAAAGGTGCAGAACTCTAGTGTACCTCTGAGAAACAGAGAGGTAACCCACATAACAAGACCCAGATCCTTGGAATGCCGCCATTTCCGAAAAAAAAAAATTATTTTATATTCCTTTGTGTATTATGTTAATTGACAATGTTTAATTTGGGTAATCCTGCCACTTTTCATTTCACAAAAGGACGCTTTCTTCTACTGCAAGTAAAAGTGACTAACCACACTTGTAAAAATTAGATCTATACACTATTTCTATACTTTACAGACCACAAGCCATGCTTCTTTCCCAGAAAAATACTGCATATATTCTTATGTCATATGATCCAGAAAGTACAGTCATTATATTGGATAAGGTAAGCCAGACAAGCTGTCAGTTATCAGAAAATCCACTGCTCTTCTACCTACCAGTCCACAAATCTGTAAGTGTTTCATGCTATATGCACCATACCTTGTATTTCCATGCATGCAGGTACATGACGAGGTCTCTAGGCTTTGGATCTCTATAACGCACTTTACATTCATAGCAGTGTTTATCTGTAGTCATTTTTTCAGGGTTGAATGCGAGGTCTGGTGCCTCATGGCCAGTCTGTGTAGCCACCGTCACTTTATTTGTCCGAAACATAATGGTGTTACTTTGAGACACCACTGAAGAAAGAGATTCTTCCTGATGAGTAACATTTCCCACCGAATAATTTTCACATGACTCTTCACATGGTGATGCTTCTCGACTTATGTCTCCATCATCATCTGCCATGCCAACTTCACTCCCTGAGAACACACAATACCAACATAAAAATATATGTTCATGTTGTGATCTTCTGTGTTATAAAATATCATGCTCCAGACAACTGAAAATGGTAAAGATTTACCCTGTTAATACCAAGAAGGCATATAAGGGGAGCAGAGGTATAGTTCCACTCATTCTTAACCTTGGCACTAGACGGAAATGAGTGTTAACTTCCTGTCCTGACTGCTTTACCCCAGGGCAAGAATTCCAGTTCCCACTGAATAAGAGGCTGAATGGGCCCCAGAGCCAGTCTAGATGTTCTGGATGAGACAAAAATCTCTTGCCACTGTCAGAATTCAAACTCCAAACCGTCCAGCCTGTAGCCTAGGCATTATACTGACCACGCTACTCCGGGTCCCAAAAGATTGGTATCAAAGTTTTAAAAGGACTTTCTAAAGCCTTGCACTGTTGCTCTTCTGCCATATTTTCAATGTGGGTAAATAGGTGATGAAGAGCAAGTGAAAATAGTTTCCGACTACAACCGATACGAACAGCTGTGGAACAATATATGTTTAAAACTGCAGTGTTACAGAAATGACAATCAACACTTATCAGTTTTTGTTTATGTTCTTGACAAAACTATCTATTAAAACACCAACATATAATAACTTAAGTACACTGCATTCAAAAGTGAATGAAAGCTATGTCAATTGATTAAATATATTAAAATTAATGTCCACTGAAGACTGAAATTTGCAATGCAGTTGCAGCAACCCAAAGAAGATTTATTCTGTGTCATCCCATTGTGTAACAATGTTAATTTACAGTAACAATAAAAAACATGCCAGTCAAATGCAACTCAATTTAATGAATGGCAGTCTACATTGCTACATGTTTTGATTCGTTCGGAATCATCATGAGGCAATTCATACAAAATATTTAAAACACATCAGTTCTTCATGCTTTTTTCATTACACTCTAGTGAGATCTCACTAACTTCCTTTCAAACATTATAAACTTTCCATTACTCTGTAGCAGGCATAATATATATTTTTTCCTCATTCAAGGTTTCCTTCCTAGTGTTGTGCTTGTTTAATGATGAATTAATATTAAAAACAAGATAATTAGTTGTTAAGAGTAATGCAATTCCTGCATATAAATGTGCCAAAATGCAATATTAAATGGACGTTAGTTCTTGAAAGTCAATTTTGTATTGTATTTTATTGGTAAATTCTGAAAGCTTTGATAAGCATTAAAATGCAAACATATTATTTGTTACTGTACAGTTGTATGCCTAGTAATGGACATCAATTGTTATTCGTTGTTTATATTCGTGCAATATTTTAGGCATGGCGAATAACTGAATACTCAGAGTATTTAGGAATAAATAATATGTACACATTTGAATGCATACAAAAGCTTTCAAAATTTACCAAGACAATACAAAACTGACCTTCAAGAACTAACATACATTTAATATTTTGTTTTGATGCATTCATGTGCAGGAACTGGATTACTCATAACAATTAAGGATCTTGTTTTCACAAGAAATCTTCATTATCCAAGCACACCAATAGGGAGGAAACCTTGTACCAGAAAATATATATTTTACACGTGCTACACAGCAACAGATAGTTTATAATGTTTTACAGGAAATTTGTGCGATCTCAGCAAAACATGACAAAAAAACATTAAAAACTGCTGTGTTTTAAATGTTTTGTATGAATTGCATGATGATGATTCCCAGCGAATAGAAACATGTAGCAATGTAGATTGCCATTTACTAAATTGAACTGTGTTTGACATGCTTTTTTATTGTTATTTTATGTGACCAATGAAGACTGTTGAAGAAGTGAAGTGACCTGCTTCAGAGTTATTTTGTACTAGATCCAAATAAATGACATTACACATTTAATGATGTGAAGGAGAAAAGATTTTAAGTGTTCCACTACAATATTTGCACTGCAATAAATGTATACAAAGACTAATAAGGCATGTGTAACCTTGACGATTCTATTTTAAAAATACATGTACTCTAAACTGGAGTACAACTATCAACAGTAATTTCATATTCTTGAGCTTTCAGAAATTTGGTTGCTTGTGTCTTCAGGTACCTGGTTGTTATTGACAAATTTGGCATTCTTACTGTTTTTATTTTCAGAATTAGTGGTAATGATTAGGATTCAACCTGAACCACTTTAAACTTGGGTGGTGGTTTAGTGGGCAGCACAGAAGTTTAGTGTTCAAAGAGCTGAGGGTACCAATAACAACTGCCACCACAGAACTAAAAAAAAAAGAAGAAGAAGAAGAAAGAAGAAGAAGAAGAAGAAGGAGAAGGGGGGGGGGGGGAGACAAAAACACCCACACACCTGAAGGGATTTCAAAAAGAAAAAATTTTTTTCCTATTTTTTTCCCATAAAAATGGCATGGGGAAG
>Ga0123355_10012422_pt1 | contig 13183 bp, 14 predicted proteins | sample TergutEmb28metaG_3_FD_89872 | JGI IMG/M metagenome (GOLD analysis project Ga0123355, IMG submission 89872) | Embiratermes neotenicus P1 segment gut microbial communities from Petit-Saut dam, French Guiana - Emb289 P1 | ecosystem: Host-associated > Arthropoda: Insects > Digestive system > Gut ... | reverse complement strand
GAAAATGCTTAACGAGACAGCCCGGTTTTTGCGTTGATTTTGATACAATGCGCTTGCGCATCAAAATCAATAGCAAAACACCCCCTTTTTGTGATCTCAGATTTACGCTTGAAGAGCAATTAAATATCCCCCCCCAAGCCCAGCCACCCTGTGGTCGGGTTATTCTATACTTGACGTACCAAGAAAAGATTATTTGTAAAAACTTCATCTGTTTTTGCAATTTTTGCTTTTTCTTGTTTTTGAAGATGATTTATTACATAGGCAGACAAATTGAACGAATGAGCGTTTACATTACCCTCAATTTGGTCATGAAGTCTCTTTGGAATGACAGATTTATAAGTTGATCGTAATGTAATAATCCATTTGTCCCATAAAGTATCCAAGGCGGAGCATTTTCTAGCCCATTCCATAAAAAGAGCATATTCTTTTTCAGAAAAAATAGGGATGCACGGCATTGTTTTGCCATCGATATTTTTGCATAAACCATGTGCTATAGCGCGCGCCTCATCTTCTTCGTTTGTTATCATCAACGAAAAATCGTTACTGATGGCTGACAAAAAAAACTCTAAATTACCACTTAGCAACCTACCAAGGTTATGACTCAGTGTGTCATACCGATTCCAATTAAAATCCTATTTGCCTATCGCGGCAAAACCGCTTGAAACGCTTGCTTCGCGTTTCAAGCCGCCGCTCTGTCAAACAGGTTTTAATTTGGAATCGGTATCACCTACCCAAAAATAATTAAAGCGTGTACTACCAAACTTTGGATATTGATAGCCGTTCATGCCACTATAATGCCAATCAGGTTCTTCTATGCCATCGGTAACGATAAACCATCCACATCCGCCGTCTTTTCGCAGCGGAAACGGTTGGTATGAGTTGTTGTCGCTTTTTACGTAAATAATCATAGGTACCAATATGTGCATCAAATGCGACAAAGGAAAATCTTTACCATAAAAACCAATGTCCATTAATTGGCTCTTAGATGATTCGATATATCGCAAGATTGCATCCGATGCTTTGCTTATAACAGCTTTATTTAAGAAAGTATCAATTTCTATTGCAGGAGGTGTGATTACAAAGTTGGTTGCATATTTATTACCGATTTGCTCCATGGCATCGCCACTTATCATATGCTCCAATGTATCCTCTAGATATAATGTGGGGGTACCCGTAGCCATACTGATTTCATCTAGTGTTAATGGTGACACGTAGCACGATTTTGCAATTGCTTTTTGTAATTGAGTGTTAACATATAAAGAGGGGATAAAAGAGCCGTTGTGCGTGACATATATTTTTACGCGTTCATAATTTTTTTCCATATGTGTCATCCTTTCGCGGATTTTTTCTCTGCCGATATGAAGTCGCCACTTTACCGATTCAACCGAAATTGCGTGTCGTTTTGCGATCGTGTGCGTATCAAAATTGCGGACTAATCCACCATAATGTCTCGATACATAGCACTAAGCGTATGCAGAGCAGAAAATACAGTATGATGCTCTTCCAAATATCGTTTTGCTCGTTGACATCGATTATCTCCGGATAATAATCATGTCCATATAAGATGATAGGATCATCATTTTTGCATCGGATTTTACGAGCATAACGATTGTGAGCTATCCTCCAAACGTAACCATTCATATTGGATATATTGCTGTGTTTCATACCCTGTAAAATACAGAGTAAAATCTCTTGCGACAAATCCTCTGCATCAGCTTCGGATGATAGCCGCTTACGGCAAAACCGATAAATAGGTTCGACATATTGCAGTATCATGTCATACATACGCTTCTCCTTTCTTATTTTTTTGCACATAAATCACACTAATCTCAATTAAAATGTTAATTTGTCCGAAATGAAAAAACATTGAAGCCTGATATCTTCTATTTTGGACAAAGTCTTGACGTTACTCGAGATTAATAACAGTTGTGACTATATAGTGTAAAAAATCCTATCAAGGATAGGTGATATAAACGGTTTTATGGTTTGCATATAATCATGTCATGTATTGGACGCAAAAAAACAGCTTTGTGGTAGCAAATACTACAAAACTGTTCTTAGAAATATCAGTAAAAATGATGGATTGTCTGGGTCTTATCTTTGCTTATCCAAAATACATTTCCATAACGTCATTATCGCCTTTGAAGCCGGCGCGTTCATAAAAAGGGACACTGCGTTCGCTTGGACAAACAAACAGCTCCTCTAATTTTTCCTCTTTGCTCCAGGATATTACCTTATTCATTAATGCGCTGCCCACACCTTTATTACGATATTCAGGAACAGTGCGGACAGTAGACAAGCGTCCCCATTTCCGAACAATTTTACCTGGACGCGGAATTTTCTCGGCAATAATAATATTTATGTGTGCCACAATATCCCCGCCAGCTACGGCTACCCAGCAAAATAAATCCTCTCCAAGCCTTCGCTCGATATACTCTGAGCATTCCAAAATGAAGGTGTGCTTGTCATTAGTGTCGAGAGGTTTTTCTTCTTCAATTTGTTCCCAAAATAATTCTGATAGTTTTTTTGTATCATTTTTAATTGCAAGTCTGTAAGATATTAATTCTGGCATTTACCCGCTCCTTTTGTTTGGTATCATTGTGCGAGTTATGTTACAACCCTTGCTGACTATGCAAGGGCTTGTTTTTTAGCAACGAAGGGAGTTGAACCCCTGACCCCTTGAATGTTATTTAAGTGGCTGCCAATGTGGTCGGAAACAACCCTCGAAGATTGCGTTACGCTCTCAATTCTTGTGCATTTTGTTTTTTAGCCCATATTTCTTCGGCAGAGGTGAACTTCCAGCCTTGTGCTTCTAGTTTTTCACGGTCTGCATCCATATGCCGATGTAGGCCATCAATATCATTATACTTTTCAAGCAGCAACTCCCTGTTTTTCCGTACGTCTAAGACGGGGTTAGTGTTGGTCATACTCAGCCCTCCATTTCCATCAATGCTTCCGGTGTAAGCAAGAGTGGTGTGTGCATACCATGCGTAATATTATATCGGTGCAACTTTGCAAAAGTGCTAACCCCCAAGTGGTACAATTCCAACTCAATAAATAATCAATTCCAGCAACAACACAAATCGCTAAGTGAAAACAGTCCAATATTGATTTATCGGGAATGTCCAACAACCGTTGATATTTGTATGCCAATCAAAATCATGCCGCCGATTTTCCCAAAATAAAAGCGTGGACGCTTGACGTCCTGCGATGATGGTGTCGCGACTTGGTTTGCTGGTAGCTAGGCTTGGGATTGTGGTTTCAATGTATATGCTGGGCATCGCGGCATTTTCACCTTTCAATTTTAATCTTTCTGTCGGTAGTCACTAACTCGTAATAGTTATTCCTGTTGGTTGAAGAGTCTCTGCTCCATCTCCGCATGGGTAAGTCAATATAGACGGTGCGTCCTTTACTCTTGTCACCTTTCACGTAAGCCAACGCTTCTATCAAACCCTGCATAATCTTTTCGCGAACGGTCACATAGCAGTAGCTCCATCTATACTTCACTGATGAGATTCATGTGGCAGGGTCTGTTGCAAAAAAGCTGCAATGCGATCCGGGGTCTGGGGTAATGCCATAGCGATTATGTAGGGTGGAGTCCACCCTGCACTGCTCGCGACATGATTCAGATGTCAACTTGAAAAATTAAATGCATTATTTTTTTGAAATAAACTTCATTACGCTTTTTGCTCCATCAGCAATTTGTTCGCTATTCGCCAACAGTGGGGGCAAAATAACAGCACCTAACTGAATACCTAATGAAACCCATTGCGTTATCTTCATCGCATTAATGCGAAATGCTTTAGTCTCAGTATCTTTTGCGATTGCGATTTTTACTAGTTCGTTATCATCTTCGTTTAATTTATCGCGCTGTGCAGGTGTTAAATCCTTTTGCTCTAATTGCATTGATATGTTTTTTTGCCTATTTTTTATAATATCAAAAACTCTATTTGTTGTTTCACGATCTTTTTCAAACAAGTCTTTCGTTAAATTAGAAAATTCCTGTATTATTGCATTTTTATCAGCTTGAGATAATTGGTCAAATACATCATATATCTCAACCCTATCTGCGCTATTAAACTCTTGACCAACAGGATGGTTTCTAAGTTTTTGACTTAGCTTACTATACCCCATATAGAATCCCACCTTTAAATAATAAAAACCCTTGAAATTATTACAATTCCAAGGATTTAAGTGGAGACGAGGGGAGTCGAACCCCTGACCTCTTGAATGCCATTCAAGCGCGCTCCCAACTGCGCCACGCCCCCATAACCAATTCAGCAAACAATATAGCATATACCATAATAATAATGCAATAGCTTGTTTGTAAAATTAGCGATATATGATTGTTGCAAGTTGACAATATGTGAACTGCAAGTTCATATAATTTACACTATCTACCCCTCTACAACTTGCAAAAGTCCCCAGTAATCACCCATTCTTACCCATGCCAATCCCTCCGAAAAATCACGTACATCACAAAATACCATTGGTACAACAATATTGCCTTCTGTATCTACAAAGCCCCATTTTGCGTTGTTTATGTTGCTCCCATCTGGGGCAGTGTCCCAACCGCCGATGCTTACTGCTGCAAATCCTTGAGAAAAGTCACGTACCTCGTCAAATAAAAACGGTATTGCTTCATAACCGTTTATATCGATAAAACCCCATGATGTGTCTCCCCAAGAGCCGACTTCACGTACAGACGAAAGACCTTCTGACGCTTCATTTATGGATCCGAATCGACCTTGCTGCACAATTTGATTACCGTTTCTGTCATATGCAGTTATATGATCCCATTCTTCTAATAAGGCCGCAATTATTATGTCATATTCGTTTAGACGTACCCAGCTGTATTCGAAAGATAAAATAATGTTTCCTTCTCTATCTATTACGCCAAAGCGTTGATGGGTACCCCATTCTTCATGTTCTTCTACTCCCCAGCCACCTAGTGCAACTACGGCGCGATTGTTTATAAATCTTCCGGCACTTGTATACCAAAATGGTATAGCCATATTTCCTTCTTGATCCATATAGCCCCATCTGACATTGTTTACCCATTCCCCATATTCGTTTTCTTCTATTCTTCCTGTGCTTATTGCAACCAAGCCGTCAGAAAATCGCGGATATATAATAAAGCCCATACCATCATCGTGAGCTTGTTCTATAACAAAAGGGATAACAATTTCACCTGAGGTATTTATAAAGCCCCAATATCCGTCGCGCATAACAGGTGCTAGACCTTCAGAAAAATCGCCAGCTTGTTCAAACTCTAGTGGTATAGCAATATTGCCGTATCGGTCTATAAAACCCCATCTGCTGGTATCTTCCCAATCATCTCCCATTTGCACCCAACCGCCTTGTCGTACTGCCATTAGACCATCTGAGTAAGCCCATGCCCATTCAAATTGAATGGGGGCAACCAAGTTGCCAGACAAGTCATAAACACCAATGCCGCCGCGGTCATTACACATGATGGCTACACGTTCTTCTGTAAAAGGGGGTGCGCCGCGATAAACATAGTGCATTGGATAATGCGTATGATCTACAGGAATGATAATTTCGCCTTGTATGTTCATATAGCCTAGGATATGCAAAGAATGCCAATCTCCAGACTCTTCAAAATATTCTACTCCCGCCATACCTTCATGAAAATTAAAGACTTGGTCAAAAGCCCATGTTGGGTATGTATGCCATCTTATTGGGCCTGAAGTAAATACAGGGAGAACGTCCTCGTATTCGTTTTCATCTGTAGGACTAGATTCTTCGTTGGTTGTTTGTTCTTGCGTGTCTTGAGGGGTGGTCGTTTCGGAGTCGCTATTATCATAATCAGGATCCGATGTAGGCGGAGTGTCTTCTGTATGCAAGATATTATCACCTTGATCTGATAAGGTTATATAAACAAATATACCGGCTCCCATCGTGATAATCACTGCTACTACAATTATGATTATATAATTTTTTTTCCCGGACATAAAAACCCCCACAAAAAAGTAGTTGCCATATTTTACATCGAAATCAACAAGCCGTAAATCATCATTTTTGCTGTTTACAAAAAGCAATACCTAGTTATAATACAAAAAAATACGGAAATTTTAAGTTGTGTGCGAATGGGTGTAAAATGAGTTATAAAAGCTGCACTAATTTTTGCATCACCAAGCGAATATTTATGCGGCCAACATGAATATTTATGCTGTTTCCTGCAACACAAAAGCGGTATGGTGTCATACCACTTTTTTCGCAGAAAATAAGCGTATTTGAAAATATTCGCATATGAAATTAATATATGCAATATGAATATTTATTCATATTTATAGAATAACTAAAAAGGGTTGGTTGATATGAAGACAAAGATAATATCTAACCAAGCAATACCTGAAAACATAAATGACAAAGCCAAGACAGTCTTTGGTACAAAACCACCACTTTTTGCCATCGTTGGGGATTTGTTATTACATGGAAAATATGGCACATCTGTTGTGATGGCCAATGCAGATAAAATAATTGCTTTTGACCCTTCTCACGAAAACGAACTTCTTGAAATAGAACATTCTCGCTTATTATCAGTAGAAAATAAACGACTCTATGGCAATATCATTTTTTATGCATATCTCAAAGTTGACGATGCCGAAATCCAGCAAGAAAAAATGCATAACAATCTCACACAAGAACAAAAAGAAAAAAACGAAGTCCCAAAGATGCGTATTGGCTCACGGGTCGAAGTTTTTCGTTCGACATATGCAGCGGCACCAGTTTGTGATGCTTTGGCTGAGTATATAAACGGTCTTATAGGATATGATGCATCTGTCAATAAGTTTGGCAATGACCCAAAAGACAAAGACGAACTATATCTATCTTGCGAAGCCACTTTTAATAAATCACGAAGTCTATGTCCAAATTGCGGGCGAAAACTAGCTTCTCCTGATATACAGTGCCTAAAATGCGCAGGAAAGAAACGGATAATATCAAAGCTATGGTCTTACCTTGCTCCTACAAAAAAGATCTTGTGTGTAGCCCTCATAATTTCTGCGATAACAACAGCACTTGGACTTGCCCCTACTTATATAACGGCAATTTTGTTGGATAACGTAATCCCAAACCGAGACCGCAATGGGCTTATTCTTATTGTTGCAGGATTGGCCGGGATATTTTTAGTGCTTCGGGGACTTGGTGCGCTCCAAGGGTATCTATTTCGTAAAGTAAGCAATAGCTTTTCGAGATTAATGCGGAAAGAAGCCTTTGGAAAAGCTCAGTACCTAGCTATGAAGTTTTATGACAAAGCCACTACAGGTTCTGTCATGAACCGTGTGAGCGGTGATACTTTGGCAATCCAAAACTTTGTCATGTCTCTTGCCAGAGATGCCATTGTGCAGTTTTTGACAATGGTCGGGATTATTCTCATTATGTTTTTTATGGATTGGCGCTTGACCCTTATTTCATTATTCCCCGTTCCGATATTGGTAATGCTAAGCCGTGCATATGGTCGCCGCATTTGGCCTCTGTATAGTAGATTATGGAGGCGCGGAGCTTCCATGGCTGGGATTTTAACAGACAGTATCCCCGGGATAAGGGTTATAAAAACATTTTCAGGCGAAGAGCGATCCATTAAAAAATATGGTCGGCATGTTGATGATTTGCAAAATGTCGATTTAGAAATTGCTCGTATTGCAGCTGTTTTTCCTACGATAATTGGATTTTTGGTAAGCGTCGGCTCACTCGCAATTTGGTTTGTTGGCGGTTCCTGGGTCATCAACGAGACTGGCGGGCTACTTGTTGGGCGGCTTGTAGCATTTATAGCCTATACGGGAATGTTTTATGCGCCGGTACATTTTTTTCTAAACCTAAACGAATCTTATAATCATACATTAGTGTCATTAGAAAAAGTGCTAGAAATATTGGACGCAGACCCAGAAAGCGATTACGGAAAAGGCAATGTATTACCGCGAGTCAAGGGTAAAATCGAGTTTAAAGGCGTTAGCTTTTCCTTTGATCGGTCAAAAAAAGTTATTAACAATGCCAGCTTTGTTATAAATCCTGGGGATGTAGTGGGGATTGTAGGCACTACCGGGGCAGGCAAATCAACACTAATAAACCTTCTTATGCGTTTTTATGACGAATACGAAGGCGAAATATTGATTGACGATGTAAATGTCAAGGACATTGATATGGAGTATTTCCGGTCTCAAATTGGATATGTACAACAAGAACCGCTTATGTTTAGGGACACGGTATATAATAATATCGCTTATTCGGAACCTAGTGCCAATGTCGAGCAAGTGCTTGCCGCAGCAGAAATAGCCAATGCACACCACTTTGTGGTAAAACTACCTGACGGATACGACACATTTTTAGGAGAACGCGGAGTAGGATTATCTGGCGGTGAAAGACAGCGCGTTTCTATTGCAAGAGCAGTGCTAAGAAACCCAAGTGTACTAATGTTTGACGAAGCGACATCGGCTGTTGATTCCGAAACAGAAAAGCTGATCCAAGAAGCGATAGAACAGATGATAACGGGCCGTACCACCTTAATGATTGCTCATAGGTTATCAACACTTCGTAAGGCCAACAAGATAATCGTAGTCGACAAAGGCAATATTATTGAGTTTGGTACACCAGAAGAGTTGATGGCTCAAAAAGGCAAATATTATAAATTGATACAAATCCAAACCATGTCCGAAAAAGTAGCGACTATGCGCCGGGAAGAACGGTTTGAAGATTAATAATTAAACGAGGTACTAATATGCCAAATTATATAGAAGGAACAGATATAAAACTGACAGTCAATGACCGGATATTGGTAGATGCTGAGTTTTATGGCGGCAAAATAATGAAGGGCTTGCAGCCAAGACGATTGTTTCCTGTAAGCGGACTAACAAGGTATATTGCCCTCATGAATGAAGAAGGGGAAGCCGTTTGCATAATAAGAAACTTGGATTCTTTGTTCCCAGAATCAAAAGAGGCTTTATCAAATGCCTTAAACGAATATTATATGATTCCCCAAATTACAAAGGTACTAGCCTGGAAAGAAAAACACGGTCATCGTATATGGACTGCCATAACCAATCACGGACAAGTTGATATAGAAATTTCTGATTCGTCTAGCCACGTAAAGCGTCTATATGACGATAGGGTATTGGTAAAGGATATTTCTGATAATAGATACGAAATCCCGGATCTAAAAATGTTGGATGCTCATAGTATAAAATTACTAATGCCAGATATATAAAAAGAAAGGGGAAAGACAAATGAAATTGATACTCGCGATAATCAACAATGATGACAGTGTTGCCGTAACATCAGCACTCACAAGAGAAAATTTTTCTGTTACAAAACTAACAACAACAGGGGGATTTTTACTTGCTGGAAATACAACTCTTGTTGTAGGGTCTGATGACGAAAGAGTAGACCAGGCAGAAGAAATAATCAAAGAGCACTCAAAAGCCAGAATGAGTACCCCAGATGCAACCGATAGCCTAGGAAAGGGACTTGCAGACAGTGGTATGGCTCCAGAAGTGCTTGTTGGCGGGGCTACTGTATTTGTGATTAGCGTTGACAGGATGAACAAGTATTAAATGTAGGCTTTTAGCTCCCCGTACTCTTGTAATGTTTGACTCCAAAATGCCAAACAAGTAATCCAATAACAAAAAATGCAAGTCCTGCGGGGAATGCGAAAAAGCCTCTTACAGCGGCTCCGCCCCATCCTCCAATAGAGGATGCAGGAAAATAACTAATTACCAGCATCGGCATAATAAATGTAAATGTATAACGCAAAACTCGAGGCATATAGTCGATGGGGATCCGTGCGACTTCACGGCTAGCACTTGTAAAAATAAAAATCCAATCCATGGCATTTATTGTAAAAATAGCAACGCCTGCACCTATAACAAACACACCGGCATATGTCAAAAATCCTCCACTCAATGCAAAAATCAATATAGACACGTTAAAAAGCGTAGGCTGAACCTCCAATCGGTTCAAACACCAAAAAATGATGCATAATCCCAAAATAGGTCTCACCCCACGATGAATATGAAAAAACGAAGCAGACACTTGTACAAACAAGGACTTTGGTCTAAGCAGGATCCTGTCAAAATCGCCACTGCGGATCATACGTGTAGGAAAATAATCAAAACCTCGGAATAGGGTCTCTGCAAAACCAAAAGAGGTAAGAGCAATAGCATAAATAAGTAAAATCCGTTCCATACTCCATGAACCTATGCTTCCAAATCTGGCAAACAATAAAATAACAGCAAGAGGGTCGGCAACGGCAGAAACAAATACTTGGAAAATCATAATCCACCAACCCTTGTATTCGAGTCCAGACAAAAGATTGATTTTAATATATCGAAAATATAATCTGATTTCTTTGAGCATATTACCCTCCTTGTACAATCAATTGGCAAATCCTGCGATGTAATATATGTTTTCCTACCACAACAAAAGCAATTGCCCAAAAAATTTGCAAACCAATAACCCATACTGCATCTTGCGGTAATAATAAACCGATATATAGCCTTATTGGGATATCCATAAGTCCCGCAAACGGTTGCAACAATAAGAATCTCTGCATAAAATCAGGCCACAAAGCAAGAGGGAAGTAACTGCCGTTTAAGAACATCCCAATCATTTCTAACATATAGGTCGGTCCATCCCCCCAGGTAAGCCCCACCCGCACCGCAGCCATTAACATTGCAAAGGCCGCACACAAGAAAACCCCAATACATACAGAAACTATAAAAAGCAAGAACCCCGCTAAAGATGCAGGTGGTAATAATCTAAGAGCCGCAGGTACTATAAGAGCTGTACCCAATGTGACTACAATCCTCCACGCTGCGCCGCCAACCCTGTTGGCAATTGTTTGTGCATACCAATGTGTATATAAATCCATTGGACGGCATAAATCCAGTGCTACATTTCCGCCAATGATTTTTCCCCGGATATCGGTGTCAAGTGAAAGCCAGCCAGTAAGTCTCCACAAAACTTGTGCAAACCATGCGTATGTTATGGCTTGTGGCAAAGTCATAGACGCTTCACCCACATCACCAAAAGTAAAAAAAATTGTAAACACAACGATCTGCATAATGCTCCAAAAAATACCGACGCTTGAGTTTATGATAGCTGCCGCACGGTATTGTAAGTTTTCCGCAACCCGGATTACAAAAAGTGAACGGTATGCTTTTATTGTTTTTGATGTACAAATCATAATGCAAACTCTTTATACATAGCGGCAATTACTTCATCTATATCTTGGCCTTGATGTGAAGCGTAGCGGTCTTTTAGGCCGTCAAACGCGCCATCGTACAATAGTTGCCCATGACCTATTACCATTACCCTGTTGCACAGTGCCTCTACATCATCCATATCGTGCGTCGTCAACAAAACCGTCACGCCTGTCTGTTTGTTTTCTTCTTTTAAGAATGCTCGAAGTGCCAATTTCGAAACAGCGTCAAGGCCAATCGTCGGTTCGTCCAAAAAAAGTAGTTTTGGGCGATGCAAAAGGGTTGCGGCGATTTCGCACCGCATACGCTGCCCCAAGGATAACTGCCTTGCAGGAGTTGATAAAAGGCTGTCTATATCCAATGCTTGTGCAAGCTCTTTGCTCTTGGTCATAAAGTCGAACTTTGGGATGTCATATATATCTCGCAACAATTGGAAAGAGTCAGAGATTGGCACGTCCCACCACAACTGAGTCCGCTGCCCAAAGACAACACCAATATCGGCGACATGGGTTTTGCGTTCTTTCCAAGGGATCCGACCTCCAATTAAACAAGTACCACTGTCTGGGGTAAGTATCCCGCTCATGATTTTTACAGTTGTTGACTTTCCGGCACCATTGGGGCCGATAAGCCCCACCAGTTCCCCTTGGTTGGCGGCAAAAGATATCCCCGCAAGTGCCTGTACGATCTTCGTATTTCGGATAAAAGCACCCTTTATGACACTCCACTTGCCCTCTGGTCGTATGTGGACTTTGTAAGTCTTGCAGATGTCTTGTAACTGGATATGGGGCATTTGAAACCTCCCTTAGATTTTATTAAAGGGACTTTATACGATTCTCGAAAATCATCGTCGACAACACATCGCGAAAAACGGCTTAAAGCCGCCGATTTTCCGCTCGGTTGTCGATGTGATTTTCTGAGATTCATATTAGCTGACTATATGTAAGAAGTAAAACCCCATTTTGGGCGATGATATGCTTTTATAAGCAAAAAACAGCATCATTGATTATTATTTTTGGTTTTTTTGTAAAAATACTTTACAAGTGAGCATTTGTGTGCTAATGTACTTAAGTAATCGGCACTGAGGTGCTGGACTTTCTTTCATACTACATGTGGGAGAAAGTGTTATTTGTGTTGGGTAATTTTGGTGATTATGTATGAGGCAGAACGGTTAATCGTTGCTGCTTTTTTGTTTTCGCTATTTTTTACAATGATCAATAAAAAACAGTCCTATTCGAACTAATTCAGTTCGAATGGGACTGTTTTTTTGGTTTTTTATGACATCAAATTTTAACAAACCCGCCTTGACGATGGGCTTTGTACGCCGCTTCCATAATCTCGGTCAATAGAATGGCGTCATCCATGCCAAAGAGGATTTCTTTACCATGAAGCACCCCGTCTACAAATTGCGCAATAGGGCCAGGAAGTGCTTCGGGCAAGTTGATTTTTACATAATCTTCAGGAGCATTGTTTGATTTTAATGTTGCTTCACCGCCTATTATTGTAAAAGAGCCAGCGGTGCCGTGGATTTCCATAACAAAGGGGCTATCACTTGTTACAAAACCAGTTTCGGACACGGCAATAGCACCACTTGAATATTTCATGACAGAAACTGCATTATCCTCTACAGGTTGACTGGTAATATATGTGAAAGCTGATGTGATTTCTGATGGCTTGCCAAGCAGCCATCCAATCAGATACATAGGATGAGCGCCAAGATCCATCATAGCACCGCCGCCGCACTGCACTTCATCATAAAAATGTGGAGGCAGCCATCCAGCAGAAGCTCCATTGTGTGCATTGCGGATACGCAGATATGAAACTGTACCAAGGAGTCCTTCATCCAATATTTTTTTGGCAAGCAAGTTGTTTGGGGTGGTGCGTTGAGGGAAAGAAATACAAAACTTTATTCCGTTTTCTTCAACTGCTTTGCGGACATCTTGAGCTTCCTTTGCAGTTGTTGTAAG
>Ga0123355_10012421_pt1 | contig 13184 bp, 7 predicted proteins | sample TergutEmb28metaG_3_FD_89872 | JGI IMG/M metagenome (GOLD analysis project Ga0123355, IMG submission 89872) | Embiratermes neotenicus P1 segment gut microbial communities from Petit-Saut dam, French Guiana - Emb289 P1 | ecosystem: Host-associated > Arthropoda: Insects > Digestive system > Gut ... | reverse complement strand
GAACGATGGATGCGGGAATAAATAACGTTATTTATATGGAACTTTATTCGGGACCAAAAATGGTGAATGGTAGATGCGGGAAAACGATCGATACGGGAACGATAGATCGAGGTTCTACTGTACATCTGGATTTGTATTCAGACACTGAACATAAGACAGTTCTGACAGTTTTCACGAAGCATTGCTGCTGTCTGGAAATACCCCTCTTTTGACACAGGTGGACACTATAATACTGACTTGCTTTCCAGTGCAATTTATTTTTGCTATCTTGTTCTGCTATCTGGTTGACATGCATTATGACAACAGCAAGCATTGACCTTCTACGTATATGTGTATATGTGCATTGTGGCTTGATGGTGACTGTCTCTACAGATCTTGTACCAGCTTCTGCAGAATGTTGAACAGCATGACCAAGCTGCCCAGAGTTTCTACCAGACCTACTTCACAGATATTCTGCAACACATCTTCTCTGTGGTCACTGACACCTCACACACTGCTGGTGAGTAAAGTGTATTTGTGAGCTTGCAAGCTGTTACTGAATGTGAACTCATCTCTCAATTTCCTGTAATGCAATTTCACTGCCAGTTTGCTGGATTAGCCGTTTTGCACCAGAATTAAATTCCCATAGTGATCTGCAGAAGACTGGAATTTCATATACATAATGTCCAGTGTTTTGAGCAGTTCACTGCATGTTATGTATACATACATAAAAGTTTGTTGCCAAAGGGTTAAGAAGAAGAGAGTATGAATTATGCCTTACTCAAAGTCGAGGGGAGACTATAAAATTCTAATTATCAGAAGGGTGATGGGAAGCAAGTTTTATAGTGAGGACCCATACATGTTAGGTGTCACCATACATATTTTAGTTACCACTTTCTCATAGTGCTTGGGGTTTGTGCACTCCTTAGTTACCTGTCTTGAACTAACCTGAATAGCAAGAACTGTTTGATTTACAGTAAAGGTTTTGTTTTGCTAGTGTAGAATTTAATTGATTTTGTTGGTTATAGGGTGTAATAAGGTACTCCAGTTTATTCTAATATGTGATTACATTTAATGTCATTAGGTTTGACGATGCATGCCACAATCCTGGCATACATGTTTAGTCTAGTGGAGCTGGGTCGTATCACTGTCCCCTTCAGTCCAGCCCATGACAACACACTCTATGTTCAAGAGTTTGTTGCAAGTCTTCTGCGGGCAGCATTCCCACATCTTAGTGACAACCAGATCAAGATTACAGTCCAGGGACTCTTCAACCTTGATCAAGACATCCCTGCTTTTAAGGAGCATTTGCGTGATTTCCTTGTTCAAATTAGGGTAAGACACATATAGGGTCATTGTTTTATTTGCAGCTCTTGGTAGCCACTTCCTGTTGGCTTGTTTACTGTATTAACGTGGCCCACTCAGCTGACTGCCCATATCTCTAGTGGAGTAGCAGTTGGAGGTGAAAAGCAGCAGTACTCAGACATAACAGAGACCTTGTTTATTGCACAGTAAATTCTTTGCCACTTTAAAGTAGCTTTTCTTAGCACCAGCACATGGTATTCCCTCGCGTTGCAGATGCAGGTTGGCTGCAAACTCATTTTTGAGTAATAGTCAACTGCTGTCGAGACAACACCTCATTATTGAGACTTTTTAACAGCTGGCATTTGTATTGTGTTGAAGTTCCATTGATCTGACCAGGCTAAGACAAAACTTGGGGATAGCAAAAATCGATGTTTATAGCAGAACAGTTCCTCAGCGGTACCTTGGAGTAGTCGTGGTGCTCTCTGAAGGAATCCTGATGCATTGAAGTACAAAACGTAGCCTTCAATTCCACTGAAATGTCTTGGATTCCCAACTGAATTGCATTAACTTGAAACAGCATTCACATTTTTGCTCATATATTTGTTCTGGTCTTGTTAGATCAATAGATGATTTATTTGTTGTCTGACTTTGCTGTGGCACACAAGGAAATGCAGTATCAATACATGGTTCCAGCCATGACATATACATATCAGTGTCAGTGCTTCCTAGACTGTTGCCCCAAATAAAAACCAACTGTAGTATGATCTGTGAAAAAACAAGGAGGTTACTGGTACATAAGGATGCTGATGTGCATCATTTGATAGTGATGGTGGAAGTGTTCATTAATTTAATTTTCACAGGATATACAGAGAGAAGCAGACAGCAGTACCTGCACTTAGAAGCTTCAACCAAATTGATCCACGTTTTGTGGTCAGGAAAAGTGCAGCATTTATTTCTCTGAACTCTCTTGCTAGGTGATAACCTACGGCAGTAATGTAGCTGGAATACATTTGCTTCACACATGTTTGAGGGAAACTAGCATGAGCCTGAGCATGTGGAGCATAATAAGAAGTTGGCAGTCAGGGGTGTGTGACATTTAGATTATAAGGAATAATGTCTGACCTATTTCAGTTAATGCATTTTGAGGTTTTTAAATATTTCTTAAATTTTCCTGCATCCAATTAAGTGAAACACCAGTAACAGTGGATCTGATTCATAACTCATTCCTGTATGAATTGAAAGCTTCAAGAGTATCACAGATTATTGGAATTGAGCTTCATGTATGATTTCAGACACTTTGAATGGACTGTACAATGTGGGATTTGAGGTTCTCATGATTATTTCCATGAAGAGAAGACTACCTTATGATACATGACTGTATAGTCTGGTGTATATGTAATGTGTTACAGAGGAACTTGTTGCCTTCATAATCTCCTTCAGTGATAGAAGCAGCAGAATTGTGTGTACAGTAATAGGAGACTGCATATCATTGTATCCCAGACAACAGTTATTTTAAGAAATCCACGTTCAGAGTCATTTCTATACTGTGCAACCTCTGTCCTTTGTTATCCTGCAAATATTGATTATTTTCTCTGTTATCTATAAATTGCACATGCAAACAGTGTGTAATTATATCTGACACATCATTCCTGAAAGTGTTGTTTTAATGTGTCAGTTGTTCACATTAGTTAATTGCTGATTTTTTTTTATCTTAGGAATATACAGGTGAAGATGACTCTGATCTATTTTTGGAGGAGCGTGAGACAGCATTACGACTGGCACAGGAGGAGAAACGCCGCTTCCAGATGTCTGTTCCTGGGATCCTAAATCCTCATGAAATGCCTGAGGAAATGCAGGATTGAATCATGACCTGGCTAGCTGATAGCAGCCTTTCCAGTGGTAGAATCAGTCACCTAGCTACCTGGGTTTCAAATCTGTGCCAGATTACTATAGTGATCTGTTTGTAATCAACGATTGGACATGACTGAAGAATTCGAATATGTATGCTGTGTAGTTGGTATTGATATTTATCTGGGTTTTTCATAAAGAACAGGCCAAATACAGAACTTTTTTAAGTTTGTATGGTAAATGATTTGTATATTAGTGCCCCGCTGGTACGTGAACTGCAGCTGTTCGGTCTGATTCTCCGTACTCGCCCATTGTTAAGTAACAGGACCATTTCGAAGGTTGCGCTGGGAATTCTTACAGGATTTTGCCAGTAGTTTAAATATTGCTTATTTCTAGTGGAAGATTAGACAGCTGCAATTTATTGCCACAATATTCTTTGGGAGAGATTTAAGGATGGGCGTGAATTACTCATGTGCTGCATGAATGAAGACTCAATTCCAGATGCAGCTTGTAGTTTTTTGTAAGGGAAGTTTTATTAATTTCCACTGCTAGTGATTTTCTGTTAGTGTCAGGTTTGATGAGATCTTGCTCATCCATTTTTCACTCCCTACAGGGCATCATGTTTGAACAGTTGTAATTTGGCATATTGTATGAATAGTAAGACTCCTGATTTTGTGTATACAACTACTGGATTCTTTTTACACGGAATTTAGTTATAATCTGAGTAAGCAACCAACCAAAAGGTACCTGAAAACCCATTTTTTTAATGACAATGCTGTGTGGAGGAGCCAAGCGAGCAAGTGGTAATAGGAAAGGAAGAAAACTTTTTCTCTCATGTTAATGTCTCGTGTTCTTGCTGTTTAGTGCCCTCTGTGAGGAGCAGCGTTCCGTTGGTGTGATGTGGTTCATATGAGCCTCTGTTGTGTACGTGTGTGTGAGAGCAGAAGCAAGGTGGCTGGAGTCGAGGAATGAGTGATTAGGAAGAGGAGAATGAATGAGCATTCACAGCATTGAGCAGGGTAGACTGTCGGAGGCTGCGTTGTGACTGTGTGTGCTGTAATGATAATGTTGTTTTCTAAACTCTGTAATTATATTAGTAATTATTATCATTATTATTATTACTATTATTATTACTGGATGTGTGTTTGATGAATTGTAAGCCAGTCCCTGTACTCCCAACTCCTGCACTAAACCACCTTACCATTCATTAGTGGAGTTAACCGTAGAAAATCTCGATCATTTCAGTTGTGTTGCCCTATCTGGAGTATGAGTGAGGCCATTGCATTTCAGCAGTTAGGAGCGTTGCATTTGTTACATTTTTTAGCGTAAATCCAGTTACCTGTTTTGGTGGCTCTTTGTCGTAAGTTATAATTGCAGCTGGTGGTAAGATACGAACATTATAGCTTTTTTTTATGTTATGAAACGTCACACTTTTGTAATGCTGTAGAGGTTCTTGAATGCTGTGTCTTAGTAATGTTTCTGGACAAAAGACTGAGGACAAGATTGTTCCCAGTAATAATATTCCATACTTGTAGGTGAGTAAGAACATCACGATCATTTGTATTCTAAACTCATCCAGTTATTTGTGAAGACTCTCTTTGTGGACTTTTATCATGAGGTAACAGTCTGCAGTTTGAATAATTTTTGACTTTCTAATGAGGTGATGAATCACTCATATTTGATTGTTGTTAATGAAAGATGACAACACTCATCCTAAAGTGATTTTAATTACATTTAGTATGAAAGATCAGTGCTGCCAGTTAGTTGTAATCTGTAGTGGGAGCATGTGTTCATGTGTTTGGTGCGTGTGTTTGTAATTGGTTTCAAAGAATTTATTTTTCAGGTATTATGGTTTTCACTTCATTTCAGAAGTTTGTTTCGTCATTTTTGTCCAGCCATGAAGATCAGATCCCATTGGCAGTTTCTGCCCTTGTCCCATCTCAAGTGTAACAATTGAATTTCAGTTTGATGTTTTTGTAGTTGTTATGCAGTACAGATGAAAGTTGTTTTTATTATGTATGTAAACAATGTAGCTGAGCTCAACCATACCCCTACATAAGGATAATGTCTGTCAGGTGTTGTAACACTTCTTGCTTGACTGGTGCAGTGTGAAGGGCTTTTTTGTTTGTAGTCTTTAACAAAGTAAAGTTAAATTTGGAATAACTGAATTGGTAATGTTAAAAGAGCTTTTGTAATTACTGAAAGTGGAAGTGAAAGATTATTGTTGTAACTGTTGATAACTTTAGATCACCACACAGCACTCATCAATGCATATTGTGGGTTTAGGGATGATGGAAACTCATTGGCTTCTGTTCTAAGAAGAAGAGAGTTGGCTTTGGAGTACTTGCATGTATAATGTAGGTTGCTCTTTGTGAGAAGTTAATAAATATTTTACAAATAAGACTGTTATTAGATTAGGAACTTTGATTTTGTGAGAGGGGACAGGATGTGAGGGGTGTAAAATTGTAAGATGGACACAGAATACTTCAGAGTCAGAAATAATGTGTGTACGTGGGTTTGCGCAGCCAAATGGAGAATTGTGCAGTTTGAAGGAATGTTTATTGCCTTTGCATATTTAAGTACAGGTTCATATGAATCTTTACATTTATAAGAATTCTGTGTTCATTTCCTGACTAAGGCATGCATTTTACAGTTACAATGAGGTGTTCCAAAAGATTGAAGGATGTGTTAAGGCTGCTGTGCATTACTTCAGTATAGATGTCGAGCAGAATGAGGAGTAGCAGACAAACCCTGTGACTCAGCACATGTTCATGAAGATGATGGACATTTTTCCAGCAGTACATAACCTTGTTTCATTACATTGGAGGAGAAATGAGGCTTAGTGTTTGCACCCACTATAACACGATGACTCATACCCTGTATCACAGCAGAAGTGTTTTCCTTAACCTTTTAGCGCCGAACGTCAACTAAAGTGGATGAGCAGTGGGCCCTTTAAATAGCTGAACGGCGACTAAAGTGGCCGCGCAGTGAGCCCTTTAAATAGCCGAACGGCCACTAAAGTGGCCGCGCAGTGAGCCCTTTAAATAGCCGAATGGCCACTAAAGTGGCCGCGCAGTGAGCCCTTTAAATAGCTAAACGGCCACTAAAGTGGCCGCGCAGTGAGCCCTTTAAATAGCCGAACGGCCACTAAAGTGGCCGCGCAGTGAGCCCTTTAAATAGCTGAACGGCCACTAAAGTGGCCGCGCAGTGAGCCCTTTAAATAGCTGAATGGCCACTAAATTCTGACGTAAAAGGTTAATTGGTACCCCCTGGTGTTGGAAACAGAAGAAGAGAAGAACATTATCACATATGTCCCACAATGCTGTCAACAGTAACATTCCTACACACTGTTTAAAATGTTCTGCTCATCTGCCATTTATCCCAGAACGTGCATGTAGTTGTTTCCACCTTTGTGGATCATGGCAGAAGCATTCTGAAGGAAGACACTTTGTGTTGTGATGTGATGACAACTGAGGTGTGTCAGTGGGTGTAGACCCTGAGTCCTTACCTCTTGTGTGTGTAGGAATTAACATGTTTACTGCTGGGACAGATGTATCAGTGGGTCTGGTGAGTATGCAGAAAAATAGGTGGTCTATACATTATTCATTCTTGATTTGGACATCTTACTTTGAAGTAATACATATGTGTGTAACCCAGCCACAGATGACGCACACTAAATGGCCCATCTAATAATTTTATAAATGTAGGGGACTGAAAGTTTTGATTGGATGGCTGTTGACAGCCTTTTATTTTATGTAGAAGATATGCAGCTATATAAAACTTCCAGTATTTGAAACTTGTAAATAAATAAATACCAATGGAAGAAGATGGGTGGAAGCTGTATTGCAGTGAGAACAGTATAAAAAAATAGGAAACATTTGAATTCTTGTTGGATACATCCTAAATGAGAACTTTCTCTAGTTTTTTTTTTTTTACTTTTTTTTTATTTTACTTTTGCAGTGAGAGATACAACAAAATTTTATTCCTCAGTTTCTTTGCCACAAAAATTCAGTGGATTTCAAGCGTTTGTTAGAACTTGTAATGTTCTGGTAGTGGACGTCAGTGACTAGTCTGCGTCTACAGAATGTAGACATTTAAGGTTTCCTGCAGATTGCGTATTAATTGCACTAACTGCTTGTGTATGTGAAACAGTTTGAGAGCTGTTGTATGGATTTTCATGAAACTGAAATTTGGGGATGTATAAATTATTGAACTGTTCCAACTTTAGTTGTAAATGGGCAACTGTAAGGGAGCGTAACACAATGACATACATGACTTTCTGCACCATTCTTGAAATGTGACCTATGAAATGCATATTAAAGAAAGAGTTGTTCACACAGAAGCACTGAGAAAAATGAAACACACTTAAGGCCCTGTGTGTCTTCTGGTTTTGGAGATAGAAAGGAACAGATGGGCCAGAATTATTATTCTGTGTTGGCCTGTAACAAAGTAACATTGGCAGCGAAATTCCACTTAACCTTTTGGCGCTGGAATTATTTTTTAAATTTTAGCACATACTGTATATAAAATGTGAATAAAACAGGAACCAAATACGTTAAAATTATGAAACAAACTGCATTTTGAAGAGAAAAAAACGGAGAGTATATATCATGTTTAAAATATTTGTTGAATAAATATATAAAATGCAACGTTTAGAGGTTAGCGGTGCGGTACGACCACTACAGTGGTCGTTAGGCGTCAAAGGGTTAATGAGATTGAAGTTGTTTAGTTTACCACAATGTGACTTATTGTATTGACAGTGTAGCTGTCAAAATTTTACAACCTCAAACAGTTCTTAAACATTGCCATCATTTTTTTTAACATAAGATGAAACTGCCCAAAACTGAGGATGATAATACCCTGGACAATATTATTGCAAGGTGAGATATATTAGTATAGGTGCAGAACTGTCCTGGTGTCAGTAAGTAGTGCAGGGTTTTTGTTTTTGTTATATTTTCTTGCCATATCTCTTGTGTTTTGTCTGAAAAAATTGAGACATCATCATACATTTTCCAGGATTTAAAGTAGTTATTCTCAGGGTACATTGTTAATTGTTCTTTTTGGCATGCAATTAATGAGAGAGACCTTGTGACTCAGCTGCAAACTTGAGTAGTCTGTTAATAGTTCAGCTGTCTGTGAGTGTTTCGATAGGTTTATGCATTAGCATTCCATCCCAAGCTGGTGTTACATGGGATGACTCGGTGACCAGAACTTTGTGAAATCAGGACACCATTGGCAAGTTTGGCTGCTGAATTTCTAGGGATGTTTTCATGTGTACGTCTGCATGTGTGAACACATCTTTAAAAGGTTAAAGAATTAATATTCATAGAATGCAAATGAAACAGGTTTTCAGTGAGGCATAAGTTACCAATCATATAGCTCAGCCAACCAAGGAAGACGTTCAAAGAGAGAACTGAATTGGTGAGGTGGAGTGAGTCAACAAGTGGTTCAGTTCTGTGACTGTCAGTAGATAGTGGTCTTGGTGATTTGTTATACCTGTTGTGAGGTGTAAGTCATTTTAGTATTTAATTTCATTGGATGATTGTGGTGGTGTCAGTGCTAATTTCTGTCATTCTCATTTAACTAGAGTATAAGATCATAATTGATGGCATTTACATTTGAATACAGGTGCATTGGATTACACAGGTTCATAGCATGTACACACATTAATAATTAATGCACTGTGTGTGGGGTCATGCAGATCGTCAGCACTCCCGTTGAAATTCAGTGTGTGCATTGTACAGATTGTGGCATTTACATATATGTAACCTTCAAGCCATATGTTTGCTGGAACACCCCTAGAATTCATTTTATGTAGGTAGGCAAAAGGGAAATTTGTTTTGTTTTTAAGATTTTTTATTTTCCACAAGATGCCTTTTATTAATTAATTTTTTTTTCCCCATTCAAATAATACCTTTTTCATAAATCTTGAGTTAAAGTTTAAACACCAACCTGGGTATTTAAGGTTAAATATGGTATATGGGATTATACGAATTCACAAGCTGCACATATATTTAAATACTGTTTGGTATCACACAGCATTCACGTACATTGAAACCAGATGGCATTTTTGTTTGTTTAAGTAGTATTTTATATTGTACCAGCTGTATTCACGCGAGTCCTTTGGTATTGATTCACAACACACGTCTCATAAGGCTGTTTGTATATTAACTTGACGTACAGCATTTGAGCTGTTACATCACGTGCTCAGTGTAGTCACTACTGTGGGCTGGATAAGCAGACAGTTCTGACAGGGACAGTATTTTTTTCTTGCTCATCACCGGTGCCAGTTTTGGGTCACATCTGAGGTAAAGCAGGCAAGCTGTGAAGCTCACCACTGCAGCTAGAATACTCCTGCACACATCTTCATGATGTCCTACTTAAGGACAAGCAATTTTGGCTCCTTTACATTTAGGTGAGGAGGAGAAAAAGGACAAATTATTTTCTGAGTACTTAATAAACTGTTGTTTATTATTATGTACTTTTGTATATTTTACAATATTGTTTCTGATCTCAAAAACAGCTGAATGGAAAAGCACTGTTAAAACTTTACGTAGGCAATCGGTAGATGAACAAACTTTGATTTATCGACAATATGCCCCGGTGGTCGGACGGTGAGTCTTGTTCAGCATTGGTCTCAGCAGGCTGACAGACATGTTCACACGTTATTTCAACATATAAAACTCGTGTATGTTACTATCTTGTACTGAATGTATATTATAAGCTCACATGATGAAAATTCTCTGTTTGTTCATAATGTGTTGAATTCGGCATTATTCCTCATGCATTGAAGACAGTAGGACAAACTCAACCTGAATTGGTAATCCACTTAGAATCTGATGCTGAAACCACGGAATTCTTGTCTCGCAAGGTACTCCCATTTCCCAAAGTCACAGTGGTCTATCTGGCTTCCTGGGCTTCCTGTTCTGGACAACCAACTCACCCTGCGCCAGACACACAGAGAAACAAACCAACAACGTCATTAGATGTGGATTCAATCAGCCGTTTGAATACGAATGCTCTGTGACTACGTGTGTGTCCAGTGTTCCACTGTTACCTATCTGAAAGAATGTTGCTGCGAATGTGTACGTCCTTCTCCCGCTTGTCTCTCAGAGAAGAATAATATAGAACACTGATGGAATGACAGTTACGGCAGTTGAAGTGCTCCGGGTTAAAAAAGAAAACACCCGCCCAACTTCCAGTTTGTCAAATGGCCTGATACTGAACTCGGTCCAGCGCGGTGGGAGGTCGGTGACTAACAGCCAGAGCCACGACACGTCCTTGCAGGTGGATATTCGTCTGAACTTGTATACAAAAGTTAGTTCTTACCTCGAATCCAGATGGGGACGAGATTTTGTACACCCGACCCGACCGGCCATGGGGCCCACCCAGTCTCCCGTGCAATGGGTACCAGCTTTCTTTCCCGGGGGTAATGCGTTCGGGTCGAAGCGCTGGCCAATTGCCCCCATTTAGCACCGAGGTTAAAGAAAGACTAGGCCTGTATCTCTATTCCCCCTCTGGGCTTTCATGGCCTATTGTAGGGTGAACTTCACCTTTACTTCGCGAAACGCATGGGGTGCATATTATAAAAAAAAAACATTTTCAGCTTTGTAAAACACTAATAACACTGAATGACACAATGCACGGTTTCATAATGTTGCATCAGGTGGTACGTGTAATTACCACTGGTCTTTAAGTGGTTAATCGAATTTTCTTTTATAATAATATATGGTGTAAATTGTCACTACTTCATGAATATGAATGGAGTTACATCGTGCATTATAAACCTGAATACTAAAGAGGAGCGAGCTTTCAGCTTCACACCCCGGCCGCTTTACTCCTTAGGAAATACTCTCCTGTGTGTGGGGGGAAGGGGGCTGGGTGCGTCACTTGAACACTGGGGAAAAGGCACATTTCTGCCCACGCAGAGATCGAACCTCGGTTCTACAGTCGTCGAGCCCGTAGCCTAGTCACACTGACATTCCGGCTGCAAATCGTCGTAATCTCAATATACGGGTAGTTCCGAATGCTTAAATTTCGTCCTCAAACCTTGTTTTACTTATCCTGTACCAAGTGGCTGTCTTTCCTTAGATCTCTGGAAAATTCAATGCCCTAATTTGTTTATTTAGCCTCTCTGCTTACGAGGGTTGTTGAAGTCTGTAGTCTGTTAGTTTGATCCCCACCAAGCATATGTGTCATAGTCATCGACTGCCCATATCACTACTAAAACGCCGCAATGTAAATGCCACAGCTGAGGTGCTTTGTGGATTTCGATTTGATTTCGTCTGCCGTATGTAGAAGTCTCACTTTTAATACTCCAGGTTCAAATATTCAAGTCTTCACTCTGTTCGCTTCGAGAATTATACTTATGATGCATTAAGTGCAACACTGATTATTATGTATCAGTCAGTCTGCTGCACAAGGGGGCAGTCAATAAGCTACAGGCTTGACGGTCGGGGAAATGGGGTTTAATTCCTGGCAGGGGCAGAGGTTTGAATGTTTTTCAGTGTCCTGACCAGCCAAGGAGTCCAAAGAGCTATCTATCTATCCAGTGCGTACCGTGGCAGAATAAAGAGGCTGCCGCATTAAGTAAAACTACCCCGCCACCTATTGCCCAGTTAATGCATGATACTATACCTATGCGTCCTCATATACCGTCATTGCGTAATACACGTTAAATACAGCGACAAACAGGCTCAGGTGTCGCATATTGTTTGCAACAATCAGCAGTGTTTCTACGATGGCAACTAAATTTGGTTGATTTCATTGAGGTGTTCCAGACCCTTTTTAGATTCACTGTGTGTTTTTGTGTGCTTCATTCTTGTTAGCTGTGGATCGCGGACTGCGATTGGCGTGCAGCTGCAAATAAGTACAATAAACTCGGTAAAGCTGGCCGATTTTCTGCTACGGCATACTCGAATGTGGGGGACCGCGGTAGCACAATGGTTAAGGTGCTGCGCTACAAATCGGAAGGTCGATGGTTCGATTCCAGATGGTGTCATTTGAATTTTTCATTGACATTATCCTTCCGGATCGACTCAGCCTCTAAAAGAAATGAATACCAGGAGTATTTCCTGGGGGTAAAAACGGCCGGTGCCTAAGGTGCGTAATCTTACCACCATTCTGGGCCATTGTCACGCAATATGGGAACCTTAACTTCCTGGAACCCTCTGGGCACCTCGGGCCTGTAATGGGACTGCTTTACTTTTATACACGAATGTACGTGCGTGTTGCAGTGTCTAGCAGCTGCACATTTATGTACTCCTTAAGGAGAACACTGTTGCGCTCTTGCGATAAGATATCGAATAAATAACCTAAGGCGTGTTTCGGAGGACTTCTACTGATTAATTTATAGAATTTTGCTTAGGCTGTGCTGGTACCTGCAGGGATAATACCTCCAAGTTAAGCCACGCCCACTTCCAAAGCCTTTCTAATTTGTTGTTCACGAATTTGCCTACTTGGCGAAGTCTGAGCAGTTGACAGTTTAGTAAAACGTCAACACACAAATGGGGGCAACGTATTTTAGGTAGAATGGTAAAATACTTGTTTGTTTTTGGCGCGACAGCCCCCAGTGAGTCAGGGCCTCCTCATTCACGAGGTTTCTAGATCACTCACAACGACGCACCACAGTCGGTAGGACTCCTCTGGTCTAGTGATCAGCTCGTCGCAGATACCTCTACCTGACAACACACAACACTCACAACAGACAAACATGCATGCCGCCGATAGAATTCGAACCCACAATCTCAGCAGGCGAGCGGCCGCAGACTTACGCCTTAAACCGCGCGGCCGCTGGGATCGGCAGGATGGAAACATAGACCTATAAAATAATGACTGTTCTCGGTCATACAGAGATTGTAACGCGGGACTCTGCCAAAAATACAGAAGAAAATGTGGACGACAGGGATATTCTTCTTGATTTCACTGATGGGGCCGTCGAGAGCGGGTTTGGGTCCCAGTGAAAGAAAATGTTTTGCCCCCCCCCCCCAGCAAGGGGGGGGGGCTGACCAAAAAAACCCTCTAAACAAATGGCAAAAACCGGGGGACTCGGG
>Ga0123355_10012420_pt1 | contig 13187 bp, 11 predicted proteins | sample TergutEmb28metaG_3_FD_89872 | JGI IMG/M metagenome (GOLD analysis project Ga0123355, IMG submission 89872) | Embiratermes neotenicus P1 segment gut microbial communities from Petit-Saut dam, French Guiana - Emb289 P1 | ecosystem: Host-associated > Arthropoda: Insects > Digestive system > Gut ... | reverse complement strand
TGAATGAATGAATGAATGAATGAATGAATGGGGAAATTCTCACAGGCCTGCCATGATCACAGTTCTGGATACTGAGGCTGGCTGACCATTTCATGCAATTCACACACATTAAAATATTGCATAAATATCTAATACATTATATTTTTAAGCTTTAGACTTATTAGCTTGGGTATAGACATCATAATTTTTATGAAACAGCCTGCTAAATGCTTGCATAGGCTGCAGCATGGCTGTCAGAAACTTGAACTTTTTGACATATTAGTGTTATTCTCAACCAATGCACACACTTCACCAGTACACAATCTCACACCTTTTACTTGCTGAATACTGGGAGGCGGAGACAGGAGAGAGTATCTTTTGAACTCGACCCAAACTGGGAAAAACAACATTCACGATGAAAAAAAAAATAAAATAAAATATATAAAATTGCTGTAAATTCATTATTAACTGAAACAAAAAAACATGCATTCAATTGAATCACATTACTTTGACTTATAAATCAAGTCCATTAACACTTCTGGATTAAGACTATTCCTAAGGACACAATAATGACAGTTAAACAAAACATGTCACAGTGACAAGACATTTGAGGTGGCATCTTTCACTCTATGCAGTCCAAAACAGACCTCACTCAACAATGCAAGCTGCAAGAATTACTAAATCACAAAGTGTTATAATGTTGTACAATGAGAAATACTACCAACCTGTGAGTGAGAATTTACTGGTTGTATACACATGTACATTGCCACAAATCCACTGTCAAATTACGACAATGATCTTTACTCAGAACACAAGTAACAAATGACTCAGGTTCAAATTGATCTCAGAAACCTGGGGTAGAAATACTATGGCACATGGTGCAGAAGTATATATACATATGGACTGCCTATAGATTCCAGAGACAAACATGTTAAGTTACAATACAAATATTACATGAAGCCAAATTTTCTGTGTACCCAATCTAAAATATCTGAAGCTTTATCAAGCTGCACGTCAGCACAGGCTACAGCACCTAGATGCATCTCCAAGGTGGATGTGGCATATTTCAATACCTGGACATGTGGCACCAAGAGGAATGATACCATCTGCTGTCACCAAAGCATCATTAAGACCCAGATTCTGATTCATATTACCTGCATTATCATTACTTACCATGTGCCTAGTATCATCAGGACCTGCCATCTTGTTATCACTCCTTGAGGTTACAGAACACCATCTGTCATCACCGCACAGCAGCAATGAAGCTGGAGATGGCTGGACCACCCGATCCCGAACAATGGAACCACAAGACTGAGCTTTATACAAACGTCCTCGATTGAATAATCCTGGCAACGGGAGGCAAAGTTTCTTGTGTACTTGAAAGTAACGCCCTAACAAACGTCCTTTCTTGTTTCCACCACTCTTCTGTTTTTCTGTCATTGTAGAAGTCTTCTTCAACACACCTGTGCGACAGAAATTCTCTTTTTCTTCAGCACAACACTGTGTTTCCAAGGTGTTTGGGGATATGGATGCCACCTGTAATCCTGCTGTACTGCTCAACACAGAGGTCACATCAGACTGCTGAGTGCTGCTCTTAACCTCACCACCTGCTGCTCTTTTGGCTGTGGATCCTGCCAGAGACCAGCTCTGCAGAAGCCTTGCACCGAACCCACGCACTCTGGGAGAGGAGGCAGAACTAGAAGTTGAGCGTGATGTCACAACAGATGAATGGCAAGTCTGCTCTGCTTCTTGAACCTCAGTGATCCTGTTCAGAGACTGACTTTCACGCAGCCGTGTCTCACCAGCCCTGCGCCTTCCTGTTCTGTGACGTCGACTCAAGGAAGGCTGCTGAGATGTTTCATTGCACTGACGCTTCCCACCACTCCCTGCATTACTGTTCCCCCCAGACGTCCGTGAACTGTCCGATACACCAGCTCCTGCTCCAGCTGGAGGCCTACTCCCACACTCAGTCCCACCTGCAGGTGTTCCCCCTCCACCAACACCTCCACCTGTCCCACCACTTCCCCCTGGATCTTGTGAGTCACTAGAGTCATCGTGGGAATCCCTACGCTGGGGCAATGACTTTCCAGTATCACCCAGTTTGTGAGCCCTCTTCTTCCGACTCTCACTATCATCATCACTTGCATCTGATGAGCTGCATGAAGCTGTCCTAGTCTTGTGGAATTTGCTACGGCGTTGTTCATAGCCTCCAGGTCTTCCTTGACCCTGTTGGCGACCAACAACACGGGAATTGGGTCGGGGCCCTACATTATCACCACTATCACCTTCTTCAAATATTTCATTTAATGCTAACTGTGGCGAGCTGAGCACAGAGTGCATGGATCTAGTCGGAGAGGGCACTGTCTTGTACTTGGGAAGAAGCGGCATCCCTGACGCAGACACTGTATGCACAGGTATGGATATGGTGGAAGACTCTGTAATGATGGATGTAGTAGACACACAAGTAACCCTCACACTGGGCAGTGAGACAGGCTCTGAGCCAGGGTCAGGCTGCTTTGGAGTGACTTTCCATTTGTTACTGCCAGGAATGTAAGCTGGTGGAACATTTGTTTTTGACGTAGACTCCACTGCTGATTTCGGTCTGAAATCCAGGCTGTTCCCAGGTGAGGTCCTTTTTGCTGGAGGGGCCCATGATGGGATGACTGGAGAACTTGTATCATCCCTGGCAGCAACCCTGAGAATGCCTGGAGAGCCAGTTGTAGCCTGAGGTTGGCCCTGCTGACCTGACGTAGCAGCCGCAGCCTTCTCTTTCCGTCGCTCGGATTCTGTCAGTCGTTCCTGTAACACTATGTTCAGCTTTCCCTCTGAACGTGATCCACGGCGATTCAGGGAATTATGTGGAGCAGTGAGCTCTTCCCGACCTGAGCTACTCATGTCATCTTCATCCTCTTCCTCCTGCACAATGCTGCATTTACGTGCCCGATAGTTCTGTAACACACAGGATGTGTACTCGTAACAGGCAGAACTTGAATGAATAATCCACATAAAGTACTTGTATGTGCTAGCTCACAAAATTCAGTACCAACTTGTTACACTATATCTTGTTGAACCAGATAGCTGCATTAGTCTTTAATAACTTCTCTCTGGTGTTGTTGAAGTTGTGAACAACTTGTGCCTGTTGGACATTTGCAAATTTAGCATTATACATTTTCCCTGCAACTATATTACATTCACACATTCAATACCAATTCGATGAACAAGTTGGTATTGAATTTTGTGAATGTAGTATAGTTGCAGAGAAAATGTATAATGTTAAATTTGTATGTGCTGGTGTTCGTTGGTTAGAATGTCAACACAACAGGTACAAATTCATCTACAGTCCAGCAAAAAAATTGGTCTAGAAATGAATACAGATAACAGTAAGAGCATATCACAAAATCAAAATGAGTGCCAAATTCATAATATAACTGCAATTTATAGACAAACAATTTTGTGTTGTCACACCTGCTTTCAACACTACCACATATTACAGGTATAACCAACAAGAACACTACTAGTTGCTTTATAATTGTACAGAGTCCATACTTTAAAGGAATGGAGAAGAAATCAAATGTTAAAAGAAAGCAAGGAATAACATATGGACCAAAGAGGTAAAATAAGTGACTATCATCTAGCAAAAAACTGCATGGTTTATACAGGCCATACAGTACAGTTACTGCAGTGCAACAAAGAACACTGTGATAGGCCGGATATGTAGTTCAGAAGGGAAGAAAAAAAAACATACAGAACACTGGTACAGAAATATCTATGAAAACGCCACTTAGCGCACTGGCTGGGAAGCAGATGGGTAATATCAAGCCCCCAAGACTTAAATACCCCAAATACCAAAGGCCACTACTCTATGGTACCCTTAGCCAGTTCCAACCATCTTCTATCTCTACAAACTATGTACTTCCCCAAAATCAATTTGATATTATCCTCCTATCCAAGGCCCAGAAATACAACTTAATGTATTACATACTGAACAGAAATAAACAAAATTCAAATCTACTACTTAACAAACTTCACTTGCCTTTCAATGGAATTATATTAATATTTTTATAACATGCCACTAGCTACCAGTAAACTGCCTCTGGCAAGTGGGCATGAATATTTCTGAAGATGTGATTCCATCCATGCCGAGTCTCCCACATCATCCCCATCACTCTGAATTTTCAAATAAAAAATCTGTAAACATTTGTTATTTGAAGAAATGGGATAGGAAGACATGGGCTTGATTAATCTGGCTCAGGATAAGGAGAAGTGGCAGGCACTTGTGAACATGGTAACACATCAACTAGTTCCATAAAACATGGGGAATTTGTTGTCTAGTTGGGGAAATATTAGCTGCTCAAGAAGTATGGAAGAAAGATACAGAGCTAAAGGAAAATTTACATAAAGCAGCTAGAGAGGTGTTAGAAGAAACTGAGGTGAGTGGGAAACACAGAAAACAACTGTATACAGATACAGATCTGGAAAAACTAATAGGCAAAAAGAAAAAGCCATACCTATGGTGCATGGCCACTAAGTGACAGGGAAACAGAAATAAAAATAACATACTAAAGAAAGGTAAAGGTACAAAATAAGGAAAGCCAAAAATAGAGAATGGGAAAATAAATGTAGTGAATTAGAGAATACAATAGGATATGCACCATAAGTGAAAGCATGGAGACTGATTAGGAATATCAGGCAAAATAAAGGAGCTAATTCAGTAATAAAATTTGTTACACTAGACAAATGGCAATCTCATTATATGAGGCTGCTACATGAAAACTGAAAAGAGTATCAGAATCCAACCCAATCCAAAATGTAGCAGAAAGGAACCAGGTGATATTAAAAGAAGAAGAGATAGAAAGCCCTTAAAATTTTCGAAAAACAATAAGCTCCAGGGCCGAACAGTACACAGAATTAATCAAATATGGAAGAAAAAGCATAATAATCTTCCTAACAGACATGTTCAATGAAACATTTGTGGGAGTAAATATGCCATGAGAATGGAATTCTGTATACATATGCTCTACATATAAATAGGGGACAAAAAGGATTGTAACAATTATACAGGTATAAGTGTTATAAATTCTACTGAAGAGTGATAAGTAGTGCAATAAAAAACAAAATAGAGAATATGATAAAAGCAAAGATATCAGAAGAACAAGTGGGATTTACAAGCAACAAAGTCTTGTTTCAATAACATATTCTGACTCCAACGAATAATCAAAAGGAAAAGAATAAAGAAACTCATTTGGTTTTTGTGGATTTGGAAATGCATATGACATGGTACCAAGGAAACAGTCATGGCCTGTAATTAGAAAAATAGGAATTCCACATGAAATTCTAGTAGGGACTGAAAAACTGCAGACTAAGAATGAGGCTCATGTAAAAACTGGAAAGAGGATATCAGGCTTTAAAACAACTAAGGGATTAAAACAGCGACATGGATTATCACCAACCTTATTCAGATTTATTTAGAAAGTGTACTGTATGACTGGAACAAGAAGTGCAAAGGTAATGGAACTGCCAAGAGTGAACAAAAAAAAAAAATCATCACTTTTTGTAGACAACTGGGCTATTATAACACAAGATAAAGATGATGCAGAATATATGACAACAAATTAAAAGAAGAATATCAGAGATGGAGCACAAATGTAAATATTATTAAAAAAGAGCATTAAGGGCAGTAGATCATTTATGTACTCAGGTTCCATCTTTACAAACTTTGGAAAATGCACTGAAGTGTTAAACAGAACTGAGCAAGCTAGGGGAGCAACCAGAGCACTAAACAGCCTATTCTGGAGTAAATTTATTTTGGTGAATACCAAAAAAACAAATATTTTATACCGAGATAGACAGCATTTTATGTCACAGTTGGGACACTGGATTACAAAGTAAAGAAAAATGTATAAAGTACATACATAGATTTTTGGAGAAAAGTTGCAAGGACCTCCAGATTAACAAATATAAGAAAGGAAGTCATCAGAGAAAAAAATGTGGGTAATACAAACAATTTTGGAAAGAGTGGAAAACAATACACTGAAATGGTATGAATAAGTAGTATGCATGGAGGATAACAGATGGACTAAGCGAATAATGACCTGGTCATCAGAAGACAACAATGATGACAACTAAAGGTGAAGTGGGAAAAGAAATTTGAGAGGATTATGAAGCACAGGAATTTAACATTCAATGACACAGTAAACCAGAAACTATGGCAATCGAAAACGGTAACCAGTGGACCACTTGAAAACTGATAGACAGACAGATGAAGGACTCTGCTCTATGTAGTTAGTTTTCCTTCATATATACCACATGGTCAGCCCAACCCAACCTTCTCAATCTAATCAACTTTCAGCTGCTATTACTGTAATATGAAACTCCTGTTATGTGAGACTTGACATTTTCACACAGGTCCACATTCACTGTAGGCTTATGGGAACAGCTGATGCAAAAAAGGAAGAAATTACAGAAGTTAGGTGGAAGCTGCTGTCTTCACAGCACTTGAACTGGCAAAGGGTTTATATGATAACGTAAAAGGTAAATGACAAATTATTTTGGAAAACCTTTACCACTATTGTGGACCAGTGATAATTTGTGACTGCTATTTTCCTAATAGCCACAAAATTTAATGTTCTATCACTTCAGACTTAAAAGAGGAAGCAATTAACCTCCCCCAAAATAATGACAACTTTTTCCACCTGATACTGCAGTGACCTCAAAACACCATACATACTCTACGTAAAATCAGCATTCTTACCTGAGGAACATCCCCTGGTGTCCTGACACTCAGTAATGTCTGGTTAACTGTTGAAGGACAATCCTCCTGCTGGTTACTGCCAGCCTTCGTGTATGGTTTTCTGAACACAAACAAAGTTGCAGGTCACATGGTAAAGAACACTGTAAGCCTGTTAGGTATTTATATTTTTACATAGATCAACCTGTTGTGTTATTTATAAATAGACTCCATTTGTGTTTGTTTAATTATTTAAAGACACTACACAGACAACTTGTACTGAATCATAAACGAAAAGCCAGTACATAAAGAACTATACAAATGATCTTGGCTCATTTCAAGGTCTTGTCCTGGCATTCACATTCCTATAGAGCAGCTTTAAAAATTATAAAAGATGCAGTAGCAGTCCTGGAGAAACACAAAGTGCTGTAAATATAAAAATCAGATGAGTTTCTTTGAAAACATAGCTAGCCTGGAGAACACAGACATCATATACATCCCCAAATTCTCAACAAACAGAATCAATAAATGAGGCACAAAATGATGCAGAGGACTATCACATCACCTTGAGACCAACATTGATTCCAGGCACATTTCTTCATGGTGATGAGGAATGAGGATATGGAAACTGTACAAAGTGTGTTGGGACAACAACAAGAAGAGAAAGAAGAGAAAGAAGAGTAGGAGGAGGTTGAACAAGGAGGAGGTTGAACAAGGAGGAGGAGGGGAGGAGGAAGAGAAAAAAACAGGACATCCATTCAACAAATTTCTTATCAGCAAGACAGACGATGTGAAATTACAGTAAAAGCTGGTTAATCCAGCACCTCCAGGACTAAAGACATGTTGAGCACTGAATAAAGTAATAATAAAACAAGTGGCATCAAGTTGGTCTCTCTTTACTCAACTAAACAGTACATATTCTTTTGCCACTACATAAACTGTTCGCTTATGTAAATCTATTCTGTAAACTGTCTTCCCACATAAATTGCATAAACTCAATACTACAAACTTGTACTGTACTGGATATGAGAAAAAATTAACTTTATTTCTTTGTTTCTCTTCAACACTTCCCATGTCACCAACCACTACCATTACACTACCTTTCGATCTCCCACTCCCACTCCACATCCACTGGCTTTTTCTCTAAAACACCACTTGATATGATTGGAGAATTCACATAATACAAGCTTTCTTCAACATCTGACAAATGTCTGTTTGATTGGTATTCTGTAACTACAGTAGTACTGCAATCACTTATCTCTGAATGGCAGTAATCAATCTGTATGATTTTACCTCAACAAGGTAGCTATGCTTATATATAAGTTGAAGTGAGCCAAAGCTCAGTGCACACAGTTCCTAGGTGATGCTTTTCAGCACCAGGGGCCTTACTTAAGACACTTATGCAGATCTCCACATATTAAGATGAGATCTTGTTTTGAAATGCTGTAACAGGACAACTGGGCCTAAGAAAAAAATAGCAGGAATGATAATGAAGATGATACATGACCGCAAATTTTCTGAAATACTCCCTCAAATGCAAATCTGAGTTCAAAGCTTGGTTTCACAGCAAAGTTTTGGCACGTGATCTATTTTGTTTATTTTCAAGAACTCACCCTGCCGTCCCTGGTGAGAGTTCTGGTAGACACGGACCTAACCTCAGCCTCTGCTGTGCCTGAGCCTGCTCTTGGCGATGCAGTCGCAGCTTTCTCTCAGCCAACAAGAAATATGTGGCTGTGATGTGATTGTATTCATTCTTGTCCAGCGCACTGAAACGAGACAGTCACAAGGACAATCTAGAAACAACTATTACATATGTTTAAAAACGAATTGCCATTTACTTCTGTATGCAACAACCACTGTTTCCAATTGTGCCTGAACTTCACATCCATCTGACACAGCATGACCCTGCAATGTGACATGATTTCCTAAATGCTGGGCTGAATTTGACAGCAGACCCCCTGCGAGCTTTATTTAACTTAACACATTACAAACTACTGAGCTGAATTTCAGTCTGTACTGAAAACATTAAAATCGCCAGCCACCAACTTACAAAAAGAACAAGATTTAATGAATGTTGGTCAAAGTACAAGATCAATTTCTCAGGAGTTACCCTACCTTCTGTTGCAGAAACATTCATGGTCAACCAAAAAACTATCAGCTTCCTTAGGATTCTGCTCCATGCAGGTAGTTCAACTGATCATCAAGTTACTAAGATTCAATATACCTTGTCATAATGTTTCTGTTTAAATAAACATTTTTTTTTTTGCTGTAATTCCTTGGTAACATAACAATTTTTGCTGATACAACAGGTGTACGAAGTGCTACCCAAAATTTCCAAGAATTTGAATATACCACACAAACCACTAGTGCTACAAATTTGCGCCACTAGGTGCCTCTTGCTGTATATTTCAACCATTAGTCAGCCAACTTGCATCTTCATAATTGCACATGTTTCCAAGTTGTGGCTGTTTTCTTTACACCGTTTTCATGTGTGTCTGCTAACATCGAAATGGTGGAAGTTAAGGAGCAAAGAATTTGCATTAAATCTTGCTTCAAGCTCAACAAAACTGCAGCTGAAATCCAACGAATGCTAAGGGAGGCCTTCAGTGAGCAAGCTTTAAGCCAAGCAAGAACATCTGAGTGGTTTAAGCATTTCAAAGATGGCCGGGAATTTGTGGAAGATCGTAAACATTCTGGTCAATCGACCACATGCACAACTCTGGAAATGATTGCGAAAGTGTGTGAAATTATCCTAGAAGACAGAAAACAGACTATCCACAATGTTTTTAATTGCATTGGACTGTCTTACGGGTCACGTCAATGCATTCTGGCAGATGAACTGAACATGAGACGAATTGCAGCAAAGTTTGTTCCCCGTCTCTTGAAAAATGACCAGCGAGACCATCGGGTTCAGGTGTGCACCAAGCCGCAAAAAGCAGTTAGACATGATCCGAACTTCCTGCCCAGGGTCATAACTGGTGATGAATCATGGCTGTACAATTATGACCCAGAAACAAAGCAGCAATCTTCGCAATGGAAAACGCCGTCCTCTCTGCGACCGAAAAAATTGCAACAAGTTCGCAGCAACATCAAGTCAATGTTGATCATTTTTTTTTACATTCTAGGAATTGTGCATAAGGAGTTTGTTCCACCTGGTCAGATTGTCAATGGGAATTTTTATTGTGAGGTTTTGAGACGAATGAGGAAAAATGTGAGGTGCAAATGGCCTGGGTGTGGAAGAACAGAGACTGGTTGTTGCACCATGACAATGCGCCTGCACACACCTCGCTTGTTGTAAGGGAATTCCTGACAAAAAATAACACGACCACTGTTCCCCACCCTGCCTACTCACCTGACCTGGCCCCCTGTGATATCTACATGTTCCCTAAAATGAAACTCCAGTTGAAAGGGCAGCGGTTTGTATCCACTGAAGAGATCCAAGCAGAATCACAACAGGTACTAAACACGCTAATGCCGGCAGACTTCAGTGAGTGCTTCAAAATTGGCAGAATCGCTGGGAACGTTGCATACAAGCCCAAGGTGACTACTTTGAAGGTGATGGTGGAAATTAGGACTTAAAGTACGTATTCATGTTATTACAAGCAAATTCTTGGAATTCTGGGTAGTCCCTCATAAGTTACCAGTAGCTGTTCAGAGATGGAAGGACACTTCCTTTCCTGACCTTTTCAAACATCAAACAAATTTAGACCAGAAAGGGCAGTACTTCCAAGTGAGATGTTCTGTGGAAAGCACACAGAGGGTAAATATATATTTTATCACGCTTCCCACTTTACGAAATGGTATGGGTTTTACAGCCATGTTAAAAAAATGACTTGATCTAAAAAATCTAAATGTATTATGCTCTAACCTCCACCTGTCCATGATACATATTCATTAATGCTTTATTGATAAAGGTAAAAAATAACATACACTTCAATCATCATAAAAATTAAAGTATTTGTTTTCATCAGATAATCTTAATTTCCAGCTATGAATATATGGAGAATCTGGATCAGTTATTAGATTTCAGCAATAATGACAAGAATCCACTCGAAGAACAGAGAATGTCAGAGAAATCAGAGAACATAACACTTCTGAAAATAATTACATTATTCTCTCTTTCTGTTGTTTATTTAGTACTGCAGTCATAAACATGTTCCTTACATGACATTAACCTTTAGGCACCATGCATCCTATATATGGGACAGGCGTATTCGCTACTCCCCAGAGTACGCTTTTTATATATTTAGTCAACGCTTTTTATATATTTAGTCAACAAATATATTTAATTATTTTTTTAGACTTTCTCTCGCCATCTTCGTTTATTCCTCCACAAAACGTCGTGTATTTCCTAATGTTACCCTTCTTGGTTCATAAAATATTCACATTTTACATAAATGGTGTGCTAAACAGTAAATGTCCAGCTCCAGGGCCAAAGGGTTAAACTGCAGAATGGCTACATATAAAAACTCTGTAAGGCTGAAAAAAAGAGGTACTTAATCAACCTGAATGCATATGGTAAACCAAGCAAAACACGAGTAAAAATAGCAGACCACCAGGGCAAGAAATGAACTAGAATGTCCACAACACTAGAGGACTGTAAACTAGTGAAGCACACACTGTGAAGAATTCTGTTCTTCACAATCACATTTTCTGCATTACTAAGTGATTTGTACAACTGCTGCTTCAGCGGCAAACAAGAGTTCCAAAACAACTCACAGCACCTTCTTAATTACAACAATAAATTATAACGACATGATCAATAAAACAAAACAGAAAACAGATCAGTTCATACTCAAGAATCTCCTCCTTGGTAGCTATGTTGCCATTCACCATCTTCTGAATGATTAGAGCATGGTCCTCTTCAGAGACATGTTGACGAGAGACTAGAGGAAGGAAGTCTGTTGGCTGGGTGTTTAAATCTTCCCCCAGCCAAGGGTCTGCCGCAATTTCTTCCAAAGAGGCCCGCCTCTCTGGTTCACGGATAAGCATCCGAGCAATCAGTCTGTAAACATGTAGTGGTAACACCTAATCAATGTCAGTTCTACTGGTTTTTAGACTTGTATGCAAAATTGTGAAAAGCAACTACAGGGTGTGGCAGAAAGAACACCCCGATTTGGGAGGTGCATAGCTTCGGGTGGGGAGCGCATAGTGGTGGGGAGCGCATCTTCGAACAGCGGTGTACGTGCCGTTTTCAATGGACACCATGGAATGGTTGGGACAACATCAAGCCTTTATTGTTAAGGAGTTTATAAAAAATAGCGGGTCGCCGGTAGCAACACAGCGTGCATTTCGCATCCGCTTTGCGCTTGGTCAACGGGAGGCTCTTCCTGATAAGAAAACGATTTACCGTTGGGTATCAAACTTAAGACAAACAGGACAAACATTGGAAGCTCTGAAGGAGGCGATACGATAGGAAGATGCTGCCATTACACCTGAAATGATTCTCAAGGTCATGGACAACTACCGAGAGAGGCTATTTCAGTGTATCAATATTCAAGGCCGCCACTTGAGTGATATTTTGCTCAAAACATGTTGATGTAAAACGGCATTCTGTGTTCTTTCCAGAAATAGAAAAACATTTGCCATATCTTCTTTGGTTTTGAATTTATTCGCTTCTCAAATAGGGGAGTTCTTTCTGCCGCATGCAAATCCCAGGTTGCCTGGGAAGCTAAATGTTGTATGATGGCACCAAATATGTGTCCTTGGTATATGACTTGCTTTATGTTGGCCTTATGGCACCCACAATTCCGAGGATGGTCCTAGATTTTTGCAAAATCTGTGTACCCCTTGTCTTTGCATGCTTCTTAGTATTACCTTCCAGTATCCCACTTCATGTCCCACGTCAAGATAATCCAAGTGGTTTACCCCAGTAAAATGTATGTATTAATTCGTGTGTGTGTTTTTTTTAATATATAAACTTCTTTATTGTTGCAGCATGCTCCATTACATTACGCAATACTACATGAAAGGTTTGTTCTTGTTCAGTGTTATATGATTATTTATATTAGTGGTTTCCTGTTTTTGGATGTTTTGGCTTTTGCCTAAGTCTTTTTCACTTTAGTCTTTCAAAATCTATAGAGTCAGCGAATGTAGTAAATTGTTTTAGATATTTTTTCACTAATTCACATTTCCGCACTGGCCAGTCTTCTTCTCTCGATGTGTAGGCATCCCCGTGAGGTTAGATGATAGTCCGAGTTTCATTTTGAGTCCCTTGTGTGTGTGTGTGTGTGTGTGTGTGCGCGCGCGCGCGTGTGTGTGTGCGTGGGTGCGTGCGTGTTTTTGTTTGTGTGTGTGCGCGTGTGTGTGTTTGTGTGTGTGTGCGCGTGCGCGTGTGCGCGTGTGTGCGTGCGTGTGTGTGTGTGTTTGTGTGTGTGTGCGCGTGCGGTGTGTGTGTACGCGTGTGCGTGCGGTGTGTGTGTGCGTGCGGAGTGTGTGTGCGCGTGTGTGCGTGCGTGTGTGTCTGTGTGTGTGTTTGTGT
>Ga0123355_10012419_pt1 | contig 13187 bp, 9 predicted proteins | sample TergutEmb28metaG_3_FD_89872 | JGI IMG/M metagenome (GOLD analysis project Ga0123355, IMG submission 89872) | Embiratermes neotenicus P1 segment gut microbial communities from Petit-Saut dam, French Guiana - Emb289 P1 | ecosystem: Host-associated > Arthropoda: Insects > Digestive system > Gut ... | reverse complement strand
GGTTGGAGCGGCACTCGATGGGACAGGCCCTCATTCACCGAATTGTTGAATCTTGTGAAAGAGGGAAAAATCGCAAACATCATCGTCAAGGATATGAGTCGCCTCGGGCGCGATTATCTTCAAGTTGGGATGTATACCGACATCGTATTTCCCGATTGTGATGTGCGCTTTATTGCCATCAAGGACAACGTGGATTCAGAAAGCAAATCGCAAAATCATGATTTCACAGCGATTTTGAACTTGTTTAACGAGTTCCACGCCCGCGACACGGCAAAGAAAGTGCGCGACGCGCTTACAGTCCGCGGCAAGTCCGGCAAATATCTTTACGCTACCCCGCTGTACGGCTATCTGAAAGACCCACAAGACAAGGAGAAGTGGATAGTGGACGAAGATGCCGCAAAGATTGTCCAGCGCATTTATGCCCTCTGTATTGCCGGTAAAGGTGCAGCACAGATCGCCCGCATCCTCTGGAAAGAGAAAGTTCCTACTCCATCGGTGCATATGCGCAGCAAAGGCGTAAACACACACTACAAAATATCCGCTGACCCCTATTGCTGGACAGACGGCAGCGTGGAAAGCATCTTGACACGCATGGAGTATCTGGGTTGGATGGTTAATTTCAAACACTACAAAAAGAGCTATAAGAAAAAACAGTCTTATCGCAACGCGCCGGAGAATTGGGTTATCTTCGAGGATGCCCACCCTGCGATCATTGAAAAAGCTCAATGGGACAGAGTGCAGGAGCTAACTAAGCACAAAAGGCGGCTCACCAAAAGCGGCAAGGCTGGTTTGTTCAGCGGCTTGATTTACTGCCCGGACTGCGGCGCGAAATTGAATTTTGCCACTTGCAAGAGGTTCACCAGCAGTCAGGATCATTACGTCTGTTCCAACTACAAGAGCGCGATGGGGCAATGTTCGGCGCATTATATCCGCGAAGAAGTTCTGCGTAGTGTGGTTTTGGAACACATCCAGCGGGCATTGCGGTATATCCAGCAATTTGAATCGGGCTTTGTGCGCAACAAGTACGAGCAGTCTTTTGAGGATAGACGCAGGGAATTATCTGAGATGAAACGTGATATTATCAAGGGAAACCGCAGAATTGAGGAACTCGACCAGATATTCAAACGCCTCTATGAGGATCATGCCCTTGATAAGCTCTCGGATGAACGGTTCCAAGCTATGTCAGGCGACTATGATACCGAACAGCGGCAGTTAAAGGCTGATATGGTGCGTATGGAAGCCGATGTCGCTAAAGGTGAGGAAGTCACGGCGGATTTTCAAGCGTTTCTTGCTAACATTCGCAAGTATACTGACATCACGGAGCTGACGCCGACTATTCTCAACGAGTTTATTCAGCGGATCGACATTCACGCGCCGGATAAGTCCAGCGGTAAGCGCGTCCAGCAGATTGACATTTTTTATAATGCCGTTGGTGTTATCGACATTCCGGCACCGGGGGAGCTGGAAGCCATGATAGCAGAGAGTGTGGCGCACAAAAAGCAAAAGCATAAAAGTGCGTAGAAATGCGCACAACGGTGCAGGTTTATCTGCACCGTCATACATACTTCCTTGTCCGTCTAAACCCGAACCGCTCCCCGATATTTTCAATCGGTGAGGCGTTCGGATTTATCCTTTATCTAAGCGAAAAGTAGAAGTCTGAATTTATGGCTTGCCGAATCATCTTATCCGTCAAGACTAGAAAATCATACCGTATATTGTGGTGCTACTGATAATTCAATCGCAACATATGGTATGATTTTTGCGAAAAAGCATTTGTAGGCAATAGAAATTCCCAAAACGATGTACGGTATGTCAAAATAAAAAGAAACGGAGATGGGTGTATGTTTTGCACATGTATACCATTTGGGGGGCGGTTAATGGTACTACATTGGTTCATGCACCCTGTACTGTCATCGCCCGATTTTCTTTTTTAACACTTCTTGTTCCCCAGCCATCGTTGGTGATTGTAAGCGCCGCGTGAATACGCGTATATGTCAACGACAAGCCGTAGATAAAGAAGTAAATTGGAGCCAATAAAAAGCGGGCGGGCTTGTATAAGAGATAAAAAACATTTTGCTTATACGTAATAATGATAAAGAACAAAATAATGTCTACGATATCCATGTAAAAACCATTTGCTATTACGGACAGAACAAAAATGATTGTGGCAATTAACCACAAATAGGATTCGAAGAATGTCCAAAATAAGAAGCCTAACTTTTTGGGAAAGATATCTTTTATAGCCTTTAAGCTGCCAAGATATGAAGACCGCATCCATCTTCTGCGCTGCAATTGGAATTTACGCCATTTATTCGGAGCTTCTGTTTCACAGTATGCAGTGCTCTGATACCGCGTTTTTCCTCCAGACATTTTGGAAAAAACCGTAAGCTCACGATCATCTCCTGACGATACGTTTATTCCAAACAGAGAAAAATGTTTGAAATCGCTCAAGTGTTTTAAAATAAAGTCTCTTTTATGTATGCTGAATGCCCCGCTGCAAACAGCCACATTACCTGTTACAGATTGCGCTGCTCTTCCTAATTGGAAAGCGCCGTAGTATGAAATTGACTGCAGCCTTGTAAGGAAGTTTTCCTTCTTGTTGAGAATTCCGATATTCCCTACAACTGAAGTTGTTCTGCCGTCTTCAAATGGACGCAAAAGCTCGGTTAACGCGTTTGGTAAAATCTCGCTGTCTGAGTCAAGAAGGAAAACATAGTCGCCGCTTGTTTGTCTAAATCCATCAATAAGCACTTCGCGTTTCCCGCGGTTTACATCAAAGCGTATAATTTGAAAATTGGGCGCACCTGGAGTATTCTGGTGGGCTTCGGCAAAGGATTTTGCAACATTAAATGCCAAAGGATCTGCACTGCCGTCATCTAAAAACAATATCTCGTGTACAGGATAATCCAGCGCTAAAATGTTTTCAAATATCGATACGACGGATGTGGGGTTTTCATTGTAACAAGTGATGATAGCTGATACTTTATACTCTTTGGTAAGCTCTTTTTTGCAGGGCGTATAAAGCAATGCGAAAAAATATTTAATAAGCAAATAAGCAAACATTACTCCGCCCAGTAAGTACCACTGATCAGCCCTCGCAGTAAATCTCCAGATTGCAAAAATACACAGTGCGATAAATATAATTATAGAGATTTTCCCCAACGGGGTAAAAGGGCGATCTAGTTTTTTGACTTCATTTTTGTTTATCGTAGTGTGTTTTTTACGGTATTTTTTATATAATTTTTCTTGTTCAGTGACATTTAAATACATTTGAGAGCTCCTTTCTCTATATGTATTACAACCGCCAATAACGATAGCCTTGTTGTTCGACTTCGTCCTTATTCAGTGTGCTTTTAACATCAATAATTATCTTTTCATTATTGGGGGAATTTCCAAAAAGCATTTCTAATTTTGCCATATTTATATCTTTGAATACCTCATGCGCTACTGCAAACACGACGCAATCCATATCATGCAAATCTTCTAAAGACACAAGGTCTACTCCACACTCTTGCTTTGCCTCCTCCGCGGAAACTTCGGGGTCAACAACAAAGGGATTAATTTCGTAATCGCGCAAATGTTTGATGATATCCATTACTTTTGAGTTGCGGATATCCGGACAGTTTTCCTTAAAAGATAAACCCAGAATCGCAACCTTTGCCTGTTTGACAGTCTTGTTCGCCAACACCAGCTGCTTTATTATAGCCTCGCTAACAAAATCGCTTACCCTTTCGTTGATTCTTCTGCCCGCAAGAATCAGCTCGCTGTGATAGCCTAATCTCTCTGCCTCATAAGTAAAATAATGCGGGTCAACACCTATACAGTGGCCGCCAACCAATCCCGGGTAAAAACCCAGCGCGTTCCATTTTGTATTCATAGCGGTTACTACTTCTTGCGTATCAATGTCCATTTTGTCAAACACCATTGCAAGCTCATTCATAAAAGCGATGTTGACGTCCCGCTGAGAGTTTTCAACCACTTTAGCGGCTTCCGCAACCTTTATGGAGCTTACTTTATGTACGCCTGCGTCTACAATCAATTCATAGACTTTTGCTATTTCCTCTAAACTTTCCGCGTCTATTCCAGACACAATTTTTATAATATTGTCCAAGCGGTGCAGACGATCTCCGGGATTGATTCGCTCGGGGGAATAGCCAACTTTGAAATCAGGGCCGCAACGAAGTCCGGACTCTTTTTCCAATAATGGAATGCAAATATCTTGCGTGGCGCTGGGGTAAACAGTGGACTCATACACAACGATGGAGCCCTTGGTAAGGTTTCGCCCAATCATCTTACTGGCTGCGATAACATATGCCAAATCCGGCTTATTGTCGCTGGAAATTGGCGTTGGCACAGAAACGACAAGAAACTTCGCTTCCCTTAACTTTGTCTCATCAAAAGTGAATTCAACTGCACAATTTTTAATTTCTACATTGCCAACTTCTTTGGTGGGATCTATGCCCTGCTGATATGTATGTATTTTTTCTTTATTTACGTCAAAACCGATTGTATTTACTTTTTTTGAAAAAGCTACCGCGAGCGGCATACCTACATATCCCAAACCAATTACCGCTAACTTTTCTTCTCCTCTTTGGAGCTTTTCATATAAATAATTCATAATATACACCTTTCTCAATCTGCGTTGAAATGGTCAGTCTTTAGAAAGCTCAGGGCATATACTAACCGAGATCAGCACTTTGTGTCAACGTATAATTTTTGACATGGAGTTTTATGTCAAGCGCTCACCAAAACCTTTCTGGATATGTTGCGACTGTCAATGATTTCTGCTGTTTCAGGCTTGTTTACAGCCATAATATAAGATCAAAAATGTCCACTTTTTATTGCATACAAATTGATGGGATTCTGTAAATTAATCGTGAATTTAAAAAGTTGTCAATGGTTTAGCGTTTACCAATTAGGTCTTGGCCGTAGAATAAGACCTAAAATATCGCTTTTTGTAGCATCATAAATGATTGAATTTTACAAATAAATTGTGAATTTTAGAAATATCAATGCCACTACGTATTTATTAAATCCAACCGCGAAAAATGGATTATTACGGAAAATACACATGATTTAACCATCGACAAACAGATATGGCATATAGTGCAAAAGCTAAGCGAGAAAGCCAAGAAAAAGTCAATAGATAGCTATTGGAGAACTTGGCATTATTAGTTAATAACGCCAATGAGTGCCAAGACCAGGCTGAATTTCAAAGGCGATATGCCGATTTGGATGCACGGTACGAGGCGGTGAAAGAACGGCTGCATCATTGAGAAGCTGTTAGAACTTCTCAATGATGCAGGCATTACAGACGTATTTCGCTTTTTGAGGATGTTTACAAAGGGGTCATACTCCCTTTCGGTTAAGCGTATGCGAATGTTTTTGTGTGAGTTCGCATTGTTGATACCTCTGTTAATGCACGGTCAATTGTGCTTTAGCCAGTGTGCTGAGCAGCCACATCAAGGTAATACTGTCTTATGGACATACCGCAATATGCCGGTGGATTCTTATTGATATTCCAGTTGAAACTTTTCTTGTGCCCCCAAATATTGTACCAGTTGTGAAGTTAAGAAGACTATGTTAAACTGAAATAAGGAAGCGCAAGGTAATGGAGAGATAAAAGTCTTGACCAAATAATGGGTTAAGCATTAAAATATAGCTAGGCTGTATGGTAGTTTAGGTGGTAGGCTGTCCGCTTCCACGAACGATTAACCCATTGTTGCGACTATTATACATAAACCCATCTAGAGCTTGGAAAAGACAATAAAACTCATTTAAAGAAGGAAGGATTAAGTGATTGTATGATCAATCACTTGGGTATTACTTATGTATAATGATTTATTAAATCTGATTTTTGAAACGGCTCCGCTTGGTTTTGTACCAGCGACAGAAAGATTAGTTGAATATATTAGCTCAACTGATAGTCTTCTTGATATAGTTCAGCAAATTGGAATTATTCCAGAATCTATTAAGCACGATTCATCAGAAGAAAAACTTTTTTCAAAGTCTTCTGACGCTGTTCTGTCGCGAACGTTTCGCGAATTAGGGTTAAAGTCTTATGTAATTACCGAGCGTGCAGATTCGGCTGACGTGCATGCGCAGTCACACATTCATGGATACACACTTGTTGCTGACGCAAAGGCTTTTCGGATGAGCCGAACTGCAAAGAATCAAAAGGACTTCAAAATTACCGCGTTATCAGGTTGGAGAAACAATTCAGACTATGCAGTATTGTGTTCGCCACTATTTCAATACCCGCAAGTAAAAAGTCAAATATATGGGCAGGCAATTGACAGCAATGTCGCATTAATAAGCTGGGAACATTTGGCGCTTCTGCTTGAGCACGGAATTACAGAGAGTGACAGCCTTAATCTGGCCCCGATTTGGAACTTCAGCAATGATTATGCAAAAAGAGTTGTTGAATCTAAGGACAACCGCTGTTTTATTCCTGCTTATAGCCAGTTCATCATTGAACATTTAGGGTTCTCTCAGGACGATTTCTCAACGATAATTAATGCACAAATTGAGATTATCAAGCAAAGAGGGTCCATTGAATGCGAGTACTGGGAGAATCAAACAGCTGAAATATTATCTTATTCCCGCGAGAAAGCAATAGATGAGCTTGTGAAAGCGAAAAAAATTAATGAGAAGGTTTCGCAAATAGAATCCTATATCAGGGGGCTGCAAAATGCTTGATCAAATCATTAACGGTGATTCCATTAAAGAGATGAAAATCCTTCCAGATAATTTTGCACATGCAATTATTTCGGACATACCATATGGAATTTCTCATAACACATGGGACGTTTTGCATAATAACACTAATACTGCTCTAGGTGGGTCTTCCGCGGCACAAGAGGAAGCAGGGGGAGTTTTTAAGCGCAGGGGAAAACCACTCAATGGATGGAGCGCTTCAGATAAAAAGATACCGCTTGAATACCAGCAATGGTGCGAGTCATGGGCTCCTGATTGGTTGCGGGTATTAAAGCCAGGCGGGTCATGTTTTGTTTTCGCGGGAAGACGTTATGCGCACAGGTGCATATCAGCGCTTGAAGATAGTGGATTCACTTTCAAGGACATGCTCGCATGGGAGAAGGCAATGGCTCCCCATCGGGCACAGAGGGTATCTGAAATATATAGACGTCGCGGAAATAAAGAAGCCGAGGAAAAATGGGCCGGCTGGCGCGTTGCTAATTTACGCCCATTGTTTGAGCCTATCCTCTGGTTTCAAAAGCCTTATAAAACAGGCGCAACACTTGCAGACAATATTTTGCATAATGACGTAGGAGCGTGGAACGAACAAGCTCTTACAAGATATAATTCGAACGGTGGCCAGAATACAGAATCAACGCACTCAAATATCATTCGCATCGCGTCGGAAAAAAGTGACCGAGGGCTTCATGAGACGCAAAAACCGTTAAAGCTGATGGAATTTTTGATTACATTAGTTACAAAAGCAGAAGCGATTGTTCTCGACCCGTTTGCTGGTTCAGGAACAACTTGTTTAGCTGCCAAGAATCTGGGGCGACATTACATTGGAATAGAAATAGACGCTAAATATGTACAGATAGCTTTTGACAGGCTAACGGATTCGCAATTGTAATATCGGTAGCAACAAGACGGCTATAAAGGCTACGCAATTCAGCGTTCTGCGCTTCGGATTATTTATAATGTGCACCATGCGCTGCTCTCAAAAAACTTGACATAGCGCTCTGTCATCTATATTATAATCTATAAGCACAGACTATAACGATATAAAAAGGCAAATGAATTACCATCCATCATTTGCGGACTGCATATGGTGCTTTTGAGGTTTTTATGTTGGCGTATGCCTAATCACACAAAATCTGCAACCAGGCCGTAGGGTAGGTTCGCTGGAGAAAACATTGTACGCAAGCCTGCGGTTTTTTATTGTCAAAAATTTTAAAAAGGAGCTTCGAAATGAAAAACCTAAAAATGATTTTAGCCGCGCTGTTAATTATTGTAATGAGTGCAACAAGCCTGACGGCTTGTTCGCCCTCACAAAATGATCAGTATGATTTCACTGTTGGGATATTATCAGGCGCGCAAATCCCTGCTTTCGAATTGGGTACGCCTGGGTTTCAAAACCGCTTGACAGAGCTTATGGAAGCGGAAGGTATGCGGGTGAGTTTTACTTATCAAAATGCGGCAGGCGACCCCGCTACGTCTACGACAATCGCCAATACTTTCGCCTCCCAACAGGTAGATCTGATATTCTCCCTTGGAACGAGCGCATCACAGCAAGCATTACCGGTAGCGACTAGTGCAGACATACCATTGGTATTCGGTATTATCACCGACCCCGTTGGCGCAGGGCTTCTATCGGAAATATCCACAGGTTCGTCGAGCGCGTTGCCGATGGAAACACAGGTAGATTTGTTAGAGGAATTGCTTGGGACTGAGCTAAATGCAGAGAACCGCGTAGCTTTCTTATACACAACAGATGAACCGAATTCGGTTGCTTCTCTTGAGCGGCTGCAAGCGGTTGCGCCTGCAGATTCCATTGTTCCCTTCGGGATACCGGCAAATGGTTTGGAACATCTTACACAGCACTTTATTAACATTGCCGCAGACCCAACCATCCGCGGGATATATATCCCCCAGGACAATCAGATCACAGGTCAAATGCAAATGGTGCAGAACTTAAACCGCAGCCAAAATCCTGATCGTCGGCTGCCTGTTGTAGTGGCTGACTTGCCGATCGTAGCCGAAGGGGCGATTGCATCTTTATCCGTTGACTTTGAAGCCAATGGCGCTGCCGCTGCGGATATTGCATTTGATATCCTGGTAAATGGAACCTGGCCCCAGACTTTTTATTCACCCACCGCCGCATCGCTTTCATTGTACATCAATGAGACGGAAGCCGAGGCTATCGGGTTTACGATCCCAAACGCCCTATCGGCACGAGCGAGCAGAACGTTCTAGGAGCTTGGGGCAATCGCAGTGTCATAAGATTTGCATCGAAATGTTTTAGTCTATTTTGAGGGTTTTTGTTCCGCTCTCCTAATTTAAAAGGGGAAAATAATGACGGCTAGCATATTTCTAACCAGTTTATATGGAAGTTTAGGCCAAGGGCTATTATACGCCCCTGTGGTCATAGGCGTTTTTATGTCTTTGCGTATCATGAATAAACCGGACCTAACCATCGAAGGTACATTTGCTTTTGGAGCGGCGATTTCCATGACCATGCTCAATGGCGGCGCACATTTTATGACAACGCTCATTGTTGCGTCTATAGGCGGAGGCGTCGCAGGGCTGGCTACTGCGTTGATCCATACGAAACTAAATGTCGATGGGATCATTTCAGGTTTGCTTGTGACCATGGCATTATTTTCGGTAAATTTATTCGTGATGGGCGGCAGTACGATCTCCGCGCCCCTTGACAGTTTTATATTTGCTCCCGTAAGAGGGCTGTTAGTGGCGGCTGGCGTACAGCCGTTTGACGCGTTGTTATTGTCGTATGTAATCGTAGGCGCGATAACCCTTATTGTGGTTATCGCCGTTTTGTTCCTCCTCTACAGCACTTTATTCGGATTGTCAATACGGGCCACAGGGGATAACGAGCGCATGGCTTGTTCCATTGGCGTAGATACAGACATCCGCAAAATTTCTTCGCTTGTGATATCAAACGCGATTACCGGGCTATCGGGGGCGCTGATCGCACAGCAGCAGAGCGGCGCCAATGTCAATTCGGGAACAGGAGTTCTTATAATTGGGCTTGCTTCCCTTGTAATTGGCGAAATTATAACACCTAAGAATGCAAGTATATTAACGCGTTTATTATTCATCGCACTCGGTTCGTTTATCTACTTTAGCTGTATATCGCTGGTAATCGTTTCCGGGCTGCTCAGCCCAGATTGGACGCGCTTGCTAACCGCGTTGTTTGCCTTGTGTGCGCTTTGTGTGCCCAAGCTGCGCGAAATTAGCTTCAAGAAGCGAGCAGAGGTGGCCAAATGATATCACTTAAAAATATATCGCAAATTTTTGACAACGGCTTCGAGATTAATCATGTGTTAAAATCTATCAACCTAGATATCCCCGAAGGGCAGTTTGTCACAGTCATAGGCGGTAATGGAGCTGGCAAAAGCACAATTTTTAACATTATAAACGGCAATTTACGCCCTACATCAGGGTCGATATTTATTGATGGCAAAGATGTTGTGCGAAAAAGCCATAGTGCGCGCGCGGCCATGATTGCCCGTGTTTATCAAGACCCCAATTTTGGCGTCTGTCCTGAACTTACAATAGCGGAAAACATGTCGCTTGCTAATTCCCGCGGGAACTGGCGTTGGCACCAGTGGGCTATACGCAAAAAGGATATTGTTTTTTTTGAGGAAAGGCTGGCTGAATTCGGCTTAGGACTCGAAAATATGCTGCGCAAAAAAGCATCGCTTTTATCAGGAGGACAGCGCCAAGTCATAACGCTGCTTATGGCAACTCTGCAAAAACCAAGGCTGCTGCTTCTGGACGAGCACACGGCGGCACTGGATCCGAGAATTGCAAAGCAGGTAATGGGCATAACAAAAAAACTGGTTGACGAACAAAAAATAACAACCATAATGATTTCACATAATATGAGCGATGCGATTGCATATGGCGACAGGCTGCTTATGCTAAATAGAGGTGAAATAGTTATGGACGTCTCAGGTAAGGAAAAACAAGCGCTTACTCCGGCAGAATTGATAACAAGGTTTGAATTGTAGTGTTACTGACGCGCCCGGGCACGGCAAAAGGGCTTTTGGGGTTCGGCAACCCTTTGGCTGAGTCCATCTCTGCAGGAAATCTATCATTCCTGAAGGGATAAGATGATTATGATTGAATATTTTAACTTTTACTATTTTTTGTATATTGCGTTTGCTTTGGGGCTGTTGGTTGGCCTCTATTTGCTGTTGCGCAACAAAAGTGCGAAAACTTCTAACACGGTGCTGCTTTGCCTTCTTCTTTCAAACTTTATCTTGCACTTTTTAAAACTTGCTTTCTATAACTATCAGCAATGGATGCCTTGGGCCATAAGAACTATTACTCCTGAGAATATATGTGCGGTTAATGTTTTGGTTTTCCCTTGGCTTTTTCTTTCAAAAAAGGATATTCTGAAAGATTATATGTTTTATATAGGTACTATGAGCGCCGGCGCAACCTTTCTTCCTATTGATGTGATAGGCCATGGCGCCTTTGAGCTTGAAACCATGCGGTTTTATTACAGCCATATTCTAATATGGGTTATACCTTTGCTCATGGTGATGTTAAAGCTACACACAATTGATTATAAACGAATAATAAAGGTTCCTTTCTTTTTCTATTTTATATTATGCATTATTCTTGTCAACGAAGTAATTCTTACAGGGGCAGGATTTTTGCATATAGATTATTTATATAGCTATGAAATTCGCAATGCCGCCCTTATTTTCGGGCCGTTAGCCGAACTTGAGTTTTTGGGTATACTCTTAACCTCCCTAACTCCGGAACTGTTTTTAACAGTACCCATAGGCGCAAATGCGGGTGCAACGTATTACTGGCCGATAATATGGCTGATGCTTCCATTTTTTATTTATTTTTGCATACTTGCGGTATTGTTGTCGTTGCCTTTCGAATATAATAATATGAAGAAAGATATGTTGAAGCTAAAAGCAAAAATCACAAAAACAGCTTAAACGGCAAAGCAAACAGAGCGGTGTAAGCCGCTCTGTTTGCTTTATAAGGAACCCTATTCCATACCCTCTGGGTTTTAGCTCTGATATAACGCTATCATCACTGAAAACAAAAATCTCTTTGCAGGTTCTTACTTCTTCATTTTGCAGCGGCGTACGCATAGCCAAGAACCAATCAGGCAAGCAGTCGCTACACCTAGCGTTACCGCAATAGCCGTGAATGGATTACCCCAGTCGCCGCCGTAGATTATGATATTCACAAATGCTTCAATCATGGCCTCAAGGTCGCCGAGCATTGGGATTAAGAAGCGTGGTAACAGCACGACAACGAAGATAATCACACCCAAGGCGATATACCGGCCCAGCTTACTCAAGATGTAGTAAAAGCTGGCGCCGAACTCTCCAACCGCTCCAAACGCCAGAAGAGTCGCCCAAGTCCAAACGAAGTGTACAAGAACCCCTTGCACAGCGCCCATACCCGCAAGCTGTTGAGTGTAAAACGTTGAGAAGACGGAAAGATAGGACGTATCTACGGGCGCGACTGCCGCAAACAGCGCAAGCAAGCCGGTTGTAACCATAACTGCGATGGTAAAGAGCAAGCTGGAGATAACCATGCTAACCGTAGTGCTAACGGAAATCGTGCGGCGGGAGACCCCGTGCTGGATGAAAAAGTGCAAACTCTCTTCGAAGTATCCCGCATAGCCAATTAACAATATGAGGCCGAATATATACTCGAGGCCATTGATGTTTGTGTTGCCCACAGACACAACGCCGAGAAAAATGTTAATTCCGAGCACGACAAGCATTATCCAGCCCAGGGCCTTTAGATCGTCGGCGAAACCATACTTGAGAATAGGTTTACTAAGTGTCATTGTTAATACCCCCCTTATTTGGTCAGCTGCACGAACAGCTGCTGCAAATTCATCTTGCCGACTTCAAGCCCCTCTGGCGGGTCGGCCAGTTTCTCCATGACATACGCCGACTTCATCCCACCAAGTATGTCTTGCCCGATTATATCCTTGCCGCGGGTGAACTCATCCACCGCGCTTGCCGGACCCGAAACCGTATATCCGCGCGCAAGCAGGCTTTCAGTCGGTTCGCTGAGCAGCACCTGGCCATCCCGGATGATGACCACGTCCTCAATCATCCCAGTGGCCTCTTCAATTAGGTGGGTGGAGATGACGTAACAGGCTGGTTGTTCCTGGTAGCGCTGCACGAGCATCTTGTAGAAGAGGTCGCGGTGCACGGCGTCCAAGCCTAGTACCGGCTCATCCAGAAAGACGTAGGGCGCGCCGGTTGCCAAGGCAACGCTCAGCCGAAACATGGTGCCCATACCGGTGGAGAGCCCCTTGATTTTCTGCCCGATGTCAAGGCCGAATTGCTCGGCGATTCCCATCGCGCAGGACTTGTCAAAATTAGGATAGAACTCTGCCGCCCATTTGAACGCATCTCGTATACGCATACTTTCGGGGTAGTAGCAGCTTTCGCCCATCAGATAGATTTTGCCCAGCGCGG
>Ga0123355_10012418_pt1 | contig 13187 bp, 11 predicted proteins | sample TergutEmb28metaG_3_FD_89872 | JGI IMG/M metagenome (GOLD analysis project Ga0123355, IMG submission 89872) | Embiratermes neotenicus P1 segment gut microbial communities from Petit-Saut dam, French Guiana - Emb289 P1 | ecosystem: Host-associated > Arthropoda: Insects > Digestive system > Gut ... | reverse complement strand
TCGGAACTCACTGTCGGTTCCATCTTCATAGGCAGGTGAATGAAGTATGTCAGTGGATGGATTGTGTGGGGTATTTATACCTGGTTGGGTTGGAGCAGGGAAGTGGCAGAGCCAATAGGAAGTAGTATGCCCGTATGGGGCGGGTAGAAGTCCAGCAGGTAGTGGAGGGGGAATTCAGTGGACTTCACCTCACAGTTCAGTACAGCCTCTGTTGTTATTGATTTAAGAAATTAAGGACCTACAGCAGAGTGGCCTCTACTATGTTACACATACACACATACAAAGTGTCCTATGCAAAGTTAACCATTTGTAGGAGAATGTTAGCAAGGCAATTTTTAGTTAGAAATGTTCCATTAACTTGTGTTTGGTTCTTGGGCATTACAACATCAGGAAGGTTTAAAATTACAAATTACATGCTTGGATTCAACTTTACAGTGGGAACTTAAAAGTGAAATGAACTGAATTCATGAACATTCTTGATCAAACTGCAGGATATATAAATATACATACATAAAATAAGTGATATATTATGAACATTTAAATGCCACTTGGGCAGGGTACAAAAGTATGCTATCCCCACCCCTTTTGTTTGAGAAATGTATATGCTGCAACCAGGCATTAAACATAGCACATCTGGTATTGGATTGTGAAGTACTGCAGCCTTTAATCTTATGTTGAGAACAGGACATGCTTGGTTTTATTTGTTGGTTTATGTAATGATACTTTGTGTTACTAATATTGCATTCTGTCAAATAATGGGTTGATTGTTGAATGAAAAATTGGACAGGGTATGAAAAGTAGTGTTCATCAAAAATTAAGTCAATATCTGTTTAAACACAACACAAATTTGGTTGTGTTTTTTAGTTGTTGGTCAGATATTGATTTAATTCTTGTGCTATCAACACAACAGGGTGACATTTGTTGAAATAATGTTCATACCTTAATTCAGAGTACATTCCTGGCATTGCCTGGATGTACTGAGGAAAATTTCAGTCATTATAACTGGTCTCCAGGCCAGTATTTATTTAAAGTTGGTATTACCTGAACACAATGTTCAGTTGTAGGGCATGCTACATATTAATTTTCGGCTAGGACAGTAAATGGAAAGGAATTATTCATAATTTGACTTTTATAAAAATCCATTGTCATGTATGTACAATACAGTGCAATATGAGCACATTAGTTCATGTGACAAGTGCATAGCTATTTATGTTACTTGTTGTTTCTGTAATGGAATTACAGCAGATGTAATTGAATATCAACCATAGAAGAAGAATATTGACATATTGTGCTTGCACTGTTGTGTACTTGAAATTCCAGAAGGTTGTTTGGCTGACACCTTTGGTTTTCTGGCTCCCTAATGTTAGAGATATGAAAGAAAACTTTCAGTTTTAATTCAAGATATGGTGGTGATTTTTCATTGTTAAAGAACTTAAGAATATTATGCAATGAAACCATAGTAGCTCGACAGAGTAATGTGTTATCAGACATAGCATATGCAAGATTACAGAATTGTTTCCTTGATCACTGAATTCAGCACGAAGTTTACGTGTATTCATGTGGTATTCCATTTGTTTAAATCATCATTTCTGTGTGACTTATATCAGCGATATGCAGTTCTTTGTATTGTAATAGGTATGAAGTTTATGAATGTGCTTCTATAGTCATTAGGTAAATATTGATTTTTCTCTGCATTGTATTTTGTACACACAGCCTATTTTGTAATCTGAGAAGATTTAAAAAAGCTGTCACAAAGGGAAATTTAATACCATTGACTGCATGTACTTTGTATGACGTTGATTTCCCACTTTGTTGTAAAACAGTAGTTGAAAAATTATCTATGTAACCAAGTGCAGTTTTTCAGTAAATATATGTTGTTAGCATTAAAAATTCATTTTTTGGTATTTGTGTCATGCATCCTATTTCTCAGTTGTTCTTACATGATGTTGGTACTGAAATCATTGGAACATTATGTCCTATGACAGGGGCCATTCCAAAACAATGACACACAATTTTTCAGCACACTACTTGTGTTTTTGAGCATTGTTACTTACTCAGTACAGGATGTAGTTTCATCCTTCCTATATATTGTACATGTATACTGTACAAGTGACTGCTGAAAAAGAAATTTAGTGCTGTGAAAAAAAAAAAATTGTGGGTCATTGCTTTGAACATGGCATGCAATGCAGTAAATAGGGGGGAACTATTAAAATGGATCTTCAGGAAACTGGATGGTGGGAGGTGGGGGGAGATTAAATTAGTCTGGCTCAGGCTAGGAGCAAAGAGCATTCCATAAAACAAGGGAATTTCATGACTAGCTGAAGTATGTTTATCTTTGGAAGAACACTGTGCTGTGGAATTAGATGGTTGCTAGTTGGTTAGATTAGTTTAGTTTAGTTGGTTGGTTGGTTGGTTAGTAAGTTAGTTGACACTTCTTTTGCTAAATATTTGCAAGGTCTTAGAACATCAACCAAGACTGGTTTCCACAGCCTTGCTCATACCTACATAATACATCCAGATTTGCCTGCACAGTTACTCCTGGACTTCTTGGCCCTGAAGATGAAGGCACTGTGGTCCTCCAAAACAACTGCTACTCATACAACAAGAAGTCATGACATCTTCAACAGCACTGTTGTGAGTTCTGTCAGAACCACAATATTGGACACCTGGAATGACATTAAAATTGCGTATTTTGTTCTTGCACGACTCTTTCTGCTGTCTGGGTATATATGTAACTACTTTATTTTCTGTTTTTTTGTATCATTTTTTCATGTTCTGGACCCTTTTGTTTCATTGTGGTAAAGAATGGTTTTCCAAACAGAATCCTTTTTTAGAAGCTGCTGGTTGCTCAATTTGTTAAGATATTCTTTACTTCTAAGGAACCCATAAGCTAACTGCTTTGTTCATTGGGCCTTGGTGGGGGGTGCATAGCGGCACAGTTGGTTGAGGCACTGTGATACAAACCAGGTTGCAGTGTCACTGGAGTGTTTCATTGTCATAATCTTTCTTTCTGCACTATGGCCCTGGGATTGACTCAGCCTCTATCAGATATGTTTACCAGTAATATTTCTTGGGGGTAAAGGTGGCTGGTGCATATGGTTGACAACCTTACCACCTTCATGTGCTGATTGTCATGCAATCTGGGAGCCTGAACCTCATGGAACCCTCAGGGCCTGTCCAGGCCTGTACAGGAATTGCTTTACCTCTTTATTGAGCCTTGTGAGTTACATGAATCCAGCATTTAAGATCCATTTTAATATCCTCCAATTTTTGCTTATGTGTGCCCCATATTCTATATTAAGTTAAAAGGAGCTCTGTTCCTTCAACAAAGTTCCAGATGGCCCCCCATACCTAATTCCTAATTACCTCTGGGTCCAAAAAAAAAGGAACCCAAGTGTAAATGGCAGAGTTACTATGTACACAGTTGCCTTCTACCAGAGTTCTACTTAAATGGAGCCCTCTGTAAAATCCTTACTGGAGTCCCCTATTGTGGAGCTCTCCTTGAACTCTGAATGACTCTCAATCTCAATCCCTCAGGATCGGGAAAACCTCTGGGTCAAAAAAAAGGAACCCAGGTATAATGTCAAAGTTACTATGTATAATTGCCTTCTACTGGAGTTCCACCTGACTGGAGCCCTCCATAGAATCCTTACTGGAGTCCCCTATTGTGGAGCTCTCCGTAAACTCTGAATTACTCTCAATCTCAGAGTTTTTACTGAAATCCCCAATTGCGGAGCTCTCATTAGACTGAGGTATTCAAATCTCGATCCCAGAGGATCTGGGGAAATACTTGGTCCACCAAGCAGAGCCCCTATACTTGGCAAGGCTAAATACAACTGGGAGACTCACCCACTGCCATTCATCCCTTAGACACGGCACTCACACCGTTCAAGTTTACTCCTTTAGATCTGCTGTGTTCTGCGCAATAGTCATCACTTGTAGGATGTGGCTCTTCACCATGCACAGACAGTCTTGGGCGGAGAGAGGCTATAATCCACATCTACCGCCCCTGGAGAATAGTTAGAGCCTCCCTAGGACCACCAGGCAACCTAGTGACCCCGACATGACCTGGCCGATTCCCCCTGACCCCAGGCAACAAGTTAATGATAAGGTAATATATTCTGAACAGAATGATCTCAAGCAGTTCACAAGTGACATGCATTCTTAGTTTTGTTACCACTGAAATTATTTGTTAGACCAACTTGATGCAACAGTTATGATTTATTGATAAACCAATGACTCAACATGTTTTGGGCACCATTGTGTGCATCTTCAGGAGTGCAAGGCTGTACACTACTACATATGGTTTTCAGCACTCTAAAAAATGAGTCAAAATAAGGTGTTTGTATTGTGATCGATTGTTTGTAGTGTTAAGTGATGGTTGGTATCCTGTGTTAGACATGCTGTAGGGATTGTGTTTTGTGTGGTTTCTTGTGGCCTGTGTTCTAATATTCACAGGTTAAGGTATTATCGAGGGAGGGAGTGTGGTGTGGAGGCGTTATCGTGTTAGAAATTTGTGTGCCGTGGTTGGAGGTTATTGGTAACATATGGTTTAATGTTAGTTCAGAATGGTTACACATGGTATGTGGGCGGGTGTTGTGTGGAGAAAGTATGTGATAATGTGGGTCAGTGAGTGAGGGTGTTTTTTATAGAATAAAACAGTACATACCTTAAAGTGCTGGCAGGAGTCTTGGGACGCTGGGAGGCAGGTCGTGTGCACTGTGTAGAGGTTGTTTTTTGACTAGTTCGGTCATGCGGGGTTGTTGGGATGGGTCGATGGCTAACTGGAGTATTGGGTTTGGCTCTCCTGGGTTTTGTTCAGAGATGATCTTCCCTTCTTTATGGAGGGAATGGATAAAGAACTGTTCATAGAGGTTAGTAGGGAGGTGTTGTTGAGAAGCTTAAGGAGGGTCATTGTTTTGTCCATGGGTCCATACTCGTGCTGGTTGTGAAGGATATGCTGATTGCAGATTGTTGTATTTTATGTACTGTGTATGCTACTGGAAGCACAGTCTGAGGCTCCTGCCTGAAACATGTTGAGTCATTGGTTTATCAATAAATCATAATTGTTGCATCAAGTTGGTCTAACAAATCATTTCATATTAAGGATGCACGGTTACACAAACATCAAATTCGTTACCCTTGTTAATTTTTGTGTTTTGGTGGCATTTTCTATTACCTTGACTTATCACATTTTTGTGAGAATTATGAGATATATCATTACCAAGATTTTGGCCTGCATTCTGCTCTCAAGATATATTTCTTTCTACCGTTTTCCTTGCTGTTGTATTGTTTTATTTTTCCTTTATGGTGCTTGTATTTCCTTCCAATGAATTAACATAACATTAACCAGAAACCCATGTGTCCCATTCAGTTCCAGTTCCTTGTAATGAACTTTGATATTCCAGACTACACATTCAGATACATTTAAGAGTCCATTATCTTCTTAAAGACTATTCTGAGTGGGACGTATTAGGGATAGTATCTGTATGCCCCACAGTGCACCTCAAAACCTCTACTACTGATTCCTGTACACAGACTTTACTATACATTTCTTATGTGCATGTTTTTATTAGCATAACTAATTATATGGATATGCTAGGTACATTGGAAGAATATAAGCCACATGACAGAGCATAAGGTTGGAAAACACTTTTTATGGTGCCCACGTGGACCAGAATATCTGTTTTATGAAGTCATGGAGTACAGTATTTGTCATGGGAGCTCTGTTATGTAGGAATCTTGCATCTGCTGTGAATTGCACTTAAGATTTTTTCTATGAAATGATTTTGGTTCGTCTGCAACAGAAAAAGACTGTAAATTTCCAGATGATGCAGGTTTCATATGCAATGAAGATGCTGCATATAGTGCCATACTTGGAAGGACACAATAAAATGGACGTTCAATATAAAGTATTATATATTCTGAACGCTACTTATATGCAGCAGTGGTAAAAGGCAATCCATAAGATTTAGGTGAATTCCTGTAGTTTTATGAAAGACATTTCCTTATCTCAGGTTTATGATGGCTCAATCAGTATACATATCATTAGAGTATGGTTTTGAGACTTTACGTAGTAGTGATTTGGTGTTTAATATCCAGTGGGGACACAAACTTTCTTCTGGCATCATATCCAGACCACCTTTTGACATCCGTCCAGCTTCCTAAGTAATGGGTATGAACGATTTTAAGTTCCTGATTGTAAAGCAGCCAACATGTGAAATTGAGGACTTTAAGTTAAAGAATGGAACTGTACTTCCACACAACAGTACATCTCCATTGGGTGATGCATAATTGAACATAGGGACAACCCATCAGTTTTACCATTTTTATTTCAGCTTACTATTTAGATATGCTAAACTATAGAAGTCGATGAAATGCGTTATCATCAGAACCGAAATGAATTCAGTATTCATCGAGTACTTGAGACAAAAAAAGGTTATGATGCCATAGTACATAAGTTAGTTACATAGGCTGCCTCATACCAGCCCATGAATCAATTAAGAGGAAGTTTTGTGTAATGTTCTTATTCAGTTTGGCTTTCCTATGAAAATAATTAGTGTAGTTAAAATGTGTAGTAAAGTGTGGGTAGGTCAATATTTGTGTAACATGTTTCGTATTCAGAATAGTCTGAAACAGCAAGATGGGTTATTGTGTTTGCTTTACGATGTGACAGGTCCAAGATGGCCAAAATGGATTAAAATTGGGACACACCAGTTTTGGGGTTGTACTGTTGATATTAATTTACTGAACAAAAGCATAAATATACAAAAGCCTTATTAGGAAGCAGGATGATGCAGAAGTATATGCTGAAAACAGTACATATTCATGTGTCATTTATTGATGTGGCACTGTTCAGGTATTTGGGAGATTTGCTGACAATTCATAATTGCCTCCATGTGGAAATGAAAGGCAGATTTAATTCTGGGAATTCATTCTACCATTTAGGTCTCACCCTGTCTTCTCTCCTGCTATCTAAAGACATAATGGTTGAAGTATACAAGATTGTGATTTTGTCTGTAGTGTTTTGTAGGTGTGAAACATGGTCACTCATATTAAGGGAAGAACATAGGCTGAAGGCATTTGAGAATTAGGTTCAAAGGAAAAAAATTGGACCTAATGTAATGAAGAAGGCTAAAAGCTTAGCAAGGAGCTACATGATTTGTACACGACCAAATATTAGGGTGATCCAATGAAAGAGGGTGGGATAGATCGGGCATTTCACATGTAAGAGGGAGAAATTCAATACGTTTTGTTTGGAAACCCCGAAACTACAAAAACGCCTGAAAGACACGATCGTAGATGGAAGGATAGTATTACAATGCATATTGACGAAATTCAGTTGGGGGGGGAGGGGGGCGTACGGAGAACTCTTTTGTTTCGGGATAGGGGGCAGAGTGAGATCTTGTGAACACAGTTGTGCCTATCATGTCTTTAGTAACATGCGGGAAATTTTATGATTACCTGAGGACCTTCTAGCTACTCGAATAGGATTATGTTTCGTTGATACATCGCGGATTTCGCGAAATTCGCTTTGCCGTTTAACTGCTGTGCTGCATTCATGTACAACGGCCATGGTTGCAGCGCTGTTTGGTCAAAGTGGTACGTCGCGTTCTCTCTCAAGGCCAAGCTGGCCCTGTGGTACTACGACCTTCTCCGTGACTTGACTCGGTGCCTACCGCAACACGAAGGCTCATGCGTTAGTGTAGGGATGTGCGAGTAAATGTTATTGCATTCTTGTTACTGTTCAGAACCTACATGTTATAAAAAGTACGATTATCGATGCGCTGAAAAGGATGTTCATAAAACGGGTAAACTGTCCAATACAAAAATGTATAACTTGGCTGACTGTAATTAAGCGTTGCTAATGAGCTGTCTTTGCATTTTGCAGGTGATAATTGAAGGCTTTAAGAGTTTCAGGGAAAGAACGGTACTGGATACATTTCATCCAAATCTGAATATTATAGGTAAGGATCGCACATCTGCGAAATTTAGCCACGGGTGTATATGTTTTTATTTTCGGCAATGTCGCCCATATAAAGACCCCAAAAGTAAATGGTTATCTTATGTTGATTTGGATACGGTTTAGAATCCTGGACTCTAGAAGCCGCTGCCCAACACGTGTGTCATAGAGTAAATTCAGTGGTAGGGTTACTACTTTATGGCTTCTGAACTGGCCTTGTCGGGATGTCATTTCCTGTATTCCTGATGTGGTTATACCTCCATTATTCCATCATCGGACCCTCCTTTGTTGTAGTTGTTGTTGTTGTTGTTGGTGGTGGTGGTAGTGTTTATGGCGGGACCAGATTCATCTGCAAAGAGAGAAACAGTCTCAATAACCTAAACGTGGGAAGTTCAGAAGAAGAAGTGTTTTACACAGGTATGGCTACAAGCATAGAATCCCTCTTTCCAGTTTTGTGCATGTCTTTGTTCATGCTGAATAAGTGGCATTTGTTACACTAAGGTGCCTACAGAATATCTGCCATTTGCAGTAATGAACCTGAAATAAGTTCAGCATCTAACTCCAGGTGATGGTTCATGAACCTAAGATAAGTCATTTGCCAGGGTATAAAAGCCTCTTCTCAGACATACAGACCTCAGTGTAGCAGTGCAGTAGAACTAGTACTATTGCTTCATACTTGGGCAGTCCTGGGTGTAGATCCCAGTGTACATACAGTCCTACCTTTTCATGGTTTCCCACATTCCCTGCAAGAAAGTACTGTTACAGTACTTAAAATTAGGCCAAGACTTCAGTGACCTTTCCAGTTCATTCATGTCATCCCATTATTTAATGTCATATAATTTAGTCTGTTGAAAACATGCAATAGCCATAGTTTAAACTGAAGGTAGTTAATAGATAGTGGAAATCGAAAACAGCATTGAAGTATTCTTGTTTCATTTTCGCACAGCACTAGATACTTTGCCAAGTCATTTAAGCGCCATTGTTCGGTTTGTGTTTTGTTAACCGTTATATTCAGACAGTGACTGACAGGTGGTATCATGAACCATAATTTGTGGCCGCATCTGACGTCATGCAACTTTATCCATTTATAATGTAATTTGTATAAATATTACTTGCCTCTAGACTTGGCATCTAAGAGGGCAGCTCAAAATGCCCTGTTTTGTTTATTTTCTTTTTCAATACCATGTCACGCTGCAGAGAATATGCTTATTGCCAAACTGCTCGCTGCTGAGTGGACAACAATTCTACTGCTGAATCAGTGGTAATACCTCCTGCTGTGCAGTGCTGAGTCCGGCATTAAAAAAATATGCTCATTGTAATCATTCTGTGTAAGTAATAACCACAAGCATGCTTAGGTTCAAGGACATTGGAAATCTCCAGGTAATTTTGACTACCGTGAAGTGTATAGATTGAAACATTGTTATATGTGGCTTTGTCGTATTCCCCAGTTAATATCACACAGTGGAAATGATCATTGTGCCTAGTGATGAAGAATAAGTGTATCTTCACCTGAAGATGGAGACATGGATCCAGTCTCTAAAATGTTAATTTTGTCCATTTTCCACTATATATTTCAATCATGTAACAGTGTTATGAATATACATATGTAATAGCATGTGTTTTGATGTGGCTATACCATCATAATTGTGTAAGCAGAGTTACTCCCTTGCCATTGTGACATTAAATTATGTACATTTTAAAATGGTGTGCTTGTTTAAATATAAACATTAAACCTCAGAGTGTAATAATTAATTAAGAATTTAAAATGTTACTTCTGTAAGTAACTGTGCTTACTTAAGCAGTCTCAGCAGGAGCCTATTAATGACAGCTCTTAAATAAAAGTCAGGAATACATGATATAAGGTAACACCTACAAAAGCACAAATAGGCCATCACCAAGCTTATGAATGTAACAACAAGACATGATCCTGGACCTTAAAAAAAAAAAACTAACAGTAGGATGACAACACCAGTGTGTTTGTACTGACATTTGAGGTTTTTAGAGAATCTGAGTACCACAGTTCTGAAACTTTGGTAATAGTCCCCAACATAACAAAGTTGACCAAAAATTTTAGAAGTTCTGTTTCTCATTTGTAGTTAATTAGTATTCTGTGGGTTAATAATTCATATCTTTAAGCATAAAAATAACTGTAATGAACGTAATTTAATAAGTAGTAACTGTGTTGGTGCATCTTATGATGGTATGGCCATACCAAATGCTAACATTACATAGGTATATACTGATACATGTTTTTGTATAGTGATTGGAGCTTCCCATGGAAATTGAATTTTATGAACTACAACATTACACACATTGTTCTGGTTCCTGGTGTTGAGTTTCCATTTCTACAGTTGGCAGTAGTAGAAGGAAACTGCAGCGCTGAATATTTAATATGATTTCTTTTAAATAACTGTGTCAGTATTGCAATGAGAGAATAGCTTTGTTAGTAACATGTTAAAGGACTTACCAAATGGGTTGTTGTAGTCGTACTGCTCTAGACTTATGTTTGGGAGGTGCCTCCTCCATATTTCAGCTGGAGTACTGGCAATACTGAACTGGGGTTGTGTATCACTTGCATCTCCTTCTGGACACATTGCAGCTTAGACCTTGATTAGGCTTCCTTCAAAATCATTTACAGTTACTTATTCACCAGTCAAAATCCATTTTCATACTATGTAGTCTGATATACTGACAGACATAGCATGCAGGAGTAATAAAACTATATATGGATTTGTAAGATCTCAAGTAATATATTGGAATCTCAGTGTACTCCAAAATGGATCACACTTTTTCGCACTTGGTGTAGCACATTGAAGAATGTGCAGAGTAAGTCTGGCATTTGGTAATAATTGTTATTGCTGTTTTGACTTGTTGCAGTTGGTGAAAATGGTTCTGGCAAGAGCAACATTCTCTATGGTGAGTATTTATTAGTGACTTTAACCGCAGTGGTTTTAAAATGTAATATTACAAATCCGTACCTTTTTCCACATATATAATAAAGTTATAACAAATCTGAGGTTTGTGGTGTTAACATCAGTGACAATTTATGTTGTGGTCTTCTGGGTTATGACACTGTGGGTAGGTGGGTACCAACATTTCAAAGTAAAGTGCTGCCTCCAGCTTCAGGGTAGGAGGTGTTTGTTTGTTTGAAACATTTGGTACTTTGCTTGCCACATGACTTCATGTTAACCCAGAAGTATATGTATGACAACTAATCATATTAAGAGAGGGACAAGGAATTTCTGGAAACATAGTGTATATCAGGTATTCCTCAGACAATGACAGTGTTAAATTTAATATTGCTGTACTGAACCAGCCATTGTTACAGAATTTTTAGAGAATCATGGATCTTTCTCATTGAATGGTTCGTCTTTCTCAGTCACGGCTTCAATCCAGAAACTCTAGCCAAAGGAAAGTGAAATAAGTGGAAAAGTGAGTGTGACACCTAGAGGACTAAGGAGAGGAAATATTGAAAGAAGAAAGATTCAGAGAAGAGGAACAGAACCATAACTGTAACCATCGCACAAGCAAAATGTGTAAGAACACTGCGACAAGCCATGCCATAGAGAAAGATCTAAGCAGAAGAGTGGAAGGACATGGATACAAGTATTGAAAAGATAATTGTCTCTCCTGACCTGTTTTATTTGATTACCTGACAAAAAAAAATTAGAAGTTGCAGGTTAATAACGCTGAATGAAACAAGCATGTGACAGACCTGTGACATGAGAATTGAAACTTCAAATGGGCTGATTTTCAAGCAAGAAACATGGTTGCTTTGATGTTCCTGAGATCTGCCTATTTCATTGATGGAACTTCTTGCTGGCAAAATTAAAACTTTTGCTCTTGGGACTACACTCATCAAGTGCTGGATTGTTGTATGACAGACTACAGGAATTTTGCTGTATTTGCCCGTTCCAGTAAAACAGCTGTGGTGGCATATGAGTTCAGCCTTGAGATTGGTTTATGTGTGGTTGAAAATTGCTTCTGGGACTATGGTACAAAGGCACAACTGTAAGGAATACAACAGATGCAGAGCAGTAGAGTCTGTTCAGAAATTAGAGAAAAAAAAAAAGTCATCAGTGATTATTGTAACTAATGAGCCAAATGTAAGCATTTTCCTGAACTTCATAGATTAAAATGCCCTTATTTCATGAACTTAAAATGTCCAGACCAGCTCTGGGGCCTACCCAGCCTTATGTCCAATTGGAACCTGGCGTCTTTCCTGGGGCATAAGTGGCTGGGGTATGAAGTTAACCAGTCATCTCCATCCAGTACTGAGGTTAAGAGTGAGTGGACCTATATCTCTGTTTCATCTGTGTACCTTCATGGCAAGGACACAGAAAATTTTACCTTTTTTTATTTCATGAATTTATCTTATTTATGTACCAAAGTTCTTACCTTTTCCCTATATCCTGAACACTAGTTTTAGTATCACAGTACACCATGTATTACATCAACTAAATCCACAGGCTTAATTAACACAAATATTAAAGGAGTATCTCCAACATGTTACGATACAAGTGCATGATCTTCAGGGAGAACAAAGTGCCAGTTTTAAAAACCAGTTTACACTGGAAAGCTATTCTGTATAAGTTTGTTTGGTCTATAGCAGCTGTGTTGTTGACATAAATTAGGTACAAAAGGAACAACTGTACAGATAAAACTTATGGTTAGAATATGTTAAATATGATATGTGTATATACACACACGCACGCACGCAAGGGTAAGTCAATAAGTATCTGCACACAATTTTTATAATTTATTTCAACAACAGCAGAGACCTTACAATTATATAATTTTTCAATATATTCCCCGTGCTTTGCAATGCACTTGTTCCAGCATTCCAGAAGCTTCTGGAAGCCCTCAGAAAAAAATGTCTTTGGCTGAGCAGCAAGCCATTCAAGCACTTCTTCTTTCACTCCTTTGTCTGAGGTGAATCGACAGCCCCTTAAGGCATCTTTAAGTGGACCAAAAAGATGGTAGTCCGAGGGGGCGAGATCGGGACTGTATACAGGATGTTCCAACACCGTGAAACCCAGTTTCACAAGAGTTTGAAGAGTGTGGATGGCAGTATGCAGGCGCGCATTGTCATGCAACAACAGAACACCTGACGACAATAGGCCTCGGCGTTTGGTTCGAATTGCAGGTTTCAGTTCAGTACTCAGCATCTCACTATACCCTACACTGTTTACTGTTGTGCCCCTTTCCAGATAATGTTCCAGTA
>Ga0123355_10012416_pt1 | contig 13188 bp, 6 predicted proteins | sample TergutEmb28metaG_3_FD_89872 | JGI IMG/M metagenome (GOLD analysis project Ga0123355, IMG submission 89872) | Embiratermes neotenicus P1 segment gut microbial communities from Petit-Saut dam, French Guiana - Emb289 P1 | ecosystem: Host-associated > Arthropoda: Insects > Digestive system > Gut ... | reverse complement strand
AACACCTCGTTTGCAAATACGAATTGAATTGTGAATACTGTAATATAACTTTAGCAAGGAACAAAGCTCCCTGATGATGATCTGACAAGATCGAAACATGTCGGAGTGTTTTAGAGTGTTTTATGTGAAATTATATGTGCATTCGTTGGTTGATAAATTGAAGAGAAATGATACTTATTTCCGTATGAACAAATTGCCAAGTATACGTATGACCTTTATTATTTGTTACCTTTCTGTCTGTGCAGTGTCAAATTCAGTGGTCCCTCGTCCCTATTTTCTACTAGCCCACGAAGTACCTTCGAAGCAATCTCTAACTGCCTGGTACAGTACAACACACACAGCTGAGCGCAGAACAGAACGGGCTGCATCCGAACAAACGACCAAATTGTTTGTGAACGCGTGCGGGGAAAAATGTTCCTGTCGTGGAAATTTTCTCACAGAATCCCAATGTTGCGCGTCAATGGGCCCACAGCTTAGGAAAAACTGATACACACTAATGGCTCAGTGTTAAAATGATTTCCGTCCATGAGACATAATTCTTATCAATTTTCACTCTCAGTCCTCGAAATAAAGACACATTCCTGTACAGTAAAGTACCCCTTAATTCAGGTTGCATTTAATGTGTTGACACTAGATCACATGAATCTCTACATGGAAGGTCTGTGAGCTTCAAGACAAGGCAGATCAACTCAAGAGAGACAAAGAGCACTAGTAGATGCCTGTAGTGTTTCGCAAGGGAATGTACGACATGCAGTTTCCACTGTTATGGGCTCGCCTCTTCTTACGAATGAATGCCTGCAAGCTGTTAAGTGCAGCGGGTGAAGTGGCAATGAGAAGGTTCAGAGGAAGCCAAAGTTTCTCCGTGCCTTGCGATCTCAGTACTAGTCCTTTCTGCACACGGTCGTAGTAAGTGGGTTTGCAGTCATTCAAAGGGGTAATGTATTGTTATCCTTGCCCAATTGTTCAGGAATATGGAAAACTTCGGCGCAACTAAACTAAGGGTTTCTCACACCCGAAAACACTGAGAGAAATGAAGACGCGGCATAGTGGCCAAGGGTTGAAATAGGGCAGGCAAGTTCATAGGAGGATAGAACGAAGAAGATATGAAGAAGAGTAGAGCTGGAAAGGAAGAATGAGAAACGAGAGACAAGACTATAGAGATGGATACAAAGACAGTGAGGCAGTAAACAAACAGAGACACGCACACATACCTTAACGAGACATCCTGACAGAGAGGCAGGCAAGCAAACACACAGACAAAACACGGACGAAAGTGTAAATGGGGTTACATACGAGACAAAGACATGCACAACAATACTGATGTATCAGCATACAGTGATACATACTTCGAGCTGCGAAATAAGAGCCGTTAGTGTAACATTCTGCTCCACCTGCTAAGAGGCAACCAACAGGGATGCACTGCCTGATTGGCTGCATATCCATCAACCTCAAAAGGATCGATCCCTATCGGACTGTTTTGCACTCGGACCAACTGACGGTCACATCTACCCCACTGCCAGTTGATACTGTATTAACGTCTTCATTCTCGTAAATTCCGCATACACAGTACATACTTCAGAAGGGTCACATCGAATAAAATCGGTTTAAACTGGAGATTCATAACCAGGATTGTCGGATGTGTACAGTTGAAGGATGCCTGCCACTGTTCTACTGCGAACTCAACACTTCAATGAAAATTGTCACGGACATTCACATTATAATGCAGACTTAACTCAAGAATCGTTCAGGACGGACAATGAAGGGAAATAACCCTCCGCGTTAAAGAAAATGCGGAAATTTTTTTTGACTAGCTGACGAACTGTCAGCTTCTCAAGAAGGACTCCACTCACCCAATCACTGAAGTTAGGTAGCCTACGTGACAGTCTTCATGTCAAGCTGACCACAACCTGTAAGTAATTAGGAAATGCCGATACGTACAGTGCACATACACATAGCTCCCCAAATTAAGTAATCTCCTCTTTACTACCCTTCCTTACATTGTTGCTTGTTGAGCTTGTTGAATTTCGTAATAGCAAAATAAACGCTTCACATTTACTGTCTAAACAAACGCTTGACGGATACTCGGCTAGAAGTCAAATCAATGCTTTTACTCAACTCCGAGCGACATCGCAGTATGCCTCTTAAAAAATGTGCAAGCCGGACATCTATCTGAGACATCACAATGATAAGGAATATTGGAGGTTGATCTTCCGGCTTGTAGCGCAGTGCCTCAACCAACTGGTCCACCACGTACCCCACATAAGCTTTCGGAAATCCGTTTACTGAATTAGGAGCACTGCTATATTTGAATTTGGCCATACTGCAAGTGGACTGAAAACAGAACGGGTATTGTAGATGGCAAGAAACGCGAAATAGAGTATTCATTGTTGGTTTCGCCGCCGATGAACACTTAGATCATAAACTTTCAATATCTTTTACCTCATTTAAGCCAATGCCTTAACTGCCGACTTTACACAGATGCGTATATTTCACATAGAGGGAAATCACTATGCGTCTTAATTTCGGAGATCAGCTCCACGCTCCGGCAATTTTATTCTCCGTGCCCACTGGGCAGAAGGAGAAATGAACCATGAAGCTTCTCTGAACGTGATGGCACTGAGAAATACTATTCAGTGCCTAGTCTGAAATGAACACCGGACATCCTGAGGGTAGCCGGTCACTTTACTAATTCATTTATGTAGTGTTGAAATGCACATGTTTACTACTCAAACCCGTTTCGCGTTCGATCTAATCCATTGCCTTTCGTAACGGATTTAATTATAAACCTAAATGAAATATAAGGACAGCCAGTCTTCTAGTTAGCAATAATCAGAACTAAGTAGCCGCTATTATTTATTCACTTATAAAGGCAAGTTGGCTTTAGCCGGGGTCAGTGAGAGTTACGTGGTCAAGCACAGGTTAAAACAAGCATTCCAAAAACGGCCATACGGTCACCTGCGGAAACGTAGTAGAAGTACCTCGCAGAACGGATAACTGTCGGTAGGTATATTGAGTTAACTGTCGGTAGGTATACTAAGGGAATTGTCCGTAGGCATATTGAGGTAATTCTTTTCACGATTACATCTTGTGTTGCTCGTGCACGGGCTCCGGTCTTCGTTTCTTTTCATCCCAACTTACGTGTTTCCGCTTGCTGTATTGATATTCGTAGAATGAAAGCTGATACTTCGTGGAACGAAGAGAAGGGACCAGCATATTGCTTGTTAATTTAATTGTTTAGTCTTCTTTTCATCTCATCTTCTAGGGAATTCATAATTCAGAAACATATCTCCTTCCACAAACAAAACCCGGGTTTCATAATAATCAAACTGCCCTTGTACATGTGCCTTCGACTTTTATCAGCTGCTACAAAGAGCTATGCCGACTTCAAAGTTTTTGTTGCTTCGCGGCCCAAAAACCGCTATGATAAAGTCGGAGATATTTTCCAAATGTCAATAGTAGCCTTCGACGACATACCAGCATTAAAACGCAGGCTGTTCTTTATTTAAGGAACGTTAGCAGTATGCAAACTAACGTTCCTATTATAATTGAAACATAATTTCAAAATCTCAGCCAATTTTATGTACCTCAACAGTCCGCCTTATTCGGTAATCACTCCCACTCCCGACGTATCCTGTTTGAGTCTCCAACTACGCTTTAGGGATAATACATTCTAATAGACGAAGACCTCTCCTCAGTTCGTTCTAATTCAACTTCTTATTACCCACTCTTACAATTTCTGTCCCTGTTCAGTACAATTAATGCCAATAATATTGCTAATAATTACTCATAATTTAACATGGAATTTAGTAATAGTATTGGGTCTGATACTTGCACTGTGCTCATGGGTTATTTATGTGTAGCTTACGCAACGTCACCCTTCGTGATGGGCGGTATCGCTTTATGTTATCACTGTATCGAAACAGAACGACTTACCATACCTACGAAAGAAAATATGCTATTCATAAATTTCTTTAATATAATACCAACATAAAAAGATCAAAATAATATTTATGAGGCACTGTCACGTCCATTTTAATGCTACTGCTAAAGTTAAGTGACTATTTTATTTTAATTTTTAGCGGTACAAATATTTAACTCAATATGCATTATTCATAGCGGTGACAAATTATTATTCGCACGATAATGAAAGCTCAGATCCCAAGACAGTCACGTTCCTCGGCCAAACGAGAAACTAATAAGTTTTAAAAATATCCCCAACCATACAGTTACGTAGTTAAACGGTTACTCCGTTCCTTTACTGGGTAATTCGGTAGTTTCTTAGATCTGAAACGATGGAAAACGGCTTTTAATGGCGAACTTCATTTGCAATTCCCGTTTGCTTTGCTGAGATAGGCAACCAGAGCTGACTGCAAAGAAACAGCCACTAATTCCGCGAGCTCATTCACAAAGAGTCTTGAGGCTTAAGCTGCTGGGCTTTACACTGTCATTTAAGTAGGCCGACCAAGAAGGCACAATTCCTGCTAAGGACAGCATGAGCAGCTGAATGCCTGAGCCAGCAATTAACAGCTCCTCGGTTGCCATTTCATTAGCATCGAACTGCATAGGCCAAAGCGGCAAGCTGGCTCACGCTGTAACGCCCCTCCTTTGTATCCGGGAAGAGCCCGTTTCGAATCACAGACAGAAACGGGCTAACCGGACCGATATTTAGTGCCGTCGTTCTCAGTTCTTTCAAGCAAGCTGTGACACAGCACCTCACAGTGCGAAACGAACGTTTCCTTCCACGCGCTTTCAGATTCATTGTTCACTATCATCCGATCATTCGACGTCCCACAGGCGTAGAACGTGTTACTGTCAGCGCTGTTACATAAAAAAAAAATAGACACAGCACAGTCTTTTCGAGAAGCTAACAGTCGTTAGGCTGATCATGGAACTTGCCCGCCTTTTATGGAACCGGAAGATTCATTCCGTGTTCGCATGAGCCTTCTGCTGGACACTATCCTGGCCCACATTTTCATACCCATTTTAACTAAGACTGCAGTTTAAACATTACGTTCCCATCTACTGTCAGCGGCAGTGAATGATTTTACAAGCGGACCATGGGAAATATTCCAAACACACACACATGCATACATTACATGCACTATACATTCACACACATGCATAATACATTACATATATACATACATACATGAACTTTGTTTAGAATGGAACTAAGACTTAGATGTGATAAAGAACGTTAAATTAAAACAGAATTAATGTTCCCTTACTTTCTGTTTTCTGATTTGTGTGAACATTTCTGTTTTGCGTTTTAGGCAACATTTCCGTGCAGCATACGACCATAAAAGAGATGTATACAGGGTTTTGGTGAGGAAACCTGAGGGGAAAAAACCACTTTGAAGACCCTAGAGTAGAACAGAGGATAATATTAAGATGAATCTTCAGGAGATTGGATGGGTGGGGGGGGGCATGGACTGGATCGATCTGGCTCTGGATAGGGGTAGATGGCGGGAACGTGTAAATGCGGTAATGAACCTTCGGGTTCCATAAAATGCAGGGAATTTCTTAACTAGCTGAGAACCGGTTATTTTTTCAAGACGGACTTTGCTCCATGGAATGAGTGAATGAGTCAGTCAGTCAGTCAGTAAGTATACGACCACAAAAAGGCGGTGTGTGAGTGTGTGTGTGTCTGTGAGCGTGTGTGCGTGTGTGCGTGCGTGTGTGTGTGTGTGCGTGTGTAAGTCGAGTCACAGGTTCTGGCATGGCTTATGAAATAAATCAAAATCAAAACACTTCCAGATATTTCGAAGACGAAAAGGAAAAATAAATTATACTATAAAAGTGTGATCTTCGTTCTGAAATAATAGACTTTACTGCAGAAACAAATCAACTTAGATGAACGAGTCTACTTTCTCTTTTCTCCCCATCTGGCACCATTAATATCTCCCCTTCACCCTCAGTTAAGGGTTGGGGCGATGAACATGGACGCAAAATTACGAGCCCTTTTATTCGTCAGTATAACACCCTCTTCTGCCAAGACTTAGGCACCCTTTGTGTCGCTTCATCAAGTAAAGACACCCGACGCCGACGCCGGGTCGGGTCGGCTCCAGAAAAGACATCATTAGAAAAGAAAAGACCCACATTCACCACCCCTTACAAAAGTCGTCTCCACCCCTAAAAAGGGAATGACTGCCGCCCAAAAAAGTCACTCTACAACTTCCAAGTAAAAACGTTTGGATTACGAAAAGGCGAAATCTCTTTGTGATGTCCGGTCAAGGATGGCACAGACACTAATGCATTAATTGGCAAAGAAAAGGCTGTAGACATTGTCGAAGAATAATGACCAGACTGATCTCTGGACGATTAAAAGTGCCGCAGTCTCGTGATCAGCTGACACGTGTGCGACGTGTCAGAGATAATCAAGTGGAGGAGCTGAATGTCATCACGACGGTTGATTGGTACCTCGGCTCAGACTGTTAACGATGATAATTTATTTTTTACATAATACAAACAAGATACATCGCACTGAAACTGGGACAAAACCATGCGACGTTCCGTAAACCTATCAGTTATTCATTTCAACTCAATTGCATAAAAAGCATTGTTTTGCTGATAATCTGAGTTACCAAGAACGGTATGTCAAAGGTGAAGCCCCAGTCACATTTTTATGTCACATTACAGACCTCGGACAGAGGTCAAAAACTGAGTATTGATACAGTGACATTCATCGAGGACAACCCAAATACTCGAACAAGACCTTGCCTAAAGTAATCCCGCTGTATTTATTAAATTAATGTCTGCAATGTTTATTAGATCAATACAGCGGCATTAATCTTAGTAATTAACCAATTTAGTGCGCAAAATCTTGTATTATAATAAGTTTATTATATGTCTCTAAATGTTTCGAGCACTATGCGCTCATCATCAGGAGGTCAAATTGTATTATACAGCAGCTGGTATTGCCACACTGTACGTGGCCGTCCCATGCACGGGACGGCCACCTACAGAGTGTGAAGATACCAGATGCTGTATAATACAATTTGACCTCCTGATGATGAGCGCATAGTGCTCGAAACATTTAGAGACATATAATAAACTTATTATAAAACAAGATTTTGCGCAATAAGTTGGTTAATTACTAAGATTACACTGAGATGCACGGTCAGCAAAACATAAAAAAGCAGCATTAATGTTCTAACATTCATATATTTATTATATACGCGACATGTTTCGGCTGACAATTTCGGCCATTGTCAGGCGATACTGCAAAAATACGAAAGGTAAAACTGATAAAACTAAAAAAAAAAAATGCTGGCTAGCCTTTTATAGTCAGCACTAACCTCACACTACAACAGCCTTGAACACAAGACTTGGTGAGATAAGTTGGGGTTTCCTTTTGTCTTTTCTTTTTTTGTGTAACATGAAACACCAAACGACAGTATAAGCATATTAGTTGACTTATTTGTTCTGAGCACATCTAAGTGCCGACCAAGTCAGTTACACAGCTGAACACAACTCCAAAATGGGTGTGCCTGCCGAATACGTCGGTGGTGTTGATAAGACAATAGTTCTTTAGTAAAATGGTTCTTGGTTGTGTAAGTCAGAATATTCTGACACATATAATGTACACGTTCAACGGCGTTCATCACAATTCTCGTCAGGACCGCACCGGTATTGAACCCGGGCCTCCACGGCGCGCAAGCAGCTACTAAACAACCCCTGGCCTATGACAAGGCTCCATCAGCAATGTGGTCACGGAGCGTTAGCAGGTAAAAAATGCCTAAAGTCAGATACGATCAAAGGATAGCTCGGTCACACACATTCGTCGGTGTTTTCAGAACCCCGTGGATGTCTAATTCAGGAAACCCGTTGCAAATTTTGAAGGTGTGTGTTAATTACAAAACCAACGGTTGAACACGTCACTAGTGTCAGTGACGGCATTGGTCAGAATGACGGTGGGGAAGACCCAATGTGTCCTAACCCCCTGAAATTACTGAACACCAACAGCCAGGAAAATTAATGATTCCCTCTGTAACACATACGAGAGGTTATTGCAGTGTATTCTGCACGGATTATTTGCACCCGTTCTTTGAACAAATGGCAGGAAATCAACACATATCCGGGGACAGAGGTCTTCCGCTCGCCTGTAACTCGAAATGTTCTATCTCCAACAATACTCAAAATATTTCAATTAAATTTGGCACTCGGATATAATAAAAAACTCGAGCGAATTTATAATTTTGGTACGCGTCGGTCCATATAATCCTCACATTTCTTGAAATCAAAATCATTTTTAATATAAGGAAGCCGTTGATCGTAAAAAGAATTGCTAAATGGCAAGCGCGGTTCATTCAAATACAGTACACAATTTTAATTTGAAACATTTTTTATACAACAAATATTAACTCTTTGACGCCTAACGACCCCTATAGTGGTCGTACTGCAACGCTAACCTCCAAACGTTGCATTTTATATATTTATTCAACAAATATAGGCACTGAATATTTTAAACATGGTATAAACTCTACGTCTTTTTTTTTCTCTTCAAAATGCAGTTTGTTTCATAATCCTAATGTATTTGGTTCCTGTTTTATTCACATTTTATATACAGAATGTGCCAAAATTTAATTCCGGCGCCAAAAGGTTAAAAGACAAAAAAAATCATAATTACTACGAATTGGTCTGTAGAGTGATCAGCAACAAGGTTTATACCAGCAACATACCACATCAAATATGTAATCGCTGTGTAAAATTGTACAGAGGGCTGCGTCTGCTAACAACAGGTTTTCAGCTGTAATAAGTCGAAATTAATACCAATGATACAGACCTAGAGAGTACAGCGCAAGTAATCACTTGGAAAATTTGTGGACTCCTACACAGTATCCTGCACCTCTCCACACCTTAACTACTTTAGTTTAAGCAGTTTTAGTTTTCCGCGGGATAGTGCAGGATTTATTACTGTAGAAAGGGCGACAGTGTCATCTGTCGCTATGCTTCAGTCATGTCCTCCGCTCTATGTCAAGCAGTCCTGCGATAAAAACACCCTGTATGATACACATAATTAAAGTACACTCTATGTATGGGTTTGCAGATTCTATGAGCGGGATATGCTCTAAGCTGAACACTCTGTACTTTTACTCCTTTCACTGACAGGTTCTGCCCAATAAATCGAATGTAACTGTCCACACCCACCAGGGGACATTTTGCACATTCATAATTCAAGGCCGTCACTTAGTCACAACTAACTGCAAAGCGTGCACTAGTGCTGGATCGAACTCAGCCCTTCCGTATCGCCACAATAACCGCAAAAATACAGGTACCACTAATTTCAACCATTACATAATTTACACATCGGTGTCGTGTTAATACGGCAAGCCCTTAAATTTGACATATGCGACGGGTAACCGCGTACTCAGCCGACCGCACATTTTACCACGCACCGTGCGGGGTCGCGTTGTCATTGCCATGGGGCTCAGAGTCGGGACTGGGCACTTTTCTTTGTGAAATTCGTTCCAGCTTTAAAACATGCAGAACTGGTATAAATGGAGTATAAATGTCCATAACTTTCATGAGCATTCCTTGCGATTATGCTTATTTGTTACGTCACATAAATGGTACTGATGTGCAGCTTGTGAATACCACATATGCTACACAAGAAATAAATTACTTAAACGGTATTTTTAATAAAAATGACATACACACAGCGCACACATACCAGTATCTTACAGGATGAGTATTAATTATCGAATTTCGATCGTACACTATGATCTGAGATCTGCACTTTCCTTCGCTACGAAAATCATGATTTTGGTTAAACACTTTATTATCCAACTAATGCGCAATATATAATATGTAGATACAATTAAAATTATAAAATATTTAAAAGTGCTCCGACATGTTTCGGATCACAGAGGACCCGTCATCAGGGAGTCTTGTACAGTGCTTGGCTAAAAATTACAAGAACGATTCTATCGTGTCCGTTGACACGACAGAATCGTTCTTGTAATTTTTAGCCAAGCACTGTACAAGACTCCCTCATGACGGGTCCTCTGTGATCCGAAACATGTTGGAGCACTTTTAAATATTTTATAATTTTAATTGTATCTACACATTATACATTGTGCATTAGTTGGATAATAAACAATTTGATTTTCACTGACGCACGGTGCAAACATGAAAATTACTAGAGCTTGGTCTTATGGTTTGTTACTATGCGTATTCTTGTCGGTGGTTACCAAGGTTTCCGACGAACCTGCTGCCTTCAATTACTGGGCAGAAGTTCAAGGCAGTTGCTAACCAGGCGTAAGACTACACGGTGCCACAACCTACAAAACCAAAATCCAAAACCCATGACTTCCTTATTTAATAACACTGTGACAGAGGATCTTATGTTTATGGAACCGTGCATCATCTTGATAGTTGAGTAAAGAGAAAACCAACTTGATGCCACTTATTTTATTATTTTATTCAATGCTCATTCAATGCTCAACATGTTTCGGCCGTTAATACGACCATCTTCGTATTAACGGCCGAAACATGTTGAGCACTGAATCAGCATTGAATAAAATAATAAAATAAGTGGCATCAAGTTGGTTTTCTCTTTACTCAACTGTGACAGAGGATTTTAAGATCCCTTTGATTCTGCATGTAATGTCCAGTTATTCTTCATACGTACGTGTGTTGCCTTCAGGGTACTATCAGAAGTTACAGTGCATGCCATCGCGCGGTCCTGACGCTACAGACCTCAATGTACACGGCATATTAAAAGACCCGCTGCTGTATGGCACCAGACCAGTCCTGCCACAACAGACCGTAATGTGCGTGGCAAATCGCGGCGTCCTGGCACGTGGCCATTGTCATCCGTTATCTGTGCGAGATGTTTAACGCATCTTCATCAACAAATTCCGTTCTGTAACTTCATGCTCGTTAAAACTCTCCTCTAACTGCCTGCTAGTGTTATACACAAGATATAAGCCTACACCCAAGCGTGCGCTTGTCCGCAGAATTTAAACATAAATAACGTGGCTGCATCTGACAGCAAAGGCCCTGCACCGCAATCAACAGCTTCGCTAATTAATGTACTGCATTGTCATTATGCAGCTAAGCGGAGACAGCTGCTGCTTGTGAGCCAATAAAATGCAGAAATGGTCTACGCCAGACGTGTGACGCGGCTTCTGTGTTATTTACGCATCTGACATATATCTAACTACATAACTAACTCGGCGGAACACAGCACTTCAGAAACTAACAGTTCCTCAGGTAGTCGAGAAATACCCCAAACTATCGTACCCGAAGGTTCATGACCATGTTCAGAATAGCCTCCCATATCCTGAGCCAGATTAACCCAGTCTACGCCTTCCCATCCTCTGCTTATTAAAATCCACTTTAATGCTTTATCAGTCTACGTTTAGTCTTCCAGCCGTCCCTTTCCTGAATGCCTCCCAACCACAACCCAACCTGCACATCTCTTCTCCTCCAGTGCAACACATTCTCTTCGATTTGCTCAACCAAATAATATTCAGTTTGGTGCACACACAGTGAAGCTCCTCATTATGCAATTCTCTGCAGTCTCCTGTTGCTTTCTCCCTCTTGGGCATAAATATTTCCTCGTCACCCTATTCTCGAACCCTTTTCGCCTATGTTTGTCCATCGATACGAGAGACCAAGTTTCAAACCCATTCAACACAACAGACAAATTATAATCCTTTATGTTTGAATCTAAACATTCTCTGCTGCCCATCTTTATGTTGCGATTTTGTTCTGCATTCTGTTCACAAGACTCGTACGGACACTTTGTCTTTTCAGCATTTACTTCCAAAAACACCTTTTTACTTGTGACCGATTCAGCTTCTCTGTTTCTCGTTATAGTATGCGCGTTTTCTACCAAAAAATTAACATCACCCACCACAGACCACAAGCTGATATGCGCTATTCAATTTTAGCCCCTTCTGGTTTGCTTGGGCGTTCCTTAATGGTACACTCGAAAGCAAAGGTGAAAAACAATGGCGACAAAGCTTATTCAGCGACGGTGCCAATAATTCTGACTACACAGCGCCAAAATTATTGGTAGAAAGTTAGTGATGAATTGGAAAGACTCTCTCTCTCTCTCTCTCTCTATATATATATATATATATATATATATATATATATATATACTGGTCGCACCTCCCTAATCCGGAATTCCATGATCCTGCAACTATTATGGTTAGGCACGATTTAACGAAAGCCACAAAATTTTTTTTTTATAGGAGCCATTCCGTTGTGTTGTAGTACTAACTAAAATGTCGTACAGTCAAAACACAACAATATATTCAATATCGTAAAGTTCGCCACATGTTTCGGTTACAAGTAACCATCATCAGGCAGACATTTCAGTACATGGACATGACATGTTCACTGCTTACAGTTTGGGATCCCATATTGTTTAGAGGTGATGTGTAGAATTTAAGACATTTAGATAGCAAACGTAAACAATATGGGATCCCACACTGTAAGCACTGAACATGTCATGCCCATGTACTGAAATGTCTGCCTGATGACGGTTACTTGTAACCGAAACATGTAGCGAACTCTACATTATTGAATATATTGTTGTGTTTTGACTGAACGACATTTTAGTTAGCCCCCCAAAAAACGTGAAACATGTCGCGCGCTTTAGTCTGAGTTTACATCACGATTTTGCTCTTTTTTATTTTTCTAAGTGGCACGTTTCTTGTAAATTTAATAAATCTGAAGGTATTTGGCCATGCCCACTGCCATTTTGGGTCAGCTGGTCTCACTGCGGAGGAGTTCATCAGTCCTGGCGCGAGGTGGGTGTAGGTCTAACTGTTTTTGCCAGAATTAACCTATTACTGTCTTTACTCTGTAATGTGTGTTGATACCATGATATGTTCGGAAAAATCCCTAGTTCCGCGCCGGCCAGATCCCGAGGGATCGGGATTAGGATGGTGGGGTCTGTAGCGCAATGCGGTCGTGGTCTCATTTGCTACTTGTCTGAAGTCTGAACACACCACCTTAAACAGTGCAGAATCGCAGCTACGACAGGCGGGGTCCCGGCTGATATTCAAACCGGGCGCGCAACCCCGCCGCCCCCCCCGCATCCCCCCCCCACCCCCACCCCCCCCCCCCCCCCCACCCCCCATTTCTCTCCCCATCCTATGTTTCGTAGCCGCCGATGGCTCTGGCTGGGGCGGGGTGGGCAGGCGTTTGTATTCTCTTTTTTTTTTATTT
>Ga0123355_10012415_pt1 | contig 13190 bp, 13 predicted proteins | sample TergutEmb28metaG_3_FD_89872 | JGI IMG/M metagenome (GOLD analysis project Ga0123355, IMG submission 89872) | Embiratermes neotenicus P1 segment gut microbial communities from Petit-Saut dam, French Guiana - Emb289 P1 | ecosystem: Host-associated > Arthropoda: Insects > Digestive system > Gut ... | reverse complement strand
TTATCATTAAACCAACTATTATTACAAGGTGCCTGAGAAATCTCATGCTACCGATGAGTTAGACGTTTAAATGAAAAAGTGGTGCCAGAGTCGTTGGGCTGGATAAAAGAAGAAATCCTGCTCTGACTACCACGACACCAAACCCGATGAACGCCTTGACATTGGGTTACGAAAAGAGGACCTGTACACCACGACCAGCCGTCAACGGTGACTTGCTGCTAACAAACTTGCTCTCCCAGCGAACCGCAGCATTACCGACCCCGCCAGAGCTGACAACGGCAGCCGAACTTGAACAAGGTTCTTCAGTCCTACCCGCACGGTTTACAGCATGTAGCTGGCATCTTACTTGAGCGACAGGCACATACATTATAAACTGCGTGTGTATTGGTGTTAAGGATAGTGAAAATAATTGGCCGAGCGAAATTTGAATAACCGAACAGTTTCGGCACCTGAAATTGTTGACAGTGAAGGTCAGTCACATGGCCTAAGTGAATTTGCCGATGTCAATTTAGATTAGAAATTCCGAATAATGAATGTGCAATCGCGTTTCTGAAATTTTCGACAAAGCGAAAAGGGAATATGTCAGGAAATATGAAGTAGTATTTATTGCATGTTGTAAGAAGTTTTAAAGCAAATATTGCTACCGCGATGGAGAGGTTAAATTATAATATTAAAACAGAAACACTCAAGATGTGCCACATCGTGTCAAATCAATGTATGTACTGTCTTGCGTATGTTGTAAAAAGAGGATAAACTGCACTATATTATGCTCTTCGAAGATTTCCGAAAATTATTAGTTTACTAGTGGCTGTCCTTCCATCCGTTCGTCCACATCAAGTAACTCTATTCCCACTGGATGGATTAACAAATGAAAACGTTATTTAAGAACTTTACAAAAACCATTGAACAATTTTCTTGCTTGTCTAAACCTCACAAGAATATCGGGAAATTTACGTAGAAGCAAAGAAATATTTAAGACAACATCTCACTTAATTCTTCTAAAAGAAGAAACGTTTCTAATTGAATTTGTAGACAAAATCAAAATTCATATTTTATGTTCATTAAAAAGTGTCTTTTATGAGATAATGTGTAAAAATGTGGTAGAATCGAACACGGAACACATCACAAAATAATATGGAGCAAGCTATTTGCATGCTGCTTAGATAAGGCTGGAGACCCATATTCAGAATGTATACAATTTATTGTTTTCCACGTCAAAAATAGGTACACAGCCGCACGGTTTTCCACGTCAACAATAGGTACACAGCCGCACGACAATGTTACGGTTTTACGTATATTTTCTGGCTTGTTTTTAATGAAAATCGTGCTGGTGATTTGAATTAATCATTAAATTACATCACACAATGTTAAGTCATACAGATTTAACAAATTGCGTTTCTTTTAACCCCATTATACACTATAAATAATCCACAGCACACAAGCCACTAAAAAAACATAACAAGTTCTCCCTTCCCGCTCATTCTGAGTAAGGTCTCGTAGTGGTCGGACGTGTTTTTAGAGAGCTACTTGGAGCGGGATATGGGTTGCTACCTGGTAGAGTACCGGACTCGGGTGGGTACCTGGACCGCGAGGTCTTCATGGCGGTCGGCGGTAGGCCAAGTCATAACGAGAGGAGGAAGTATCTATATTGGGCCAATGATTCTGGGTGCAGCGGTACTAGCAACTTTATTAATGATCAGAGGAGTGGAACTAAACCCTGGACCTGTAGACAACATTGTGCAAATCTTGTGTAGTAGCTGCGACAGGAACTTGCGTTCGGGAACTCATTGTGAATTGTGTGGCCGGTGGTAACATAACAGCTGTGGAAATGTTAAGTTTCAAGTTGCGGAGAGTGGAAAATGGAACTGCGACAGATGTAGATCTGAGAGACTCCGGGTTTTGGAAGAGAAACTGAGAGACGCTCAAATTCAAATTGAAGAGCCAAAATGGGGAAACAAGGCGCTGGAGGAGCAGTTACAAGTGGTGGAAAATGGAAAGAATGTTGGAAATGGGGACACGGTGACGGTAAAACCTGTGGGTGAAAAGTGTTTAGTGCTCGGCGACTCCATTGTAAGGAACGTTGTCGTATAAAAACCAAATATGAGGGTCGAGTGTTTTCCGGGAATTAGAGCTGATCAACTGCGAAGAGTAATGGAAAACACAGACTTAGGACACTGAGATGCTGTTGTAATTCATGTGGGGACAAATGAAGTCAGAAGATCTAGAAAACTCGACTACATTGTGAGAGAAGTGTATGATCTTGTGAATACGGCAAAGACAAAATTCCTGGGCTCCAGACTAGTGCTTAGTGGTGTTTTGAGAAACAAAGGAGTGACATGGCGGCGCGTCGGGGCGGAAAACAACAGACTCGAATGGGTAGCTAGAAGTCTATGAGCTACACTCGTAGACTCAAACAGTTGGATTCGAGAATTGGACTTCGGTAGGGATGGACTTCGCCTTAGCAGAAATGGAGCGAGAGAATTTGGCGACCTGTACTCCAGAGTTTGTGGAAAGTCGGAAGGTGCAAAACAAGTGACTACACACGGCGGGAAGCGAGTTCACTGGGGAGACATCAGAAGGATCCAGAAAGAAGGTAGATCAAAAACATTCTACATTGGGTCTGGAAGCGGTGGAGGCAGAAGAAATTGTGGAAAAAGAGATGATGGATAATGCAGGCAAGAAGAGAAAAGGCGGGGCACGGGACGGAATCCAAACCACGGTACCGGCGCACAAAAATGAGGGCAAGTCACTGGTTCTGCTATAGACGAGGATGACATCAACACAGGCAGACATGACCGCGGGCTGGAAAGTGACTGAGTGACAACAAAACCGGAGAGGAGGGAGATCGAAGATAAAGCGGAGGAGGACTGTGTAGCGGCGACAGTGGAGCACATCTGAGGGTAAACCGCTGGTTTGGCTGCAGGTAAACTGTAGGAGCATTTGCAATAAGATTTTAGAATTCTGGAATTTAATTGATACATACAACCCTGATGTTGCAATAGGCACGGAGTCATGGCTTAGTGAGGAAATTAACAATGCCGAAGTTATTAGGGACGACTACATAACTTTCAGGACGGATAGGTGTTGCCGGGGTGGTGGAGTATTCATTTGCGTTAAAAATTACATCGATTGCAGGGTGCTATGGACTGATGAGGTTTTTGAGACGATAGCAGTGGAAGTCAAAGGCAGAAACCCAAAATTTGCATGGGAAGTGGTAGGGTTTTACAGAGTTCCAAACGAAAACACGCGAGTTATAGAAAAATTAGCAGCCCGGACTGGGTTTACAGGAAACTCTACTAAGCGTAGCATCAATGGAGGTGACTTAAACTTACCCTACGCAGACTTGAATGGAAACGCGGTTGGATATAGTGGAACTCAGGCACTTATAAATTGTTTGGTATGGGAAAACGGTTAGTCAGGTAATATATAGCCCAACCCGAGGGAATGCTCTACTGGACGTTTACTTGGTCCGACCCGAAAGTTCAGTCACTTCTAGCGGTATAGTACAGGGGGTCAGTGATGACCTGGTAGTGATTCTGGAAGTGGAATGGGAGGACAAAAACACTGAACCGCAGGTAGAAAGGGTATTCCCGGTTTACAACAAAACAGATGTCTCAGGCTTACAAACCTTCCTCCGCGATAAATGTTTAGTACTGGCAAGCAACGGCAACAGCGTGGAGGAGATATGGAACAATTTAAAAAATATAGTATACGAGAGTATAGAACGTTTTTTTTGCCACACAAAACACTTAGAAAAATTCGGACCCCGAATATTATAACAAGGAGATTAAACGATTAAAATCAAACGTCAGAAAAGATTATAATAGAAGAAAGTTAGGAGGACACTGTACGAAGAAACTGAGACAACTATCCAAGCAGCTACTTGCAGCCACGAAATCGGCACAGGAGACATTCTTGAAATCAATACTAACCAAAGAAAGTAAATGCTGGTCTGTTTTCAACAAATACGTAAAAAGGCGTAAAAGAAATAAGGAAAATATTCCCGCCATCAAGGAATGTAACGGACGGATTATTACAGACGCGATAGAAAAGGCCAATACGTTTAACTCCTATTATTCGACAGTATTCAGCAGCGAGGACAATATTCTTCATATACAGGGTGAAAACAGGCGATCCACTCACCACAGATATTAAAACATCTAGGAGAAGGATTAAAGCGATAGGGAAAAACAAATCAATAGGACCAGACCGGGTATCTGGAGAATCACCACCAAGTTTAATAACTGGGTGTGGAAGCCATGATTCCGTACCTTGCACGACTACTGAACATAACAATGGATAATGGTACACTGCCAGGTGATTGGAACAGAGCCACGGTGATTCCTATTCACAAGGGGGGCGTTCGATCATTAGTCACGAATTATAGACCGGTTAGTTTAACCTCCGTAGTTCGCAAGCAAATGGAACAAGTTATGGCTTCATATTTAAGACAAGTGTGGGATAAGAATGATTGGCTGTACGAGGGTCAACATGGATTTAGACCGGGATATTCGTGCGAAAGTCAAGTACTCACGGTATGCTACGACATTGAGGTCTCTCTGGATAACGGAGACAAGATTGACGCTATTATAGTTGACTTTTCGAAAGCTTTTGATTTAGCTCCTCGTGGTCGGTTGCCAACTAAAATTGCAAACTCGGGTGTGGATTCTAGGGTAGTGGTATGAAAAAGGGAATTCCTTTTAGGTCGCACGCAAAGGGTCAGGGTGGTAGGGCAACTATCTGAAGAAGTTAGAGTAACGTCAGGTGTACCTCAAGGAAGCGTATTAGGTCCACTTCTGTTCCTAGCTTACGTAAATGATATTTGTAGGAATATGGAATCTACTATTAGACTTTATGCTGATGACTGTGTAGTGTACAGAAAAATTATAAATAATGCCGACATGGAAAATTTGTAGAAAGACCTGGACAGACTGGGGGAGTGGGCGGTTGAAAATGAGATGAAAATAAATCCAAGTAAAAGTAAGGCAATTCGCTTCACGAGAGCTAGGGTAAAGGATCCACTAAACTATTCGCTATTGGGCACTTTAATACCGGAAGCGAGCAGTTGCAAATATTTAGGAATAATTATATAAATCAAAAAGGTAAATCAGTCCCGTTACAGGCCTGGAGTGGCCCAGAGGGTTCCAGGAATTTAAGGTTCCCAGATTTCATGACAACGGCACAGGATGGTGGTAAGGTTGTCGGCCTTACGCACCGGCCGCCTTTACCCCCAAGAAATACTCCTGGTACTCATTTCTGTTAGAGGCTAAGTCGACCCCAGGGTCATAGTGCGATCGGAAGAATTTTATGTCAATGAAAAATTCCAATGACACCAGCTGGGATGGAACCAGCGACTTTACGAGGAATAATTATACGCAGCGAACTAAGTTGGGGGGATCAAGTAAACTACGCGGTGAAAAAGGCCTGGAAAGCACTACATTTCACAATGCGAATACTAAAAAAGGATAATAGTAATACCAAAAGTTTAGCCTACATGTCACTTGTATGTCCGATTCTTGAATATGGGGCCGCGTGCTGGGATCCGTACAGGGAGGGACAAATAATTGCGTTAGACAGGGTACAAAAGAAACCGGCCAAATTAGCACATCAAACGAACAGTCCGAACTGGGAAACTTTGGCGTCGTGTTGAAAGTTATCACGCATATGTGCCCTCTTCAAAGCGTACTATGGGGAAAGCGAGTGGAAGCCTATTGGTGACAGATTACAACGGCCACACTATCTGAGCAGGATAGATCATGAAAGTAAAATTAGGAGTAGGAAGCAAAGGACGGATATAGGGAAATATTCTTTTGTAAATAGGACCATCCAACACTGTAACCGGTTACCAGCAGAAATGTTAGGAAATCTTCCCTGCAAACCAATCACTTTTAAACAGAGGGTAAAGAAAGTGATGATTGAGTTGAATTAAAAGGAAGTAAAGAGTGCTGGAAATCATCGAATTGTGTAGAGAAGTGAAGTCTAGTGAAGTGAAAAGTTATCTAATGTGAAGTGTAGCGAAGTAAAATAAAGTAAAGTGAAGGGAACGAAGCAAATTGAAGTGGAATGAGGTGAAGTGAAGTGCAGTATAGGGTAGGAGAGGGGGGAAACGATCTTTACGGAAAAGGTTTATAGGGGTAGTAAGTGATGAGAAGTGAAAGACTGGGGTGAAAGCGTGAGCGAATTAATGATCGAAAAAAAAAATTTACAAGAAACTGTACACAATAATCTCTTGCTTGGGTGTTTTACCTTTTGTACATATTGTATCCTAATATGTCTCGGGTGGATTTTTGATAGTTTTAAGTTGTCGTTTGTGTAATTGTTGTTGGTTGACCGTGTGTATTGTTGTAGTTGTCTTGTGTCTGTTGTTATCTTATGTGTATTTGTTGTACTATGTGGGCATTGCTTTTTTTGCATTAGATGCCGGAATGCTGGTTAGAAGTCAGTATTTGGAAGGTCCTGCGACCGGCCACTTCGACACAGGCTTTTCTAGGTCTCCCTGTGCCTAAAAGAAAATGCTGAGATGGTTCCCAAAATTCCAAGTTGCCACTACATGCTTCTCGTGTAGCCCTCCCGACTTAAATTATGTAGTAAACAATTTCATGTCTTGTTTACATATAAAATAACCACTGCCACCGGGTAACTACCAAATTGCAGTAAATAAGTATTATTATATTCCTGTGTATTCCGCTAAGAACTATGTCAAGCTGTTCTGACCGCTACCGAACGTTATGTACAACCACAGTTTATATTTGTACTGAATGTCAATAAGGAAGGAGGGAAACACAGTGACATATCCTTGGGGGGGGTTTGCGAAGACATAAGGAGATGGTAGAAACATAAGAAATTGTCATTAGTCACAGTTTAGTCTATTACAAATTAAGGAATTTAAGTCTTGCAACCACCATTAATTGGTCTGCAGTGTCTATGTGGCTTATCGAAGCAAATACCCTGACGAAAAACAGTGGAGGGAGTGATGGCGAAGTTACAAAGGAACAACATAGATGTCAGTCAGTTGGTGGATTGGACGGCAAATCACTGCCGGCACGAAGTAGCACAATGGTTAAGGTGCTGTGGTACAATTCGGAAGGTCGCTGGTTCGATCTCAACTGTTGTCAGTGAATTTTTCATTGACATAAATCCTTCTGATCTCACTAATACCCTGGGGTCGACTCAGCCTCTAACAGAAATGAGTACCAGGTGCATTTCCTGCGGGTAAAGGCGGCCGGTGTTTAAGGCTGACAACCTGACCACCATCCTGTGCCGTTGTCATGAAATCTGGGAACCTTAACTTCTTGGAACCCTCTGGGCCACTCCAGGTCTGTAATGGGACTGATTTACCTTTTATTATAACTGAGATGGAGAGAGTTTGATTATAGAAGTCATTATAATCTCAAACCTAAAGAGGACATTCAATGGCTCAAGCGGATAGTAGCCAAAAGTTGTCCGCAGCGGTCCGGGCTTGTTTCGACGACATCCAGTCTCGGATATGTGGTGGCAAAAGTGTGACACTGTAATAGGTGACACCGCGTCTATCCGTCAGTCTGTCTGTCTCTCTCTCTCTCATTCATCAAGAATTGGAAACCCCGCATTTTTCTTGGTGACCTTCTGCTTTGCTGAGGCAGTTGCATGTTATTATTCAGGTATCAAAATAATTCTATGTCACTTGTTCGACATTTAAAAAAATATTTTTTTATCGCTTTCGAAAAACGAAATATCCTTTATTCTTAACAGCTTTTAGAGTACCTTTTCACACTCTTGGATGTGAAATTTAGCGAAACTGATCCCAATGATATAAAGCGTCGTTGTGTATTTTCTCAGTTTCTGTCAGTGTTGCGGTAAATCATTTTACGAGATAAGATGAAATTAACCAATAATGAAACAGTAAGTAATCATACTATAAGTGTTTGTTCGTATTCTTCCTTACGATATATCGCAAAGCACAGTGCATTTCTTACATGCAGTATTGTATTATAATACTGACTGTGCATTAAATATGTTTTGAAATTCGGTAAAGTTTGTCTGGAATTTTAAAGTTTTAAGAAGGATTCATCGAGACTAATCATAAACGTGGATATGGCTTAATGTAACGCAACAGCCATTCTTTCCATACTTTAACACGTGTGAATTTTCTACTCAGATTTCTAGAAATTCGCAAATATAAAATTTCAAGAAAATCCACCAACTGAGAAAGAATTTGTTGAATGCGGACGGACAGACAGAAAGACTGAAAAACAAGACGACCCTAACAGCCGCTTATCGCTGTTTTGTTGACAGTTTTAAAAATGGGTCGAAAATTTAAAGAAATGATGGAAAATATTCCTTTCATACAGGCAGCATTGGAGTCAGGTCAAAACACATTTACACACAGTCCATTGGCAGACACAAATACTTTGCATTCTGGACGTCACGAATTAAATTTTCACTTCGAAATTCAGGCATTTTGAGTTTCTATGGGTCATTGTCTGGTATAATGTGTTGTTACGTCTCTACAATTTATTTCCAAACACCTCCAATTTGTTGCGAGCTAAAAAACAAACACTGCGCTGATAAGTACAGTGTGTATAAAATGAATCCAGATATCCATTCGATGTGTGAAGTGCCTGCAACAGTGACCCTACACAGAGCAGCATGCAGTGTGTCTGATGCTAACTCACATTTCTTCCCAAACATTTCTTCGTGCAATTTGCTCTTTGTCTCTACCACTAACCCAGAACAAATAGGAAGGAACGTTACGATACCAAATAAATAACGAAGCAGTAGATTTAAGCATAATTGGTTTTGACCTAAAATTAAATATTATCTGTTTACTTGCTTGGAAAATTGGCATACGAAATGGGAAGAATGGCTTGAAATTGACGGTCAGGTCTCTGTCCGTCTTGAGCGAAAATGAAGCGTAGGAAAACAGTCGATGTATGTTGACTGCGTGTTAAAAAATGCTACTGTTGTTTTGAGTATATTTATAAAATCACGAAAATGACTTAATATTTTTTGTCGTTTAAATGACAGCTTTTCAAATAGTCTATAATTTAATGTTGAACAGGGTGAATTAATTGGTACCACAAGCTATGTAACTCTTTAAACGAAGTTTAGCAGAAAACGATCTACTTTTTATGGTGTAGAGTGTATTGCATTGTAACACCAAAGTGTTATTTTTAACGCAATCTGGAAGATGAAATTGGAAAAATGGATGACTACAGGTACGAACTGACAGCAACGCCGCATTTAAAGGAACATTTGTGGCTTATGTTTTGATGGTGCTTTACTATCAATCAAATATTTCGATTTTTTAAATTAAGGGAACGTAACGGAAAACAATGATTGTAATAGAAGCAGCTCTGGGGAGAACCACAGCTTCAGATTAGATGGCTTAGAAGATTTAGACACCATTTAGTGATCGATGTGTACGAACGCCTGATACACCCCGCCACTTAATAGCAGTCCCCTCTATTTCTGTATTATCAAATTCACATTCAGTGATAATCAAGTACCACGGTCCATACTAATGATCAGAATGTAAATAATACGCTCAAAGAACAGACTGTTGTCACACTTGTGTACTGGTGACTTTTATTAGAACATACATTTATAGAAGACTATTAGATCTACCAATGAGTAATCGTCGAATTCAGCCGCTTCACTTAAGCCTATGGACAAAACTCTAAATCTTAAATAATTATGAATTAGTGAACATGACAACGAAAAAACAGTGCAACTGTACAGGAAACTTTACACATCTAGGGAGAAATAATTTGTTATTAGAAGAAATTAACTAATAATTGCTAAGGTTAAGAAAAATATATTAACAATGACCTTGTTTATTCAGTGGAGCTTTCGAGGTCTAAAATCTTGCATATATTAAATCACAACTTCCACAAAGTATTATCGCCCCTGTCAGGTACTGCTGTGAAGATACGTCTGTGGTCGACACGTGAAGTTTCTTCTGAAATATGAATTACAAAAGAGTCCACATGACTGAAGCAACCACACTGTTGAGGAGCTGGAAGAAGACGCCGACTGCGAATCCAGTGTCTGTAAGTAAACTTTATGTTACTTTCTTTCTGTGGTGCTGCAGCCAAAGTGAGGGGTAGGGTGACATTTCTTTTGAGCTGCCTAGATCATACACAGACACACACACATACACACACACACTCGGTAGGATTCTTGTGAAGAAGTGACCAGCCCATCACATAGGCCGCTACCTACACAACAAACAAAATACATAATAGACAAGTGTCCATGCTCTTATCGGTGTCGGAAACTGCGATTACCTGAACGAAACCGCTGCAAATTTATACCTCCGGCCGCACAGTCAGCAGCTTCGACGTAGCCACTTAACATTCTGTCAATGCATCTGTGCTGACACACTAAAGTAATCCAGTGTAGATATGTCGAAATAATTAAACACCAACCCTTACACAAAGACAGAATTTGGCTTCATCTGTCTAATATCAGCCACTAATGATTTCAGATAAAATGTGACAGCTGAAATTTCGATGACAGTCACTGAAATACATTGAACCGAATGTCATATGTCGTGTGAAATAGGGAAATAAAGGAAGTGCACAGATTTGTTGCAAATAATATAGCTGAATTTTAGTTGTAGAACAGCAGAAGTGGTGAGTGTTGTGAGTGACAGTGAGTGTTGTTTATGGTTGTATAAGGACATGCGAGTGATTGATAGATTGGCAGCCCTAACCGGTTATTCGTCAAATTCTAGAAAGCGTAGGATCATAGGTGGTGATTTCATCTTTCTTTAGGCGGACTGGATTGGGAGTGCAGAAGGAACTGGCGGAAACCAGGCGCTTATTGAAAGTACTGTATGAAACAAACAGGAAGAATGAAACATATTCGGATATTTCGCAAGCTGAAACTTTATAAAGAGAAGATGTCGGACTAAGAAGGAAAGAAAAACGTATAATGAATTAAAGAATTCTTAAAAAAATGTGCTTTTATATATATATAAATCGTAACTAAACTTTGACCTTCAAGTAGAGATCCAGTTACAATTTTCGAATTTTAGTTAAACTCGAATTTTTTCTACAGATGTTCGAAAAAATACTCAAATGCCACAGTAGATGATAATTCTTTCCGTGGGACCTGAGATGTTCCATCCGGACGGTGAGACTGAAGAATATAAGAGTTTCTTTTAGCAATATTGCAAACGTGCCAAAAGTCTTTTAAAAAATATTGTAAAAACCAAACAATCGCTTGGCTTCGCGAAGATTTTTAAAGTTGTAAACCTTGCTGATAATGAAGACTTACGGAATCTGCTTGCGCAAAGTGCGAAGCAAATTTCGCAAGTTAATGTCACATTAATAACTCTCACTTCCAAAAACTATGATCCGTACAGTACTAGGAGAGAGGAAATGTGAAAAAGACGTGAGAGTTGTACACGTGTTATTATGTGGCATGCTGGGCACTTCTCAGATCGTTAAACCATTTAAAGCACTCTGGTCACACTAGGGTGTCCACAACTGTGATCGTGCTACCTTTAATGTAGACTGTTGTTACGACATTTTGCAGCACTTAAAATTTATCTGTTTGCTCAATAAGGCATCTGTTAATTTTCAGGCCATACATCACCCCACATCGTCAACTTGTCGAAATATTTTACGATTGCTAACTTACAAGCAAAATATTTCTTGTCTGTAGTTCTTCTAAGGATATTGTGTTGTGAGCTGAAGGACAGGATAATCCACCCATGAGCGTATGCTGACACCATCTCACGAATTTGGGGTAGCGTTTAAAGGGATCAGGTCTAGTGATATCGACATAACAATATATATTTAAAATTGGTCACAGAACTTTTCCCTGGTTAGGGGTCGCGAGGTGGAGGAAATGTCCCTTTTGCTTTAATTGTCAGAATATCAAAACAATGTACTTACGTAGGAAATTAATTGACACTCAATTACAAATATTGCAGGTTCGAATCCCGCAAAGGGGATGGACGTTTGTTCTTATGAGTGTTGTGTGTTGTCAGGTACACATCTCTGCAATGGGTTGGTCACAAGTCCAGACGAGATATGCAGTCTGTGTGTTTGTGTTAGTGTGTGTGTGTGCTTGTGTGTGAGTGTGTTTGTGTGCGTGAGAGAGAGAGAGAGAGAGAGTGTGTGCGCACCTGCTTGAATCATTTTATCATACCTGATAATAAAATTATACAACGCGTATATGGAAGAGTTCAGACTAAGAAAGAGAGAAAACCTTGCAATCAAGCAATAAAGCAATACAGTATATATTAACATAGGTGCGGGAATTTCCCAAGAGGACTGACATGGGATAATTCTGTCCTTAGTATTCTGAAAAATAACAGAATTGTTAACAATCGCTGTGCCTTAGTACAGAAGTACCATCCTATTTGTAAGAAATTATGTCAGCACAGTAATTAAGAACCACAGCACTTCTCTGCATCGTGTATTAAAAAAAACTCCATCTAATAATCCTCGATGGAGAAGGTAAGGTTACATTAGAACAGGTCATGAAGACCTATAGAGAGAGTAAAAAAGTCTGTACTCTTTTATTAACCTCACTGATGAATTGGGCCGGATGTCCAATGCAACACACCTGTCACTTTACCACTAAAAATAGATGGGGTGTGCATTGTACAGAAAGCTTGATGAGCCCCGTGCCCACTCTCCTGTTACTGACAAAATGCTGTATACACCATGAACGAGTGAATGAAATAAAAATTCACAATACGTGAAAATAAATTACACTGTAATTTTCATTCTCAGAATTGGTGTCAAATTTTATGTATGTCTATCAGTCTGTGTTTCCTGAAGGTTTGAAAAATTGAGTTAACCGTATTCTTGCCTTATGTTTATTGGACCGTGCATCATCTTGATAGTTGAGTAAAGGGAGACCAACTTGATGCCACTTGTTTAATTATTACTTTATTCAGTGCTCAACGTGTTTCGGATGTTAATACATCCACACTCAGGAGCTTGCGACTAATTCGTTGAGTTACTTCATGGGTTGTATCTGGTTATTAGATGTGTGTTGGTGTTACTTTGCAGTGTGGCTATGGTGGTGTGGTATCCGTACGCAGGCTGAAGCGCTAGCTAGAATTTGAAAGGACAGACAAATACGATGAAGCTAAGAGTCATTTATCACTATTTTGCTGACAATCTTGAAAAAAGTTGAAAATCTAAAGAGATTGAAGATATTTCCTTCTTACAGGCGGCTTTGGTATC
>Ga0123355_10012414_pt1 | contig 13190 bp, 9 predicted proteins | sample TergutEmb28metaG_3_FD_89872 | JGI IMG/M metagenome (GOLD analysis project Ga0123355, IMG submission 89872) | Embiratermes neotenicus P1 segment gut microbial communities from Petit-Saut dam, French Guiana - Emb289 P1 | ecosystem: Host-associated > Arthropoda: Insects > Digestive system > Gut ... | reverse complement strand
TTGTGTTAGCGCGTTATTTATTAGGGCTTTGTTGGTCTTGATGTGTATGGCTGTATTAGAGAGTGTGTTTCGATAGTATGGCTGACATGGTGTCTTATGGTGAATTGAGTGTATTGTGTAGCATGTTGTGATAATGTCTCCCAAATATTGTATCTGCACTTCCACATACACATAAGGCGCTAACACAATACCTCTATCCTTCTTACAGATACAACCCATGAAATAACTACGAATTAGTCGCAAGCTCCTGAGGATGGACGTATTAATGTCCGAAACATGTTGAGCACTGAATAAAATAATAATAAAGCAAGTGGCATCAAGTTGGTTTCTCTTTACTCAACTATCAAGATGATGCACGGTCCAATAAACATAAAATCTAGATCCTTGAAGTGTTGTCAATAAGTTTTTTAACACTTTTTAGAAGTATCAAGAATTGTAATAAATGTTTTCAGAAAAAATCCTCTTTTTGTAGCAAAGAACTCCATCCTCACAGGTCAAACTAAACTGCCAACATTATCTTATGTAGGAAGAGAGGCATAAAAGATAGAAGATAGAAAAAAAAATAGAATTGTCAGCCCTTGCATGAAGAACTTGTGCTAAGCAATTTGTCATTTGCAGAAGTATGCATGTTAGGTGATAAATAACTAGATCGCAAAAGATAATAATAAACTTAAAGAAATAAATTACATACATTACTTTAAAATTAAACCCACTCAGTATGGCCATCTTAGCTTATCCTTCTGACAGGGTGCGTACAGTGCTTTATGATTTATTGATGTGAAACTGACTCCAGAGAAATTTCTAGATGTAAACGATGCACGCACACACCTGACTTGACTCTGTAATTGTAAGATAGCAGCGGTAGTCCAACATGACGGCACTTGCAGGCGTCATTTGCGATGTTATTAAGGAGAGATGAGTGTATATGTCTGTCGAAATAACGAATGAGTGGCGCGTTTGGCACTTTGAAGCTTGAAATTCGCCCGAACAATGGCTAACAAGGCGTTCTGGACCAACCTTCTGAAGTATAATACCCTACCGAAAGAAATGTATACACATTTTTGTCGTTTTTGATTAGTGTTATAGTAATTAATTATTTAAGTTTACAAAATTTAATGTACTTTTTTTTTATCTCCCAGTATCATTGCAATCTGTCCGAGGACATTCAGCAATCGTGTTTGACGGTCACTATTAATGGCATGTAGGAAAGACATCCAGTGGTGTATGTCCTATATTAAGCTCAATCACATTGATTGGGTATGATTCCTTATTCATAAGGTTTCTAGATCACACACAACGACGCACCACAGTCGGTAGGACTCCTCTGGACGATTGATCAGTTCGTCGCAGAGACCTCTACTTGACAACACAAAACACTCACAACAGACAAACATCCATGCTCCCCGTGGGATTCGAACCCACAATCCCAGCAGGCGAGCGGCCGTAGACCTACGCCTTAGACCGCGCGGCCACTGGGACCGGCTAATGTACTTAGACTTTTTTTTTTTTTTTTTTTTAAATTTGAAGATGTTGAATGCATTACGGCTTCATTTTCACCCCGCCCAGGTGCAGAAATGTATAATAAATAGTTGTTATATGTGTCCTAAAAACGGGAATATAACAAAACGTTTTGTTCTATAATTATCATTTTTCGAAGCAGAATTAATTACGCCGGCATCACACCGAAAATCTCGCTCGTTCGAACTGACTATATGAAGGGCGGTGTGTAGCTCAGTCAGCACGGGTTAAACTACTGGGAAATGGGTGTTAGATGTCACTCAGGTTCATAAAACATTTTGTTCTCGGAACCATTTAGACGACCCGTGTTGCCCAACCTGTCCGTTTCCAAACGGTGCAAGGGATCCCATCGTGGACGTAAAGGAAATGGGTGGGACGGACAAATTAGAACTCAAATTTAGTGTTCGAGTTCAGGAATGTGTGCGAGCATTATTATTTTTTTAACCATTAATAGGAGTTTAAATGAGGTCTGTTTGGTGTTTTTAAATAGTCACTTATTCAATGGAATGTAATTATTGGTGACTGTGACAAATATTGTGATTTCTTGTCCGGTTGTAATCTGGGAGCAAAAATTCACACAACTTGTACTGAAATATATAAATTAAAAAAATCCCTGAGACCTAATGGATAATACACTTGATAGACTCCAGAAATTTTCTGTGGTAACATGTTTAATGGTTAAATAATTCTGTCTTAAAATATTTACGAATCCCTGCATATACGTGGTGCGTCAGGAAAGTAATGAGGCTGGTGCTATATTTTTTATTTAACATTTACTTATAAATCAACATTATCCCCTTCAAATTAGTTCCCTTGGGAAGCCACACACCACCGGAGACGTTGCTTCCACTCCTGGTAGCAGTGTTGGAAGTCTTCATGTAGAAGTGCCCTCAGCTGGTCTGTCACGACCTTTTGAATGTTGTCCACAGTTCCAAAATGACGACCTTTGAGGTGGAATTTGAGTTTTGGGAAAAGGAAGAAGTCACACGGACTCAGAGCAGGCGAGTATGGTGGCTGCGGAACCACTGAAATACCTTTTTTGGCCAAAACTTCGTTCACGGAAATGGCAGTGAGACAGGGAGCATTGCCGTGTAGTAGCATCAAAGTGTCCGCAGTCTCTGGCCGGACACGATGGGCCTTTTTTCTGAGTCGTTCAAGGACCTCACGATGGTACTGTTTATTAACTGTTTGTCCTTGAGGCACGAATTCCTTATGAACAACGCCTCGACTGTCGAAAAAACAAATTATCATGGTTTTGATTTTTGATTTACTCATTTTTGCTTTCTTTGGGCGCTGTGAGTTGTTCGTGTGCCACTCCGAACTGCTTTATACCAAAAATATTTTATGCCACCTAAAAACCTGTGTCCTTGATAGAGCATGCTCTCCACAAGTCTTTTTCAATTTTTCGTAAGTTTCTGTTGCGTTTTCATTAAGTTTGACACAAAATTTGATCGCGCTACGCTGCTCGAGATTTCGTTTCTCCATTTTCGTAACGCGTCACTACTACACACACACAACTCGCTGTCAAATCAGATGTGCTAATGCTATCGAGTTGAAACTTGCACTGATCATCAAGTAAGAATGTATGTCTCGGCTAGTGTCTGAGGTGTGGCTACAGCGTTGCCAGTTGTCGAGCCACGCATTCAGTGTCATTACTTTCTTGACGTACCACGTATGACGGTCTTTCAGTAGAGTTCGAACCTCACAGTGAGCACTACGAAATATGCACTACAATGAGGAACTGGGTAAGACTGGAGGTTTAGTGAAGTTAATATGCGTTAACTGTGACAGCCATACAGAACAGACAGTGACACTTTTTCGGAAAATGCAGATTTTTTCATTGGCAAACCAGGTGGCCCCTAAACCAATCTCTGTTCTGTAAATCACCATTTATTAACCAGCACTTGTGCACTACACTGTGTGCACCAAATCACATCCTAGTTTCCACTCCGTCCACTGACAAAATCTTCAGGGAGCCCAGTCTAACTTTAATTCCTTCTCAACACATCAGATGATTATAAACGCATATTTACGGTCTTATAAGGTGGTGGTTTTTCAAGCAAAGATACAGAACATTTTAACACTGTTGTTCTTCCTTGGTCGTATGAATGTGTATTAAAATTGGTAATGTTTACAACAATTAAAACATTGAAGTTAAACATCAGGCGCTTATGGAAATGCGGATGGTGTGGCACCAATTTAAATAATATCTCTTGTATCTTTGTCACGATCATGTCCCATCCCAAATTGGGTGCCGGGTGTCTCAGGTCCCAGTGGGACCTCTGGGACCAGGCCCAGCGTACCCGCGACACATACGATACGCAATAACAACGCTAAATTACCGGAATGCAACCAATTTGGGATAGCACATGATCTCTACAAAGATACAAAAGATGTTATTAAAAGGGATGCCACCCCTTCCACGTTTCCACACGCACCTGATTTTTAACATCGGTGTTCTAAGTGTTTTAAATTTTATTCATTGCACCACACATTCATGAGACCGAGGAATGTGATCAGTGTTAAAAAGCTCTGCATCTTTGGATATAAAATTAATTTTTTTTGATAGGCACACACATCATTGAAGGGACTTAAATGATAAATGAGAAGTATGAATCTGTGATCAAGAAACTACGACCTTGTAACCGATAGTAAATAATTGCTTATAATCACTGGGTGTGCTGCGAAGAGGTTACAGTTAGACTGGGCTCCCTGAAGATGGTGTCAGTGGACGGAATGGAAACTAGTATGTGATTTGGAACACACAGTGTAGTGGATAGGTGCTGGTTAATAAATGGTGACACAGAACACGATGCAGAGCACGCAGGGCATTGGGCCGCTCTAAGTGTTATGAAGTGCAGTCTGTAGAAATTCTCCGGCAAGGTTTGACACTTAAGCCCCTCAACTAACCGTGAATATTTCACCTCAGTTGTGGCTGTTTTAATTACTATAAATTACCGCATATTGCCTTTCTCCAGTTCAGAGAGGTGAGGTAAATACTCGGATGTACGGTGATAATTTTAGAGACGTGACTCGGGCGACCCTGAGGGTCCTCGTCCCCCTGCAGGGCTCCGGGTACCAGAGCCAGCATGATGCAGCGATTTATGGTCCCATACTCACGTATTTACGAGATTCGCCGGTGCTACAAGATGAAAATAAAAGGAAAAGGGCGAAGAATGGTGGTTGAAGTAGTTAAAGGTAACGAACAGGCACAAAAGAACTAAACCCCACTCCATCACAAAGAAAGAAAAACAAGGAGACCAAAAATGTAATTCAGATTGTGATAATTTCTTTGTATTAAATGCGTAAAGTAAATTTAGAGTTGCTTGGTCATCTGGTAGCGATCTTGCATTTTAACTACGAAACACCAGAATGAAATAAAAAACTTGTGACTATTGGAATTGTGTTTAAAGATCCAGTTCGGACCGCGCAGTAAACAAAATCTATCTCGGTTATCAAAAGAAATAATTTAACGACGGAGAGGGACATAATCGCTGTTTGTTCTGAGATCCTTGTGATAAACATAAATACACTGTGTGGGCAACAAATAGAATTGTTGAATGTTAAACCTGATTTTGTGTGAAGTGCCCACAGGGCCTCAAGAGGTTTAATTTGTTATTGTGCATTTACACTGAAATATGCCGGACACATATTTTTAACTCTATGAATGGAGGCAGTGAGATCTTCCGAACTACTGGTGAAAGTTTGCCGAACCACAAGGTGTCACTTGCCGGAACAGAGTGATTTTTAATAATTGACTGTGTTTATTCAACCGTGTCTCAAAGCGCAAATTAAATGTGAGCAGAGTTAGCTTCTGGAACATGATGCCATGCAGTGTGGTACACACCTACCAGAATTTCGGAGAAAATCTACCACTACTATTACAACTACTAGCACAAATATTACGACTACTAGTACTACAGTTACTCAGTTACTACTACTACTACTACTACTACTACTACTGCTACTACTACTACTACTACTACTACTACTACTACTACTACTACTACTACTACTACTGCTACTGCTACTACTACTCATCTGCAAGTACTGCCACCACTAGTACTACCACTTCTACTCTTACTACTGCTACTAATGCTTCCACTAGTTCTATTATTACTACTGTTACTACTTTTAATACTTGTACTACTAGTACTGTTATAACTATTACTACTACCGCTAGTACTACTACTTCTAGTACTACCACTACCATTACCACTACTATTACTACTACTACTACTACTACTACTACTACTCTTACTACTACTACTACTAACGCTACTCTTGTACTTGAATGATGGATTCACTACGTTTCTCATAAAACATGATGCATCTGTACCAAACCGCATGCCCTTACATTCCAAAGCAGTAACATCCATATTCACGTTAAATTTCATATAAACTTCGATGTTTGTAAAGTGTCATCAGATAAATAAAGAATTGTGACCGGTTGAGGATAAGAAGTGCCGCCGTCGGTCTCCCGAACGGTGTGCACACACCGTGGTGGCTGCTAGCGGTGAGACGGCAGCTCTGTACAGGTGATCAGTCGGTGTCGAACTGGAGGTGTAGTTCTGCGGGTGGCGGGGCGCTCTAGGGGAAGAAGTGACAGGCTGACAAAGGAAGGAGAAGAAACAGACGAAGGAAAATGCAAAGAAGGGGAAGACTACAGAGGTGAAGATGGAGGTTGATAAACAGAAGGGAATGGGAACGGAAATGACATCAATATATGGAGCGACACTTCTTAAAAACATAAACCGTAAGGACTCGAAACCCAGGCCTTTAGTATGAAAATGATGAGATGATTGGAATCTGGGTGGTGTTAAGGGCACCATTATAGCTCATAATGTGGCAGGTGTTAATATACGTGTCGGATGAATGTGCCGCATTGATATTTTACCCTGACCATGGAGGCACAATATTTCTCCGAACTGTTGTCAACCACATACCAAAACGCACGGTACATTGACAGAGGACGGCAGAAACTACATTTTGTGACAGTCTCGTTTGTCACAATGTTACTAGAAAGCCTTCAGAATAATTCCCTATCTTGGCAGGAAGCTTAATGAAATTGCTGACCTTGACACAGAACTGTACAAAAGTCAGACACCTACACAGCGAAAAGTCGTAATTCCTCACCGACATTTCAGGACAACCCATCGGTTCTGTCTTCAAGGATGCCTTGAAGAAAATACCGATGGGTTGTGCTGAAACGTCGACGCGGAACTACCTCTGTACGCTGCGAAACGTTCCAGAAGAACGCAGATCTCAAGTACACATGACATCCAGACATGCTGCTAGTCCTGCCTGACACATAAGCGACTTAAGTGATATCCGATCCCCCGTAGAGCTACATAATATACATTGTACTATTATGTAATTCTTTCCCATGTAATTTCACACGTGTTATGGCTATATGCTCATAACGTTTTGTGAATACCTCACCAGGGAGGACGGAGCTGCGGGTTGCTGAACCCATTGGAGTTGTCATTTTTATTAATCACACCTGGTAAGTTAAAGTGTATGAAAGTAGACAACACAGTAGGATTACGTTTTGTTGACGTATGGAAGCAAGCAGCAAGTATCAAAATAACAACAGCAGTGACGTAATTAGGGACGAAACTCGGACAGTTCAGTGTGGTGGTGTATAAAATTGTGTGTATATTTAACGACGCCTTCAGTTTCTAAGATCTTGTTAGCTTGAGTAATGAATGACTGAGAATGGATCACTAGTGAAATGAATATTGACAGGGGAAAACCCAAGTAATCGGACAAAACTGGGTCCCGATCCCACTTTTTCCACCACAATTCCGACGTACACTGGCCAGGGACTGAACCTGCTTGTTTAGTAGTAAAACTCTAGGCGAGGGGACAAGTTTGAATCCCGCCCTAATCAGCAGATATCCTGACTGAAGTTTGACGTGGTTTTATTCAGTACCTGGATAATACCGTGACAAGCTCACGGCAATCTCCGTTTTGTTATTCACCATTCACACTAACTTTGTTGTTACACATTTCGAATTACGGACCGTCTTTAAATAAATAACAAAAATAGAAATTACAGACTGGTTTTGACATTGACCTGTGGAAAGTATATCGAGTAACACGGTGCAAATATAGTAATAATAATAATAATAATAATAATAATAATAATATAATTCTTGATAATGACAAGGGGAACATGTTATGTTAATAGACGATGCAATCTCAGGAGACAGAAATGTGATTAAAAAAGAAGCTGAGAAGATTCTAAAATATAAAGACCTTACAATAGAAATACAGCGCATGTGGAATGTAAAAACAAAGGTGATACAAGTAATAAGAGGGGCGACTGGGACTATTTCAAAGTCGTTTAGAAAATACGTGAGCAACATACCGGGAAAACATGAAGTCAAGGAACTACAGAAAACAGCCATATTGGGCACTGCACACATACTTCGGAAAGTAATAATGTAAAAATACGATAGATTCAACATTGAAACTAACGATATAAGCACCATGAATAGTAACAACAGAATAGCTGCAACACTGTGTTCCCTAGGGACATAGTTTGTCTCAGGAATATAAGTATAAATACCGTGCATAAAGGGGATGATGATGATGATGATGATAATATACGGATGGTATTGGTTGTGGTGGTTGGGGTAGTGACAAAGGTCTTAATGGTGCAGTAAAGGTCAAGAAAATGTGAAATAGTCCTTGTCTAAACAGTGGTATCATATGGGACATTGGAGATACAACTCCACATATTCTTTAGATGTATCTCACAAGCTTTGGATCTTATAATAAATTTTGACTTATGTAACTTTAGAGAAAGAAAGGCTTTTTCATGCATAACGTAATTCCTGAACGTCTTTGGTAAACTGTAAATTCGTTTAAATAGAATTTATAAACCCAGCTGCTGATTTACAGAAAACATAACGTGTTTATTACAAAGTTCAACATCTGGGTGCTGTTTGGGAGGTATTTAACAGCTGATTGGGAGAACGCGTAAAGCAAATAAGCAGATTCATTCTATCAGAAATATTCGGAGTTCTTGAATATGAAATATCCATAACGTCAAGTGCTTACCGTTTAGAGGCCAGTGGCTGCTTTATATACCACCATATTTAAGAATAAAAAATTCTGAATTCTGCCCACCCACAGAGTGTATTTATGTGTTTTATATGGATCTGACAAAAAGCAGATATTTTGCCCTGTATAACATCGATTAATTGGTTTTGATAACTGAGGTGGAAGTTGTTTACTGCGCGGTACGGCAGTAAACGGCGGTACATACATTTCTTCCTGAAAGGGGTAATTTCCATTGATTCCAGTAGGTCGTTCTCTTGTGTTACCGGACTTGTGAATTGCTTCGTGCCTTCTAACAAATCTTACTGACAGTTTGACGTTGGGGCTTTTTACTGTAGTTACAGAAACACTTTGTTGGTGATTTGTTGGATGTTGGGCAAGTTTGCAGGTGTCTTTACAAAGTGTGTGTGTATGTGTGTGTGTGTGTGTGTGTGTGTGTGTGTCGTAGTCAAGTGACATAAGGTCCATGTTACTGACGCTGGAACAGTGTTCCGTCTTGAAGAACGAGACAGATTTAGTAGACGTGGCTTAACCCAGCCCGCCACCTACCGTGGACACTTCCTTAATGGCAGTACCGCCATTACTAATCTCGTCACCAAGATATACAGGGTGTGCACAGCTCGAAGTGCAAACCGCTCCGACCTGCAGTGCTGTATAGCGATAACTCCTCCAACTCTACAGTACTTAAAGAGAACCATGGGTAATGCGTTAAGGCGGAAGTGCGTGCCGTAGAGCGGACGACACAAAATCTAAAAACCGCTGTTTTAGGCTGCATTTTTTTTACGTACAAATACAACATTAATACAAAATTCCTCGTATATATTTGAAAACTTGGGGGGGGGGGGATATAAGCCATAAAAAGATGTAGTACGGTTACAGTATGAAAATGTTTAGCTGAATGGGCCGGTTATCTGGCTGATTGGATAGCCAGATAACCAGCTTCAGGATAATTGGAGTTCTACTGTACTGCCATGTAAATAAATCTGCACCCTTCTGAATTCTGTGGCTCGAAGCGTTTTTTTATTGTCGCTTCAGATCCCAGTGGTATTTATATGTACCACAGGTTTTAGCGATCAGAAAACTTCCCTTTTATCCTCGAGGTGAACGTACGTGTTTCTTATAATTCTTAAAAAAAAAACAAAACATTTCCTAATACAGCATTAACTGGCTGATTATTACAATTTACACGGCTGTATTCTATGTAAGGTAGAAACTGAGAATTTAAACAAAACCAGCTTGATGTTTACAGATGTTTAAGCTGCTGTTGGTGTCCAGCCCCTGTAACCTTTCCAAGTACAGTGGTTACTAAGCACCCCTTACTTTAGAATTGAAATTCTGCGTCTCTGCCACACTGAACTGGCACAGGATTGTGTATCATGGCTGGCTTTAGAGGAGTTTAGTTCTCCTTAACTCTCTGATTCTCTCACTAGTACGTTAGTTGGTTCGGTAGTTAGTTCATAATATATTCGTGTTAAATTTATTCCTTCCAATGACGGCATTGTATACGTAGAAAACTCTCCAAATTAAAGTCAAAGCAGGTATTTGTAAAACCTGCCGTGCCTGGGCCTGCAAATCAAACTGTCGGGGAAGGGGGAATGTTGAATACATTTAGAAACTACAATAAGGCCTCAGAAGATTTAAGATTTTTTTTTCTTATCTTGCCTCTGCCTCTTTCTATTTGCCTTACTTATGTGGGCACGAAATGTGGAAGTTGCTTCATAAACTATATTAGCTCATCCTGTTTTTTGTTACAAGACTGTACTAATTTTCATATTTATTCATGAAGTTTAGAATTATATTAACGAGAACTGCTGCTTGGAGTGTATTGACGGAGGAGAATATGAAAGAGGCTTGAGAAATATTTCTGCTCTCATTTGTGCTTAAAAATCGTAAAATCAGTCCTACATGTTACGTCACAGTGAGGCGTTCCTTGTGTATGCCGCTAGAGTTCTGATATCATGTCGTCGCAGTGACAAGCGGTTGAGGACACGATTTGGGATGAAAGGAAGTTTAAGTCCTAAACTGATGTACCAAACTCCGTTATGCTAATTATCAGTGTATGTATGTACTTTACACGATTCTCACAATGATAGGCATTATTTTCCTAAACAACATTAACAGCTTCGAAATTCTGAACTGTGCCATCCCCGTTATGTGTATAAATAAATAGGTACAGGTATTTAGTCAATAACACAACAAATATTTCTAATGATGTTTATTAGAGGATGATAACAACTACATGTTTCGTCCTATTCCGGCCATCATCAGGTTTTCATCCGAAAGAGTTTTGGTGTTTATAAGATTTATGCGGTTATGTAACGATGGTGAGATCTCATCATGTGAGGTTTTGATTATTACTACTATTAAGAGACGTGGCTGGGGGGAGGGGGGGGTTCTGTAATGTGGGTATTGTGCACCACCATCGTTACATACCCGCATAATTCTTATAAACACTAATACTCTTTCGGTTGGAAACGGGATGATGGCCGGAATAGGCCGAAACATGTAGTTATCATCCTCTAATAAACATAATTAGAAATATTTGTTGTGTTATTGACTAAATACCTATACCAATTTATTAACAGCTTCGTATTTGTAATGCAGGTAGACTGTGTTCTCTTCAAAGTAGAATTTTAATGTTCCAATAAAATTGGGAAAAAATTAATGTTTAAATCGGTCATGTCATGGATGATGCGGTCGGTAGTTGGTCTTTTACCGCGTGGGTCAGTGTTCGAAACTAGACTGATCTATGTGGGAGTATTATTTGATATAGTGATAGTGGTAGACCGGGTTTTCACCGATTAATTCTTTTGCTTTTCGCTTCTTAGTATTTACCGCGCACACCATCCTACTCATATTCATCTTATTCAACCCAAATCAAAAGGACAAGAGGGAGAAGCCTCTGAACTGTTAAATACGAGTGGGCGCTGATAAGTTCTTAGCCCGACCAGGAAGGAAACAAGCTACAGCGACCAGAATCGGGATTTATTCAACATACTCCCCACGAAGCTCAATACAGTTCTTAGTCCGTTGCTCTAACTTTTGCAAGGCACTAAAAAAAAACTCAGAAATTTGTCCGTCCAACCAGGTTTTCGTGGCAGCAATGACCTCCGCGGCGGAACAAAAATGGCGACTTTCAATTGTTTATTTAGTCCAGGGAACAGGTGGTAGTCCGACTGATCTAGATCCGGAGAATAGGGTGGGTATTTAAGACACTGGAAGCCCAGGTAGGCGTTTCTTCTGGGTTGCAAGTGCCCGGTGAGCCGGAGCATTGTCGTGCAAGAACAGGACCCCCTTGATGACCTTCCCGCTGCCGGCGTTTGTCCTGTAAAACGTCCTTCAATTGCACCAGCAGAGATGAGTAATACTCCGCGTTGATAGTTTGGCCCTTTGGAAGATAATCAATGAGGAGGATGCTGTCTTGATGCCAAAAAATCGAGGCGAGAACTTTTCCAGCGGATTTTTGCACTGGGAAATTTTTGGGGCGGGGTGAGCCGCTATGCCGCCACTCCATTGTTCGTCTCTTTGTCTCTGGGTCATAGTGATGTAACCAGATTTCGTTCATGGTCACCAATTGCGACAGGAAATCTTTTGGATGGCGCCGAAAAAATACCAAAAGTTGCTCAGACGACTGACACTGTTGACGTTTTTGATCCGCGTTCAGGCATTTCGGGACTCACTTCGCGGAGAGCTCCAAATCTTCATGAATGATGGACGCAACCCGCTCACGTGAGATGCCCAGTTGCTCAGTTATTGATTTAGACGAAATCAGGCGGTCTTCCAAGATTAGCTCATGAATTTGATCAATAATCTCTGGGATGGTCACTGTTTTGGGTCGTCCAGGGCGAGATGCACCACAGGTGGAAAAATCACCACGTTTAAAGTAGGCTACCCAGTTTTTGACGGTGGTATACGATGGTGCATGTTCCCCTTTGCCTTGCAGGGGGGGAAAAAACATGATGACAGCTCGGGTCTCCATGTTGTTGAAATCGCGCGCGTCGCCTGACATGCTTCCTTTCAGCATCTGTGACAAGAAGAGACTTGAAATTCGGCACATGAACAGATCTCTGTTTCCAACGACATTATCGATTCCGTCCTACGACATCGGGAAGCAGGTAGGGCGAGGGACTTATCAGGTCCCCCTCGTAAGTGGTCATATTTCACGAACGTAAGAAGGTAGCTTCTGAAACTTTAAAATGCAGTTTTGAACTATTTCGTCCTGAAATATGAGGAACAAACTTTCTTTTACCTGTGTCCGGTAAACACTTCCGACAGAGACCTTCACATCGTGACATTCTTCACCAAAGCAACAGTTTAGTTGCTACACAAATTTCACGTTGCACGGCATGCTTTTCATGACTTAGCTTTAAAATTTCCGCCCGAAAGCTTTCCTCCCAACCATATCAAAATGTCGTCATTTTGCTTACCTTCAAGTTAAAAATTAAAAAAATCAGCTTAAGTGTTCAAATTACTTTCTCATTTAAAGTCTAAAGTGAAGTGAAAAGTTATCTAACGTGGAGTGTAGCGAAGTGCAATAAAGTGAAGTGAAGCGAACGAAGCAAAGTGAAGTGGAATGCAGTATAGGGAAGGGGGGGGGGAACAAG
>Ga0123355_10012413_pt1 | contig 13190 bp, 5 predicted proteins | sample TergutEmb28metaG_3_FD_89872 | JGI IMG/M metagenome (GOLD analysis project Ga0123355, IMG submission 89872) | Embiratermes neotenicus P1 segment gut microbial communities from Petit-Saut dam, French Guiana - Emb289 P1 | ecosystem: Host-associated > Arthropoda: Insects > Digestive system > Gut ... | reverse complement strand
GCAAGATACTGAAAAAATAAATACTTCCCTTCGTGTTCTCTCACTCCCTTTTCGAAAAACACTTTCCACACACACACACACACACACACACACACACACACACACACACACACACACACACAAGGCACTACAGAATGATGTTCGTACCCAGCGCTCATCCAACTAGGAAAATGCTGTGGAATATCCATAAAAGCACTCCGTTTTCGCAGTATGCGACCTCAAGGTTCTTTTAGTGCTCCATTTAAACAATACAATCTCCCCACGTTGAAAGTACTTGGCTTTAATCTGGCCAAACCGGAAGGATAAAAATGGGTAATAAAAGTTTCGTAGTCTTGTTGTTACACTTCATACATTCATTGCATAAAAAAGGGTGTAAATATTTACTTGCACTGTAGCGCACGTAGACCTACTTCCACATTTCCTTTTTTTCTTTCACTATGTTGTAGGATCTCTTACAGAATGGGGCACGCACTTCAGTTCATTCCTTGTATATAGAATATATAGTTATGAAAAATGCAATGCTGTTCTACGTATAAAAATGTATGTTTCTTTATTTGCTTGTTGGTCTTTCTCCATAGGAAATAATAAATGAGGATAGGTTTTCTGATTCCTCTGTTGCTTCAATGGTCTCTGTACCCTAACAGTGAGATAGTACAGAGACCAGTGTAGCAACAGGGGACTCACAAAACCTATTCACACTGATTTATTCCGTATGGAGAAAGATCAACAAGAAAATAAATAAAACACATGCATATATATATATATATATAAAACAACGTATATTTTTAAAAATAATATATTATATATATATACACACACAAAAACACAAGAGATCCCCTTGGTCACCATCGCTGATTAATTTCTGCAGTTCTACTGGAAAGCATCCATTTTAATAATAATTATAATATATATATATATATATATATATTACGATATAAAAGTTTAAATCGTAACCCAAGTAATACCAAAAATAGATACGATGTAACACATGTATAATTTTTCCTTTGTATACTGATGCCTGATGATGGCCATACTCTCCTTACTTATATACAATTGGGTATCAAAAACAATACCGGTGTAAGTTACAAGCCGGCATAGCAGGTGCTATGTGAGGACAGTCGTACAATTTACTAGGGGTGCGTGGGTAAGGACGGAGAAGTTTTAGTTATCACTTGTTTGGATTGGTGATAAAATGGATCGGACAAATGCTCGGCTAACATCTTTCATGGTGTGTTGATTACCTGAGGACGGACGGAACCCTTTGCTAACACTTACTTGGACTGACAGCCAGAAGGACGATCCGCTGATATTTGTTTGTTCTGGTTAAACTAGGGACGGACGGACGGAACTCTATGCTAACATTTGTTTATATCTGTAGCACAAAGGGACGGAAGAATGATCTGGTAAATTTTGTGTGAAGAAGTGACTCCTACGCACAGGCTAAAACTGTGATATAATTTGTGTGGTCTGGTGATTCCTACGGACGGGCCCTCTGCTGACCTTTGTTTGGACTGCTAGTAAATAGGGGCGGACGGTCTTTGCAAAAGCACCTGTAAGCTTGAAGAATAAGAGACCAACTTGATGTCACGATTTATTAAGTTTTATTTCACTTCTTCTATGTTCAACATGTTTCGGACATTAATACATCCATCATCAGGATCTTGCGACTTTTCTATTGTATCACCACATTGGTCGTGTGTTCTTGTTTCGATGTGTGTTGGAGTTTCGGTGTGGCTGGTTGGGGTGGTATTCGTGTAGCAGGCTTCAGCCTCTTTTGTTTTGTGAAACTGAATAATGACGGATGTACATAAATTACAGTACAACGGTGGTGGCTTACCTACTTGTAACAGACGCGTTTATATCTACAGAGTACAAGAGGCGATGCCCCGAAAATGAGGAATACATTTCGAGGCTACACGTATTACCAATCAAGCATCCAGTGCAATCCTATCATGCGGTCTGTGTAGTTACAAACAGTCCCAAAAGGACTCGTTACAACAGGCAACTCTCAAAATGCAGCCAGGAAGCCTATCTGTACAAACACCAAACCCGGTCCGCCCAGAAGGTTTTGGCTGAAACTATTCAAATCGCAAAAACCAAATACATTTACCTCTATCGAAGTACCTGTTTCTCCAGACCGCTGACAGTAACAGCCAGTACGTCCTACACGACACATTGATACCAACTACATGAGAAATTGGAATGAACCAGTCGCTGAATTCCTGTGATTCCACGGACATACAGTTTGTGAGGTGCCCTCCTGGCACTACATCCTCCTATATCACCAATCACATCATCGGGACAACGTAATCGCGCCTCACGGGCGTCCTAGACTCAGAAGTCGGTTACACTTCTGCCATGCCTAGGAGGGAAGACCACGAAGTCCACAAGGACATGTGAGGCATTGGGGAAAAAATACAGTTGTGAGGCAAACGGAGGAGGTTGAAATGGAAAGGGGAGGAAGAAGGTACGAAATACTGCCTGTAGGACAATCACTAGGTGAGGTGCTAGGCCTAAGGAACATAATGTATCGCAAAATACTTACTGAACCAAACACCAAAATCAGAGGCACAAACTGGCATACTCTCGACCATTAAACCCTCAATGAAGACTTTTGAACACACACACACACACACACACAGACACACACACACACACACACACAATCACGTCAGAGTTCTCTTCATAGAAGATGTGATGTACAATACACTAATGCAAAGTACAGAATAATAAATTACAATTTCATTTTTAAATTTTTTTCATACTAAAATTCTACCACCCACAACTCATCGATATTAATATAACCTGTATCATATGACCTATATAATTTTCTTTCTCAAAACTGGTGATATTCGATTTCGGTGTTACGTAAAACTAGCACATTCTCTTGTCGACAGTACGAGTATCTAAGGGGATGAAATCTGCTCTGTGTTTTCGTAGCTCATGTAAATGGATGGAAAGACAGACGCACAGAGGCTACACATTAAGAAGCTCACCCATGCACAATTAACAGTGGTAAATAAGTTATAGACATGTAGAAGGAAGCTTTAGTGACCTGTCTAAGCGTTGCTAAAAAGATTTTGTTCTGCTTCTTTCCATAAATGGTTTCTGACCTTTCGGAGAATCATATTTTCTCCCACAGAACTGCCTTTTTGAAAGCCTGTGTTGTGGCGAGTATTTAAGACAGAAAATTACAGATTACAAATCAAAAGCTTCGTTACTTGATACTGCATTTATTTTTAAATCTGTATGTATCAAAAACCAGAGAGAGTGTCAAGCAGTGAAGGTTATTCGTGAAAGTGTTTCATATTTGGAGAGATATTCTGGGTTAATCCACGCTATAATTAACAAGAAGACTAATCATTTACACTTAATTATCCACATTGACAGTACTATCAAACTACTTGCACGTAGATTGTTATAATTTTGCGAAGAATAAAACTATATTTATAAAGACTGTATATGGGAGTAAGGTCGTTACTACAAGGTACGGTCATGAAAAAATACAGGAATACGAAGCACAAAATTATTTGCGCGTTCAGTAACCAAAATATTAGACATTTAAAAGAAAATATTAAATATCATTAAACAGAGCCGAAAGAATTATATTGTGTCTTTAAACCCCACGTCATTATGAAAACAGGCAAAGACACTATATCAGCTTTGCTGCTCATAATGATTAGCTTTACTGTCCGGGTTGTTTACCCTCGCGTGGCATGAAACACATTGTGCAATATCGTTTCTTTATAAAAATAAAAACACACGATTTTATAAATCATAATCCATCACATTTTTGTCAAAGTTAATAATAATTAATTTATTAATAATTCTTTAATTTTGAATGCGACTTCCTGTGTTTTATCACCGTGTACACTTATAGGAAAATTTCAACACCTCGGCCGAACATTTTATTCCGTTTTCAGTTTGTCTTTGAGTTGTGGTTGTGTTGTGTAGAAAATGTGGGAGAAATGATCAGAGACGAATACGATTACTGAACACTCGCCCACTTTAGCTGGCTTCGCTAATGGATGTGACAGAGTTTACGCTTTCACTAGACGACCAAGGCTGGACAGTCTGAACAAAACCCAGAATTGGCACTCGAAATGGGACACACGAAATTTCCACATATATTATTTTACCGCAGCTTGAGGTTAGGCCAACACAATTTAATTCTTTTTCTTAAGCTCATTGTTCCGTGCATCGCAATTCAATGTGAATAAAAACCCAACAGATGCAACAGTATGCAGATATTTATTAGACAAACAGAAGAAAAGTTCCGCCCAGTGAAAAACACAGCACAGAAATATAAGTCAGAAATAAAATGAGAATCTGTGGGTGGTTTAACGATGACGTATTAAGTGATGTGATTATCAAGAGCCGAATAAAGCTCTAAAAGATTGTATATTATAAGTAGGAAAAATTGGGGAAGTTTATGGCAGTTTTTCCTACATAACTTACTGCTACTAAGCACAAAACCGATAATAAACATTAAACATGACGTGAATTCGGTGAATTTTCAAAACGGATCCCTCTCTTTTCTCCCTGCCCCGGATAAGATTCAGAATGTTACACGAAGCGTCAGACGTTACTGTACATTGGATTGCGAGCTTACAGAGAAAATCAAATCCTACGACAAACACATTTGTCACAAGCTGTATGTCTGTGCAGTGCCATATTTCTCATTTCTGCATTCTCCTGTGTCTGTGTATACGTAAGGTCTATACATAGTTTATACAGAAAGAATATTTTAAACTTGTCAGGCATATTTTCGTCTTCAACGTACATACAGGCGGGCCAGGTAGCTCAGTCGCTATAGCGACTGAGCTACGGGCTGGACGGTCTGGGATCGAATCCCGGTGGGGACGAGATATTCCGCCCGTCCAGACCGGCGCTGGGACCCACCCAGCCTCCTGTGAAATGGGCACTGGATCTTTCCCGGGGGTAGAGGAGGCCGGGACCTGGGGATGAACCCCCATCCCCATCTAGTGTGGAGAGGTCCTACAAAACAGAAGAGCTATACCTCTACTCTCTCTAAGGGACTTAGTGGCCTATAAAAGGGATGAAACCTACCTACATACATACAGAATCTGAAATTTCAGCACTTTGAGGCAATAAAATTAAGAGGGAAACATTTGCTTAAATAAACTGTCCTATTAAGAGAGTTCAAAATAAAGTTCACCTGCGACAGTCAACCTATGGCACAGATGCAGTAATGCAGGAGCGAAATGCGATTGGGCACAGCCTGTGTGCGCGTTGGTCTGTGATCACTATCTTATATTGAATCCTGACACAATTTCATACTCTACACAATCAATAATGCTCTCACAATACGGTTCCATGTAGTAGGCAGACTGATAACATATTTGGCACACCTGTAGTAACAAGTGCCGGAAGCTACAATCGAGTGGATATTGGTAAGGCCCCGTTTATAATCTGGGTGTGGAGAGTAAACACATTGATCAAGATTTTTCTTACTTGTGATCAGTTGGTCTAAGCGCGAAATCAGGGGTTTGGGTATCCTATTGTTACTCTCAATAGACTTATAAAGCATTGATGTTCACTCTTATTCAACACACCTGTACTCCACAAAGCTGCACATAAAGGCGCTCTCTCAATCTAAAAATACCTTCCCCTCAAAACTTGTTACTTTTTGAACATGAATATTAATAAGAAATTTCTACATACATAAATATATACAATGATGTGTCAGTCAAACACAACAAAACTTTACTTGGTTCGTTATTGTACTAGGGAAACATGTTTCGATTCTTATAGAATCATCTTCAGTTCCTTCTAAGAAAATAGATCCTTACTTAAAATGTTTTAAAATGAGCTGTGGGATCCCAAACGCTTATATTATGGATAAAACTATGTATAAAATGCATGCTATTTAAACATATTTTTATCAAGAATTTAAGCGTTTGGGATCTCACAGCGCATTTTAAAACATTTTAAGTAAGTGAATCTTATGTTCATTGGACCGTGCATTATCGTGATAGTTGAAGAATAAAAGACCAACTTGATGTCACTTGCTATTTTATTTCACTACTTATGTACTCAACATGTTTCGGACATTATTATATCCATCATCTGAGTTGTGCTTCAGCCTGCAACACGGATACCACTCCAACCCAACCACACCGATATGCCAACACACATTGAACCAAGAACAATACGACCAATGTGGTAATTCAACAGAATAGTCGCAAGCCCCTGATGATGGATATACTAATGTCCGAAACATGTTGATCACATAAGAAGTGAAATAAAATAGCAAGTGACATCAAGTTGGTCTTTTATTCTTCAACTATTTTAAGTAAAGATCTATTTTCTTAGAAGGGCCTGAAGATGATTCTATAAGAATCGAAACATATTTCCCTAGTACAATAATAAACGTAATAAAGTTTTGTTGTGTTTGACTGACTCATCGTTGTATATTCATATATCTGTTAAACACTTCGGAATGACAAACATTAAAAAATTCTCCATGTCTATATGAAAGATTAACTGGTTTTACTATTTTTTTTCAGGCCTGATGATGGCCCTAGTTTATGGTCGGACCCAGTTACCATATAAATAAATATTTTACAAGTGAGTCGGTTGTGACTGTGATTACTTATAGATGTCGTATTTAAATATTTAAATCGAAAAAGATAATGAGAAAAACTTCATAGTTTTAATATACGCAGCTCTTAGACAGAAAAAAATGGCTACAGTTTTTAATATTACCTTTAATATTGGGCACGGATTAAAGAAAGATGTTTGTGTTAAACCATGAATAATACCATCAATATGGCATTTCTTTTTAAAGACCATACATTATTTTAAGAATGTAATTTAATTTTATTTATGATCTAACAGCTGCACTTAATTTCTATAATTGTAACAGCTGATGATGGCAATACCGGCCGTGACACGTAGTATTAAATAACTGAAAATACCGAGCTGTGATCGACAGCTTATTTTTAGTCCTCAAATCACGTTCCGGAATATTATATCGAATTAGGCCACCACCGGTTACTGCCACGCAATTTTAAATAATTGATACACTGATCAGAGTTATAAACAGTGCCATTAATAAACCGTATTTTTCCCCCATGGCACAACAGACCCTAGTGGGCCAGGGTCACCTCATTATCGAGGATTAACGATTACACTCAGACACGCCACACTCGGTAAGACTCCTCTGGACGAGTGATCAACCCTGACGCTGAGACCTCTACCTGACAATGCACAACACTCATGAGAGAGTGGCATTCATGCACCGGAGGGATTCGAACCCAAAATCCCAGGAAGCGAGAGGCCGCAGACTATCTGATAAGAATGCCAGTACACTTTATGATGTTATTTGACAAAGAACAGTGTCGTGAGCAGTTCGTCTAAGGAAGAGAGTGTCTAGACCATCACCACAACATAGTCTGTCTTAAGACAGGTCCATAGCCCATTCCAAAGTGAATTCTCCAGATAGTGAGATCTGATTCGTCCTCTTTCAAGTTCCAGTATCTTTTAGTTTTCGTAAATTCATCAAGTAGATGCTTACTCCTTCTTCCTCGTGTTCCTTTCCTTTTGTTTGCTTCAATGACTTATCTTAGATGACAGTTTATACACAAGACGCGACCAATAAAAACAGCCTTCATTATATTTGTTGTATGTAGAATGTAAAGCTACACCACTGCAAGTCTGAACAGTCCCGTGGGGCCCTAGGCGGTAGAGGTTCCCAAAATTTCTAGACCACCGGCACATGGCGTTACACCTTGACCCTCCAGAAGACGTCCCTAGTACTCATTTCTTTTAGAGTATGAGCCGACCCCAGGGCGGAAGGAGTAAGTCAGCAAAAAAAATCCAAATAACCACATCGGGAATCGAACCCACGTCCTGCCGGCTTGTAAGCAGTGCTTCAACAAACTGCCCCACTGCGTACCCCAGATGCGCTCCACTTAATAATCTTCATTCTTCACACGATCGACCCGAACAATTTTCTCCATTTCCATCCTGCATAATATTTCCAAACGTTCAAGATATTTCTGGTCTGATAACAATTAGTTTCCTTAATATAGTTTTTATTGATAATGAACGTTAAGCTTATCAATCACTACTCTAAACAGGTTAGTAAATGATAACGTATTACAGGCGGTAAACGATAACGTATTACAGGCAGTAACTACATAGCAGTGAATATGGTGAAACGACTTGGTATGTGTAAGATAACTTTCCGGAATTTACTTGGAAGTATTCAGGACATCCTAAGTCTTTTCTCAAACTAGTCGACTCCCATTTCAATCTGGGTCTCCCTGAGAAAATTCAGCGACACTACTTTGGTAACAACTAGGTATGCTGAGCAGTAAGACTGGAAAATTTAAAATCGTGAAATATATTTTCACGAACATGTGGATCCTCTAGGTGGTATTAACTGCATTTGAATTCAGATAGTGGAAAATTTAAAATCGTGAAATATATTTTCACGAACATGTGGATCCTCTAGGTGGTATTAACTGCATTTGAATTCAGATAGTGGAAGTTTTAAAGTAACCGAAAGCACAGGGTAGCCTGTAAGTCATTTGACACAAGAGGAAGTGCGTCAGAATTGAAAGTCAAATAACTTTGTGGCAGGCGGTGTAGTCTGTGTTAGGTATCCTGTTTGCCAAGTTAATATAATCTTTTAAATTCATGTCCATCATCTCAGAAAAAATATCATGTTATGTGCAGGTTATGTATACGGCAATACAATGTTCACGTAGACCCTACGGCTATCGTCTTTGTGTTCCGCAGAGCCCAAACAAAGGTTTCTTGATCCTGCCTAAGTAACGGTCTTCGTCTAAATCTCGGGTCAGAAAATACGAACAGGTGTATGTAGATGCGCTGTTAATAAGATTTTTATGGCTAAAGGTTTCGTTATGAGATTCCTTCCAGCTGAGAACGAGGCTTTGCTGGAAACTCTTGCAAGAAATTTTACACAACACACTAAAATTTTCTTAATGTTCCTCCTCTTAAATTTTCGGAAGGAAACAACAATCTTAAGGGTAACCTGGGAATCATTTACAACCCATTAGAGTACTAAAGCATTAAAATGAGTGCTTTCTTTAAGAGGTTTTCAGCGGAAAAGGTTTTTGTGAGGAATAATGGGTTTTGAGAAACAAGAATTTTCAAATTCTCTATTAGCGCTCTAATGGGCTCACAATTTTGTAGTATGAATGTAGGAACAACGTGAATGGACGTTTCTAAATACTCTGTTGTGTAATATTGTATCTATACAAAACGTTTAGTCAAATTCCACTGTAAAAGGTAAAGCAGTCCCGTTACAGGCCCCGAGTGGCCGAGAGGTTTCCAGGAAGTTAAGGTTCCCAGATTTCATGACAACGGCACAGGATGGTGGTAAGGTTGTCAGCCTTTCGCATCGCCCGCCTTTACCCCCAGGAAGTGTTCCTGGTACTTATTTCTGTTAGAGGCTGAGTCGACACCAGGACCATAGTGCGATCGGAAGGACTTTATGTCAATGAAAAATCCAATGACCCCAGCTGGGATCGAACCAGCGACCTTCCGATTTATAACACAGCACCTTAACCATTGTGCCACCGCGGTCCCAAATTTCCACTGTAAGTAGGTATATTATAAGTTGCAGAAGTACACAAATACTTTATAGCACTCTGCATGCATGTATACGAAAGTTTACACCATCTACGTACACACACGAGCAAGATATGAGCGAACTGTCATACATAAACTGCATAAAATCGTACACTCTATCTACATACAGTCTATTTTCAAATGTGTGGCAAGTTAATGATGCATTGTACACAGATGCGTTAGGTGACAACAGCGGCGTTAACGTATCTACACACAGACAGGAACCGGAAAGTAATGCAACTTAATTCCGAATGTGAGAAACACATATGAAGTGAATACACTTTCGCCTTCTCGATGTATATCAAAGAGTTAACCTTGATTTGTAATTCCTTTTGTTGTCGTCACTGATGAAAGCCTTCACACAGTGCAGATGAATGAAACGGAAGTGTGAAATCCAGCACAAGTGTGTGTAGGTAGTAGGAAAGTTTTTTTTTTTTTTTTTTTTTCCGTAGGCGGTGAGCTGTGAAGGCAGCTTTTTTCGCAGCGTTGGAAAGTAGGTGGAAATGCTGCTAAAGGATAATGCGCTCGGTCTGATAGAACATCTCTCCAGCTCTCCACATATGTGCCTCTAATAAGGACCTTCTTGCATATGGAATGTCAAAATAAAAGTAATGCTAACATCTCGTTCAGCCGGTCTCGTACAGGGAAAACCGACGAAACTTAGCGTGACATCTAGCTAACTAAAACAGAATGCGGTAGTGACCTCTAGTTAGTAGTTAGGTCTATGACGACATCCAGCAAAGAGGTAACGACGCGAGGGTGCAGGGTAGTGGTTGTGGCGGTTTGCTTGCTCGACAAACCACAGTGATGGCGCAGTGAATGTTTCATGAGGGCGGACGAGGAGACGGTAGTCTAGTAACGTTCCCCACCCCTTATGTCGCTAGTGCAGCCGCAGAGTTAACATACAATTGTCAGAGACGAGACACCATCATCCTATGATAGCAAGTCCACCAATGTGATGCAGGGGTGTGACAACCGACTTAGCATTAATTTCACTGAATTGAGCCAGTGGACGTCTAAGGTCTCTCGGAAACAACACACATGTTTTGTTGAGAGGGTTTGCAAGGGAGCATTTTTCTTATGATCTACGAAATTGTTGCTAAATAAAATTACTATTCTTCCTCCATTTAATATTCTTCTTTTATCCTTTTTATCTTTATCACGATTACCACATTCTTTTTTGACATTCAGAGGAACGTGCATCATGATATATTCTTATAATGAAAGCCAACAAGTTAGACTATTTCTCAAATTTATTTTGTTAAAGAACTCTAACTGTTTCGGACAGATCTACGTTCCATCATCAGGAGTCTTAAAACTGTATATACAGCAATAGGTATTTGTCATGCTAGTTATGTTGACTGTCTGCTAGCGTGGTCAGGACATCCTGACCACGCTAGCAGACGCGAATAGAACTAGAATGGCAAGTAACTATTGTGTGTATACAGTGTTGAGATACTCCTGATGATGGACAGTGGACATGTCCGAAACATGTAGATTACTTTATCAAATAAATCTGAAAATTAGTGTATCTCTTTGGCTTTCATTATAAGAATATATATTTCCTTTTTAATATTTCTCTTTCCTTTATTCGTCATTCTACTTCTCCCTTTACCTGTTTTTCGCTTTTTGCGACTTCTCACCCCTCCTCTCAAGATATAAATTCATGTGGTAAAAAGATCAAATGGGAAACTTTGATTATTCACCCTCATACCACTACACGTCTCATTTCGTCTTACGTGTAAGACAGTGTGTGCTTCGTCAAATGAGTGGCGTCAATGGAATTATATACATTTATATTCCGACATGTTCGTTAGTTTCATACTTCACTTGCGTCCGCTCATTAACACAGTTCACCCTTAGCCCACTTCTCTTTCATTTGATCGTATTCGCCTCTTACTTGCATTTTCCCATTCCCCTTGCTCTATCCTTTTCCATGATTTCTTCCTCATCTCCCAAAAGATTTTAATTAAAAAGTATAGTTGTTGTGCGATATTTAACACAAGCACTCTAAAGTGCTATTATTATTAGCTGTTTTCTATAATCATGCCAAAGGCTATTAGCAGAACAACTACATTTCACGAAACACGAAGCAGAAATTCTCATAATAGTATCACACATAGTAGCAAAGACTCGTGTAGATCATGCAGTTACTTCTAGTGTTTCTTACGCATGAAGTAATATTTACGAATGGTCTGTCTATAAATAGAAAAAGTTCGCTTGTACAGTTTAAACAGGTATGTTTTTAACCTTTTTATATGCCACGAAGGCCCTTAGGGTGAGTAGCGGTATAGCTCTACTCTTTCTAGGACCTCGGCACTAGATGGGGTGGGGGTCAGCCCCACGCCCCTGCCGCCTCTACCTCCGGGAAAGACCCGGTACCCGTTGTACAGGAGGTTGGGTGGTCCCCAGGGCCGGTTTGGACGGGCGGAATATCTCGTCCCCACCGGGATTCGATCCCGGACCGTCCAGCTCGTAGCTCAGTCGCTATACCGACTGAGCTACCCGGCCCTACAGTTTAAATAAATTTAATATTTTCTGTTCCACTCATTTTGTTATATGCCTTTTACTTTATGTTGCTAAAGTAATATTAATGGAGGCAGCTTTTATAAATATGAAATAAGGAAGTAACTGATAAACCGTTGGGCATTAATTAAATGTACTTGAAAACAAGAATGACGTAACGTAAATTATCTCAAATACAGGGTTACTGGAAACAAAATGGTTAAAATATTAATAAATTCTACGTTTTGATACCTGTGTTCTGCTGGCTACATATATTATGATGAATTGAAATTGGAAGAGCGTGACCTTGAACTGTTGGTTTAAAATGAAAATACACTACAAACAACCATCACATATGTTGCAGAAAATTAATCGGATAATATGAGTAGATTAGTATTTAGACACTGAAATTAATTAAATATGCATGACACTGCTGTCTCACAACAAAACACAAAAGTTTAACTCAGCATGTGTCAAAAGGCAACGGAGCACATCCGCTTTGACAAACAGACGTTCACTCAGTTTGTCAAAGAACTTAACCATGTTTTATGTAACCTGGAAATAAGTTCAGATTGTGTACTGTTCGCTGCAATCCACGGCAAAAATAATTACGCAAATGTGCCCCAACGTGACGTTTGTACGTACGTTGCCTGTCTTATTGTAAATCCGATTGGAAATATTTGTAATCCAAAGCTATTGATTAGTGAATGTACGTACCAATCAAAATAAGGCTAAGAAGAAAATTCTTAATGTCTAATAGGAAATAAAATAAGAAATGAGTAATTTAACTGCAATTACAGTTCTTTGTTTAAGAAAGGGTAATGTTTGCTTTGTTTCAAACCAGAAAGTAACCGAAATTAAATAAATTACAATATTGATGTGTTTTGGACCGTGCATCATTGTGATAACTGAAGAATAAGAACCAACTAGATGCTACATATTATTTTATTGTACTTCTTATAGGCTCAACATGTTTCGGGCACTACTATGTCCATCATCAGGAGCTCACGACTATAATGTTCATTACTACATTGGTCGTCTCTTTCTTGGGTTGTTGTAGG
>Ga0123355_10012411_pt1 | contig 13192 bp, 9 predicted proteins | sample TergutEmb28metaG_3_FD_89872 | JGI IMG/M metagenome (GOLD analysis project Ga0123355, IMG submission 89872) | Embiratermes neotenicus P1 segment gut microbial communities from Petit-Saut dam, French Guiana - Emb289 P1 | ecosystem: Host-associated > Arthropoda: Insects > Digestive system > Gut ... | reverse complement strand
TCCATATTTCTCCCCAAATAAACCACACAAACCTTCTTCCCTAAAAAAAAAAAAAAAATGAGAAAAAAAAGTATTATTACAGGGGGGGGGGGGGGGGGGGAAGAAACAAGTGATTATATATTATTCTTTTTGAGGTCTACTATTTCTGCCTTTAACTCAGCACAACCTTATTCTGAAGATAATTCGTTTGTTAACCGCAGAGTGCCACAAGGCTACACCTCATGTTGTTTGGTGGATTGAATCAGGAATGCTGAGATGGGCAAGGCACATGTCTTTCAAGAGTAGAACAGAAACAGTACGTGACATACTGTGTTTGAAACTCGTTTATGTGTTACAGATATCCTTATCCCATGATATACTATGTTTGAAACTGGTTTATGTGTTACAGGTGTACTTACCCCATGACATACTGCATTTGAAACTGGTTTGTGTGTTACAGATATCCTTATCCCATGATATACGGTGTTTGAAACTGGTTTATGTGTTACAAGTGTCCTTACCCCATGACATACTGTGTTTGAAACTGGTTTATGTGTTACAGATATCCTTACCCCATGATATACTATGTTTGAAACTGGTTTATGTGTTACAGATATCCTTACCCCATGATATACTGTGTTTGAAACTGGTTTATGTGTTACAAATGTCTTTACCCCATGACATACTGTGTTTGAAATTGGTTTATGTGTTACAGATATCCTTACCCCATGACATACTGTGTTTGAGACTGGTTTATGTGTTACAGATATCCTTACCCCATGACATACTGTGCTTGAAACTGGTTTATGTGTTAGATATCCTTACCCATGACATACTGTGTGTGAAACTGGTTTATGTGTTACAAGTGTCCTTACCCCATGACCTACTGTCTTTGAAACTGGTTTATGTGTTACAGGTATCCTTACCCTTGCATATCACTGTCATCACCTGCGGGAGTTGTCCCTCAGTTACGTGGTGCTGAGTGATGACTTACTTCTTGTTCTGTCCTCAGCAGCACATGTTCATCTTGAACATTTACACATAGATGTGTACACAGAAAAGGACATGTTGCTACAGCAGATTTCACCACACTGTTGGAATGCCCTTGTTGAACATTCACCGGGCTTGGACGTTGTCATGAATGTTTTTGTAATTCCTGATGAATCATTTGACATGCTGTTTATGTCCTTTGTTCCTGTCACACATCTCTACTTTGGTGACTTTGTTCCAAAGAGAGTGCTAAGTCACATCGGTACTCACTGTCCTAGACTGAAGGAATTGGTTTTTGGAGCAAATGGAAACTCTTTCATCAATGACGAACTTCTGAACATTGCAAAAAACTGTCCAGAACTATCTTCTCTAGGATTAGGGGAATGTGAGGTGACATGCAGTGCATTTGTCAAGTTTGCTTATATCTGTGGCAGAAGACTTAAGGAACTCTGTGTCATGGAAGAATGCCTTGTTGAGGACTCACAGTATGACCTGACACAGGCTTGCAGGCAAGTCTCAGAACTAATAGGATGGGAATGGGTTCCAGAATGCATGCCAGTTTGGTGAGGCCATACTTCAAGATGTTAACACATGACCAGAGATTTTCATGCCTCTTAAATTTAATTTAGAGAGTAATGCTTGAACTTCACACTGTGTGTTGGAACTTCTTCAATCACAGTGGAGGAAAGCATTTATATTATGGTCAGTATTATTGGTTACTTGATTATAGTGAACCACATAATATTTGGAATATGTGGACAGCCAGGATGACAATATTTTTCATGAAGCATTGTAAATGTGGCCATCTTGCATTACACTGTGGAATTATTTTTTATGTTCTGTTGACCATGCCTCTCTATATAATCTTGTAAATGAAACCAACTTGGTGCACAATATTCTCAGTATATTTCGTCAATTTTATTTATAACCTCTAAATGTTTCAGACCTCCCAAGTCCATCATCAGGACGAATAACTGTATTTGTACAACACTTGGTATTTTGTTATTCTGTATACTTTATAATACAGCTATATAGCTGTATTATAAAGGTACTTCAATTCAACATATTTTAATACACAGTTCTGCAGCTGGTCATATTGTAAGTTGTATTTAATATGTTTTTAAACCGAGAAGTTCAAATAGTAAGTCAGTTATTAAATAGGAATTCTTTTATCTGTGTACAGTACAAAGTTTTGAAACATTCTGTTTATAAGCACCTTGTGTATGGTCTTTAATTTTTAATTTATTTAACATTAAGTTCTTGAAAATATTCATTGGAGAATAGTACTTAGATATATAGCATACTCAGTTGATCTCATTAAATTTATTGTATTTTTTTCATCGTATGTATTGAAATTTAGCATGCTACATTTCAGGGAAAAAATTGGCCCACATTTTCAGGGTAGCTTCTTCCAAAACAAAATTTTGCTACATAATAATGGTTTACATTCTGATTAAGCAAGCTCTTGAAGTTTTATTTAGTTTTAAAAACATACCCTTGGGAGCTTTCTCTTCCAAGGTCCGAATGGCTTATCAATGGACCAGGTGCCACTATAAGCACATGTATTGACTAAGTCGTTGTAATAAACAGTATTTGCATTTTTTAAAATATCTTTGGATATTGGTGTCATATTTTTATGTTTTGTGAAACAGCATAGTAAGAACAGCTGCTGGATGAGAAACACAAGTATGTCGAGAATTTTTAAACCCTGATGGCATATCAGTAAACAAAATTACCACTTAGAAGTAGACAGTTCAATTACAAGTACACCTACATGTAAGACAATCTTCAAACCCTATAGATGCAGTTTAGATTTAAACAGGGCATGAGAATTCTGTAGTTAGGAAACACAAAATATTAGCATATTGACATAACAGGACTAAACATGCCATTTGGCCATCAAGAACTATGTATTATGGGATGGCAAATAATAGCTAGTAGTTGTATAATTAAGTGATATTGTATAATTTCACAACATAATAGTCAAAATGTGATGGAGCACCCTGTTACCATACATGTTAAGCCTATGTCATGTTAATTATTAACAGGTCCACATAACCAAATGTGGACCGGGTAGCTCAGTCGGTATAGCGACTTACTACAGGCTGGATGGTCTGGGATCGAATCCCGATGGGGACGAGATTTTCTGCCCGTCCAGACTGGCCGTGGGGCACACCCAGCCTCCTGTAAAATGGGTACCGGGTCTTTCATGGGGGTAAAGTGCGGCCGGGGCGTGCTGCTGACCACTCACCCCCTTCTAGTGCCGTGGTCATGGAAGTGTAGAGCTATACCTCTACCCACCCTCTGGGCCACACCGGGCCTGTAATGGGATCACTTTACTTTTACCACATAACCAAATATTTATATATATTAATTAGAGGTAGAAAGGTAGCTTGTTTCTGATATCTGAGACTGAGGGCACATGGTTGAAAAGTAACAGAAGTGTTCTTTGAGGTACATGGAAGCTTAAATGAGGTACATTGCATAGGTACATACATACATACATATATACATATATACATTCCATAGATCCCTAAGGCTGTCACAAGACAGTAGGATGTAGAACATGTCGTAACCATACAAAACATGTAAAATTATCAGTGTAAGGATTTACACAGTCATATAAATCAGTAACACATATCATATGTACATGCAAAAATTCATCCACAGAGTGAAAGGAGTGTGCATATAAAAAATTTTTTAGGGCTACTGTAAACTGTAGCTTTTCATTTTTAAGGCTTGGAATACTTCGTGGTAAGTTGTTAAAAATTCTGAACCCAGAGTAGGATGCGCCTTTCTGAAAACAGGGCAGGTTAGCAACCGGTCTAAGTAGATGGTGTTTATTTCTTGTATTTATACTATGTACTGACGGGTTGGTCTGAAATTTTTCCTGATTTCAAATTAAAAAAACTCATCAATGAGTATATATATTGGCTTGGGGCTGTTAGAATCTCTAATTTTGTAAATAGCTTTCTACATGAAGTTCTAGGGTGTGCACCCTTCATAATTCTAATTATTCTCTTCTGCAAAGTGAATATCTTCCTACTGTATGTGGAATTTCCCCAAAGAATTATTGCATAACTCATAATAGACTGAAAATAAGCAAAGTAAATTGATCTCAAAGTATCATTATAACAGATATGATACATTTGTCTAACCATATAACATGCTACACTTAGCTTAGGAATTATTTCATCAATGTGTTTCTTCCAATTAAGGGAGTGTCAATTTGTATACCATGAAATTTTAAATTTACTACTTCTTCTATACACTTATCCTTATGACTATTGGTCATTGCACAGTATGGTTGATTTATTGTTACAAATTTAATTATATTTGTTTTTTCCAAGTTTAAAACTAACATGTTAGCTGAAAACCATTCAATCATATGTGCTAAACTAGATTTGCTGATGTAGAGAAATCTATAACATTTCTATTAGAGATTATAAAACTAGTGTCATCAGCAAATAGTACTGGTTCTGTAATGGTATTTATTTGCAATGGAAGGTCATTTATATAAACCAAAAATAGTAGGGGGCCTAAAATGGACCGTTGGGTGACAGGCATATTGATTATTTCGGCCTTTTTGATTGTTCATACATTCAAAAGTGGCAATGGGGAAATGAATTCTGGTTCCTGTGAAGGGCAGAAACTGATTGCATTGTTATGGACCACAGTGTAATTCACTGTAGCGTATAATGACAGCAGATGCCACAGGAGAAAGGAAATGGACTGACAGGTTTACATATGTGTGTGTGTGTGTGTGTGTGTGGTATGTTTATATATATATATATATATATATATATATATTGCCCTGGTATTATGTTGCCTGCAGTTTCTGTCTATATGACACATATCAGTTAAACAAATATTAGTAATTTTGTAGTTGGTGCAGGCAACTTTGGCAGAATTTGGTTTGCTTGCAGGCAACATGAAATTCTGTACACAGACAAAGACTAAACAAGTATACATATAATTATATGTATAATTTTAACTGTCTATTTGTCTGTACATCATGTGCAGTAGAAAAATACTAGTCATAGAAAAAATAATTAAAACATTGAATTAAAAACCTAGGCTAATGTGTTGTTATTTTTAGCACTTTTTTTACAAAAGTAAATTAGTAATGCACTATGTCTCCATAGGTGGTATTCAGATTTAGGCACCTGGGCCACCATTTATTGAAACTAGGTGACTTTGATCTCTGTTAGCAAGGTACTGGACTCTGTTCAAAGTGAGGGGCTGCTGGTTGCTGAAGCAATGGTTGCACACAAGATCGGAAATTGGAGGGTCACTGGTGCCTGCTCTAATGTACTGTACTCTTCTCAATGTCTACGTAAATAAACAGCTCGCAATTTTTGCAGACTTCTATCTTGGCTTTCCCAGGGAAAGGTTAAAAGATGTGTTCTTATTTCAGATGTCTCTATGGGCAACATAACACTGCATTAGACCCAACATGTTGCCTCCGAGCTATAAGTAGGCCTGGTGTATGTGTTACTTTGTCAACTGTAGGTAGTAAAAATTACCTTATTTAAAAAAATAGAAATATGTTACTTTATTTACTTCATACTTTACAATTTGAGTAAAATACAAAGAGTTAAAAATGGCAACTAATACTACACTATCTTCATTTCAAGTCTGGCACTACCAATTAAATCATAAAATTAATATCTGTTGGTGGACTTACGAATAATATTTTCCACAACTTTACATATTATGTTTAACAATATGGGTACTGGTGACGTACAAGACACTTGTTAATGTGTGTTACAACATATTAGACTGACATTTTCATTGCTTTGTCACAGATGACAGCATATTTTTTACACTGATGTTACGAACATTTGTCACTTTCTGCAGCTTCCAATAATCCCATGAAGTGAAATGTCACATTCACTTCATATTTTATCTACCCATATTTGGGTCTTCATAATATTAATGTTGAAAATGTTTGTGTCAGAATTATTTGCACTGTGGGTGACGAAAAAATCAGTACACAATCCAGCATCTTCTAAGAATATACAATTTCTATTTTATTGTGTGCAACTCCTAATATTCATGGGGAATCAGCATGCTGAAACTAAGGTAACAAGGTACTATGGATGGCTCATAGATCCATCATGAAGCACATTTATAATACAAAGTAAAGGTATATACCATCAATCACAACTCTAAATGTCATTTGCTGTGTTACAACATGCTTCAGCATTTTTTTTAGCTATTATCAGGTATATTAAATCACAAAATAGAGGAAAGAATAATTGCAACATTAAATTTCAAGTGATAGAATACTGAAAAATCGTTGCAATTATTCCTTTCGCGAAGTATTTTGTGACTTTATCTACATGATATCCAAAGAAATGGAAACATGTAGTACAAGGTGGTTCAAATATGACCGGGACTGTTTGTGTGTAAATCTGGCAACATCAGTCCTGGTCATATTTGAACCACCTTGTTTATAATATTTTAAATAACTATTAGAGATGTGATCAACAGTATATACCTTTATTTATTTGTATTTTCCATGTAATTAATGATGGACCTAAGCATGTAAAGAGTTTTGAGTTCATATATTAATAAAACATCCAGAAGCTACAGAGAGTGACATAACTACTGTTAAGTAATAGTTTTTAATATGTAAATTATTACTACACACAGACTACTCATTCCACAATGTATCCAGTAGACAATACACAAGTGGTGGCAGTTGCTATAAAGCAAATACGTGGTATGTGACTTCAAAGTATCATGTAAGCATTAATTTTTTAATATGTAGAAGTTATCCGAGACTTGTTTCCAGTTTGCATTAGTTTCAATATCAGTCTCAACCTGACTAATCAAAACAAACATTATACTTCTGAACCATGTTACAAGATAACAGGGCATAAGTGTGAACCTAATTGTAAATTAAGACTATTAATGAAGATGCTGTTTGACTGGGATAAGAATTCTTTTTGGATTTGTCCACCCTTGGAGTGTAGGGATCTCATTACCCAGCGTTTTGGCATCATATCGCAGAAGAACGCAATCCTCATCTACACCATTGCAAAAGCCTTGAAGGTCATAAGAATGTCATTCTTTACCTATGTGTTTCATTAGTTTCAGAGTTGCGGCTGGTAATCATGTATAACTTTAAAGAACAGCTTGTCAGAGGAAATGATTTTACAAACTAAACATGTGAAATTGGATTTCTGCAAAATGATCTTTCAGATATTCCAAATTCCAATATACAAATATGAAGGAATTTGACGTTCAGGTGACCGTGCATGTGATAAATTCTTATAATAAAACCAACCAGATGCACTAATTTCTCAAATTTATTTTTGGAATAAAACTCTACATGTTTTGGACAGTTCCTCTGTTCACCTTCAGGAGTTTTTCGCTTTACACACAACAGTGATATATGTCATACAGGTTTGCTGACAGCTGTCAGCAAACCTATATGACATATACCATTGCTGGTAACTAAATTTTAGCAACAATCTTGAGTGTTTATATGACACTGTATTAGAATAGTGAAATAAATGTGGTGGCAGTGGGACATACATATAGCTAAGATGGGACAGAGAAGACATGCCTATAGCATTCTGGTGAAGAAGCCTCCTGGAAAGTAGCTAATTGAAAGACTCAAAAACAGGAAGGAGAATAATATTAAGATAGTTCATGGGAAAATAGTATGTGAATATGGCAGGTGGATGGAAATAACAGCAGCACGCTAATTGGTAGTTAGCAGTGTTCAGTCTTCAGCTTCTACTGCAGACAGTTAATATGAACACAAAAAATGCATAATTTAAACCAGTTTTTTGGTCTGGATGTACTGGGAATGCCAGTTAAACCAAATGTATGGCCTACATTAAGATTCATTACTAAGTGATCATCTTCTGCTGAACATTTCTGCTTACATATGAAGGTAACATTCAGTGCAGAGGACAATGGTGTACTCAGTTTTGCAGAACAACAACAAGATGAAGATGATGAAAAAATCAAAATGAAAAAGCACAGGTTTAACCAATGCACCTGTCATAATAAAAAATACGGCTATTCTGAAATAAACTGAATACTGCACATGACAGCAGTAAAATGTAAAGTGCTAACAACATAAATATATAAAAAAATATTTATTTTGTCATAATTGTATCTTTTATACACATACAAAATTCAGCTCCTCCCTAACCACTAAGGTATACATTTACATATATAGATGTAAAGCTGTACAATCTCTTTATTGAAACACAAATGCATTTACTCTTTAAGTGCAGTGGTTTACTTTATATTCTCTGTTACACCTCCATTTTAAATATAGCCAGTGTTTGGCTCACTATAAGGCCAGACAGATGACTAAAGTGATGAAGTAAAATGTTTATGTACCTTTTCCACTTGTTCTTTTGAGGTGTGATTATCAAGAAAATACATTGAAAGAGATTTTTATTATGGTTTCCAAGAAGATGTGTGTACTTACATTATTTAGTCCAATAACTGCACATGTAACCATAAATATTCGTTATTTTGTCATGGTCTTTGTATGTTACAGCCCCCGCAGGCCATCGTGAGGGAGGTCATCTACAAAGGAATACATATGTAATAAATGCTGTCATTGATGTTCATATGTGCAGTTAAAATACAATGTTATCAATAAAGTAGTGCTAAACATGTACAAAATGTAGATTAAATACAATTATTTTACATCTCTTGACAATTTTATGTTTAACTGCAGACAAGCATTTCTGTCACCACTGCCCTCTTCATCCAAGGGCCGCTGTTGTGTGTTGATGAACTCGGTGATCCACTATAGTATAAACATCAACACACAACAGTAGCATATAACTCCCTTGGAATGAAGATGACAGTAGTGACAGAAATGTTTGTCTGCAATTAAACATAAAATTGTCAAGAGATGTAAAATACTCGTAATTAATCTACATTTTGTAAATTTTTTGCACTACTTTAATTGATAGCATATTTTAAGTGCATATATGTACATCTTTAACAGCATCTATTACAGATGTATCTTTGCTGTGTAAGTGACCTTCCTCACGATGGCCTACAGGGGCCGTAACAAACAGGAGCATCACAAAATAACAAATATTTATGGTTATATATACAGTTAGTTAGATTAAATATTACATATTCAATCTGCTGCACAGAATAGGGTCAACATTAAACTTGTGTACTTGTTATTTGATCCTTATTAACAGAACAAACCATGTAATATTTATAAATAACATCAATCACCACTGTAAATGTCATAAAGTACAAGTAGTAAAAATTATGCTGTAGTGGTCAGATATTGCTGACATCTGGCTTGTTATAGTTCATATTCCCAGTGTTTCAGGAGTTGGGTCTGCTTCTTGCTTCAAAGATTGGTCATCATTAAAAATGACAATTTAGTTTCCTTTTTATTTTTATATGACTGTTACGAACTGCAACGAAACTTGGAATAACACTGAACTTGTATGCTAACATTTAGACCACAGAGCAGTCCAGGAATGATCGCAGCCCACCCTTCTTGCTTGTGACAGACTGCTAACATTTAGACCACAGTGCAGTCCAGGAATGATGGCAGCCCACCCTTCTTGCTTGTGGCAGACCGCTAACATTTAGACCACAGAGCAGTCCAGGAATGATCGCAGCCCACCCTTCTTGCTTGTGGCAGACTGCTAACATTTAGACCACAGAGCAGTCCAGGAATGATCGCAGCCCACCCTTCTTGCTTGTGGCAGACTGCTAACACCATACATCCTAATGCTGTGGTCCAGCAAGCAGAGCTCCTGCTTCACATCTGGAAAATCCTGGTTAAATCTTGACCTGGAATATGGCTACACTGAGTTCTTTGTAGCCTCCCTCAGCTCAATCAGGCATAACCACTAACCCAACTTTCCATCTCATTCATGGTCTTCCTATCATGCAATGTTATATAGTCAGTGCTAATGAAAATGTGACTGATTAAATCAGGGCTGGCTAACTTCAACCCATGGCAGGGCCACACAATTCATAAGGACTCACCTGCAGGCTGCACTCAAGTATACATGTACCAGAAACTGGGGGGGGAGCAGTTCAATTCACTAGAATACCATTTGTGTAATAAAAACAAACTTGATGCACTATTTATCCTCAGTTTATTTCATCAATCAACCTGTACATGTTTTGGGCATAATTGTAGCACATCATCAGGAGGTATACTGTAATATGCAACAACTGAGATGGGTCAAGATGGAACTGAGTTCCATCTCGACCCAGCCAACAGGCAGTCAACTGAAAGCACAACATGTACCAATTGTTGTATATATGCAGTATACCACCTGACGATGGGCTACAAATATGTCTGAAAGATGTAGAGGTTGGTTGACGAAATAAACTGAGGATAAACATTGCATGAAGTTGGTTTTTATTACACAGATGTATCAAGATGCACAGTCAACAAAACATAAAATTTATCGTACCATTATTTACAGACACAGCATTTGTTCTGTTGTTATATATTAAAGTTGCCATATTATGTTCTGTAGACCTATTATGTTAAATTGTGTTATTGAAACTGTTCAGGTGACTTGAGGGCTGCAAATACTTTCAGGGGCCGCATGTTGGCCAGCACAGGCTTAAGTCATGCATGAATAAAAATAGTCATTCCAGGACCACTGTGGTAACCTAACAGCATACAACATCAGTATTCAGACGCTTCCGGGTGTGATCTTGACTACTTTAATAGTAAAAGTGGAAAGTAAAAGAATGCCTATTAATACAATGATAATTATTCAGTTTAAGACAAGTAGAAATGACTACTTAGTATTTTACATCTTGGCATCGGTTCACAAACATCTGTAATGTCTCTATGAATCCATCCTTGGTAATGCACCTCCCTGACGAAGACCACATGAATGGCCAAAACTTGCAGGAAGTGTACTGTGTTTGTAATATACTTTCATATATTATATGTGTTCGGTGGTTTTAGTTACCATATCTGACTTTTGGAGTGTATGTACTTCAGATAATGGGCATTGTCTGGCGTAACTACAGTGCAAAGGGTCAAATATCATGACACCAAATCAGTAAAATTTATATTTAAATAAATTTATTCTTGATTTTAGCAGTTTGGAAATTTTTGGTGTTACAAGACCTGAAAAAAGTGTTACTCATCATATGGTGTTGCATCTCAGTTTTAATTTCAGTGAACAGTGCTTATGAATGCGATGTTCATTATGTTCAGAACATAAGTTTATTCTGCTGCTCACCATGTTAGAAAAAAAAAAACAATATTACACACTAATCAGCCACCAGTATAAGGGCTACAGTCACCACAAACACACCGTATTTAGGGTTCTGAAGGATTAGGCCATTTAGATGTACTGGTAACATGTCACCATGCACACCAAGTTTAAATTTTTTTCAGTTATTATAACACCAAATTATTCCTTACAGTTTCCAGTTGTTGTCATTTTTCAGAACCCTACACTGAATGGTGTTAGTGATGTTCCTGTCTCACAGTATGTCATACATAAATCGTACCGATATTCAAGAAAACTGATCAATTCATGTTAATAACATCAATGCAGTGTTTCCTAAACTATGTTCCATGGTACATGTGTTCCACAAGATGTTAATAGGTGTTCCATGAAGGAATCGAGAGACCAGAGAAATCATAATTTTATTAAATTTGAATTTAGCATGTTTGATCACAGTTTAAGAAGATGTTCATATATGAGTTTTTATAAGAACCTTTCATTTGGTTACTAACAGATCTTGTTTTGCTGACTTTTATTTGATAAATGAGGGACCATGAACATATGTGTTCCATAAACATTTACTAAGTTAAAAAGGGTTCCATGACCAAAACAGTATTGGGAACACTGCATTAATGTTACAGTTGAAGGAGAGGACAGAAGAACACACGCAGATCATCAGTTGGTTTTTAAGAACAAACTGTTTCTGTGGAGCTTCATGGACATACAAAAACAAATTCTTTTCTCACCAATTTGTTATGAAGGATGTGCACTTAAAAACCTGTTTTGTGACATTCAGAATGTGAAATACAAACAATGCAAATGTATTTTATGTTCATGGGACTGTGCATCGCAATTCCATGCCAATAAATGTCCAACAAGATGCAACTATACACAGTTTATTTTATCTGTAAACTGCTCTACATGTTTCAGATGGCTTCTCCACCCATCATCAGGAGCACAAATAACTGTAGCAATGACAGTTGACTAGTACCAGATGCTTTAGATAAAGTTATTTGTGCTCCTGATGATAGGTGGAGAAACCACCCAAAACATGTAGAACAATTTACAGATAAAATAAACTGTGTATAGTTGCATCTTGTTGGACATTTATTGACATATAATACAAATGTAATTTACCATATTTGTGGCTGTGACTGACTCAAGCCTCCAAAATATTCTCTGAAGGAGAACTGATTGTCATCAATCAGCTGCCCTCACAAAGAAGTTGTAAGTCTGTACTTGTAATCATCTGCACACTGTTCTCACCTAAAATTATTTAAGTTATTAGACTTTGAAGTGATGTTACACATAAATGGTTTAGCACAGTAATGCCTAAATAATATAAATTATTTTATAATAGCATTTCTATGTTTATAGCCACATATAAGAACTTAATAACACCTTTTAATTATGTGTGTTTAAAGGAGACCACCTGTTCCATAACATCTGCTCTGGAATAGTAACATAAATGAAAAATACAATGCAGAAAAGCATCTGGAAGCCACACAGATATATTTTATTTACTATGCAGTATTACTGTGGATTGCGTGGACACTACTTATAAGTGAAATGCAATGTAAATCATTTTAAGGTGTTTTTTGAGGTTCTGTAGTGTGATAAGGTTACTTTCAAAACTTCAATCCATTTATTTTAACACACACCCTGCTGGATCAAATTTAAATTGTTGCAGGTCTGAACTGTTTAACTATCTCTAACGGAGAATGGCAACATGATTTCATGAATGTCATACTGGTTTTTTTTAATCCCATTCCAAGTAGATAAATCTGAACAAGTGTATGACAAGCTGGCAGTTCCAGTCAGTTTTCTTTTTTTAATTTTAGAACTGTCTATCTCAGCCCAACACTGGACTGGAGTGTGATTTCTCCATTTTGTGGGCTCATTTGCATACTCCTGAAAGTTCCTATTATTTGTAATGTCTGTCCATCTGTTTGCCTGGATTTATCAGCTTGGCTCCCTTTTTTTTTGGGGGGGGGGGGGGGTGC
>Ga0123355_10012410_pt1 | contig 13193 bp, 7 predicted proteins | sample TergutEmb28metaG_3_FD_89872 | JGI IMG/M metagenome (GOLD analysis project Ga0123355, IMG submission 89872) | Embiratermes neotenicus P1 segment gut microbial communities from Petit-Saut dam, French Guiana - Emb289 P1 | ecosystem: Host-associated > Arthropoda: Insects > Digestive system > Gut ... | reverse complement strand
TTTTGTTAAATAAAACTTTATTACGTCGTAATTGTGCATCTGTATTGATTTATCGAATGCTAGCATGTATACGCCCCAAAAATCCATTCTCCCTTGCGTAAGGAATCAAGCAGTCATATTTTAAAGCTTATTAGCGACATGTACGTAAGTAGGGAAGTGTGGGCATGATAGATAACCAGACTGACTGCGTAAGGCAACAAGGCTGAATTATTCTTAGATCTAAGATTTTTGTTATCGAAGAAGCGAGTGAGTGCTTTTACGAAAACAAGATCACGCAATACAGATGTAGCGTCTGATGTTATTTTTAATTCTCCGCGACCCTTTCAGGACCTTTGTGCCCTCTGTGTGTGTATATGAGGCATCAATCCAATGTTTATTTTGTCTGTGAACTAACTGTGGAGCGTCATTATCAGTGGCCACTCTGCCTGCACGTTTCTGATAAGTGTTCGAAGGCATGCAGTTTACGCAATGGTGCTGAGCACTTTGGAAAATACTGCTGAAGTTTTCTTGACATAAATGTCTAGTATAGCCATTAAATACACCTTAATTAACATAGTTGTGTTTGACTACATAACCTCTCCAACATATGATCATATTCGTAGATACTGAACACGATAATGCAATATATGAAATTAGGGATAAAGTAAAATATTTCAACACGTGACAATGGTTATAATGTGTAGGACCGAACAGCTGCGTTTTCAGCACGTTACCAAAATTATTCGCGCTCTTATGGGATTTGTTGATGTCTTCGATCTTCTGGATACTTACGCAGCTTTGGTTGGTAGTTAGATATCGACTTTCGGGTCAGCCTATCGGTCCCAACCTCAAGGTTCAAGCAGTCCAATAGGAATGTTGACAACAAGCTGGTGGGTTGTTATGGGAGGGAAAGTGAGGGCGGTGTTTGGTTCTTACAGAAAGATTAAAGGTAACCGTTGGATTGATATGGCGTGTGGCAAAAGGGCGGAGATGGCGGAATTATAGCTACAGAAAACGATGAGTATATGTGAATGGGCTTTGAAAAGGAATGGTAGAATGGAAACAGAGCTTTATTGGCCGGCAGAGGAACTAGGTGAGGAAGTAGTGCTGGGAAGAGGGTGCAGGGGAAACAGTGGTGGAGTGTGAAGTAGCCGCTGGGATACTGTGGGCGTAAGGAAACAGAAACATGTAGTAAAGGAAGGAAAGGGCTAAAAGACGAAGAAAAGTTGAGAAAAGGAAAGAGGGAGTCATTAGAGAAGTTTCCGGGCAGTTCTTCTTCCTCTTTTTTTTCTCTCTTCTGAGTTCATTTCCATTTCTAGCACTTTTCTGGCGTTACCATCTGTGTCATCATTGCGCCTTCCTTCCTTGCGATTCACAATCCATTGATTCAATGGACTCATCTCGCCATTCCTCAGAACCGTTTTGCGCCCATAAAATTCCACATTCGTGACTCCCCCACCCGTTGTCCAGCATTCTTTGTGTCCTGCTTGACCCATGAAGTTGGATCAATAGACTGTCCAGGCACAAAGGTTGCCTACTGCCAGTAAACGACGATCTCATTTACACAGCAGTGGAATCATAAAAAACATGAATAGAAGATCTGTTTTATATGAGTTTTTTATTTATCTCATAAAAAGAGCAAATCTTAAGCTTAAAATACATTAATACATTCACACACAGATGATTTACGACACACAAAACATCCACTCCGAAACTTCTCGAATGTGAAAAAGTTCCAAATCCTAAATGTGTGGCGTGAGTCGTAATTCGTTTGAGGGATAACTTTGTAAAGAAAATGTACTTCATGTTTTGTGAGAAAGAGTGCATTATATATATATATATATATATTTAATATTCATAGGTGCAAAGCTAATATATTCTCAGAGTACAACCAACAAGATGCCACGCTTCTCAATTTATCCACTTCTGTAAGACGCTCTACATGTTTCAGACGGGGTTTTCCGTCCATCATCAGGAGCTCAAAACTGCACATACAGCGTCAGTTATTTGTCAAACCAATACTGCTACCTGCTGCTAGCCTGGCCAGGCTAGCGGCGGGTAGCAGTATTGGTCTGACAAATGTCTGACGCTGTATGTGCAGTTTTGAACTTCTGATGATGGACGGAAAAACGTCTGAAACATGTAGAGCGCCTTACAGAAATAAATAAATTGTGTAACGTTGCAGCTTGTTGGTTTTATTCTGCGAGTGCATTATTTGTTTGTAGTCATTTGTTTCCTTATTTTAAGGACATCCATTCTCGATTCTAAGCCGATCGCAGTGGCCGCACGGTCTAAGGGGTAGGTATGCGACCGCTCGCCTGCTGAGATTGTTGGTTTGAATTCCACCGGGGCATGGATGTTTGTCTGTTATGAGTGTTGTGTGTTGTTGGGTAGAGATCTCTGCGACAAGTTGATCACTCGTCCAGAGGAGTCCTACCGACTGTGGTGCGTCGTTGTGTGTGATCTAGAAATCTCGTGAATGAGGAGGCCCTGCCACACTGGGGGGCTGTCGCGCCAAGTTAAAAAAATCTCTATTCTGATATAAAATTTAATTGATAATTTCTCTCATATCCGCCTGGTTCGCGCAAATTTTTGGTGTCTGTATTCATGTCTTTTAAAAATAATCATCGTTAAGTCGCGTTGTTTACTCTCTCTCTCTCTCTCTCTCTCTCACACACACACACACACACACACACAGAAATCCGCCTGCTTATTTCCGAAACGCGGCAAGGTATTTACAGTAGACATCTCAGTGAGAAGGCCTGTCTACGTTAAAATGCGAAATATTTCCACAGACAAATACACGTGCGTGAAGCTTAAATTGAATATTATGGGAGCTAGAGGTTTGGCTAACCACAGCCTGCTTATATGCGTAGATTAACTCTGAGATCGGTACTGTATTATAGAAAACATTATTAGCAATTTTAAGCTAACAAATTATATACCACAGCGACAGTATTATGTGCAAGAGTATTTAGGCGAGAAATCTGGACGTGAAACGTAACCATTGCTATGAAGATGTCATTAGTATAATGTTTTTAATTACCTCAGTGTAATGTTAGTAATTTTTTGTCTTTTTCCTTACACTGCCTTCTTACGGCTTTTACCTTCGAATCGACATTGTAACAATTGCAGCAAACAGGGTCTAATGCCAAAGTAATAAAGCCATTAACATTACGAGCATTATGGTAGTCTCAAATTATTGTTTATCCTGGTTTATTCCCTCACCTGACACAACCCTGTCCAGGTACGTCCTATCCTGCATGCCCTCATATGTCAGTTTACCGTCGTATTTGCTCAGCACCTGTAGGATCTCCGCCCTCAGCCGATGCTGAATCTCAGGATGCAGTGCAATCTCGTACAGATCGAAACTCAGTGTAGTACCAGACGTCTCGTAGCCCGCTACCAGAAACGTAAATGCCTGTGCCACAAATAAGTCCCGTCTATTCCTAAAGAGTAAAAAAAAAATTGTTAAAATTATACCGCACGGCACATCGTGTTGTTACGTGCCAGTGTTCCTGTAATTAATCTTATTTTTTTACTTCGATGTCTACTGAGTGCTGCGGATATACTAATATATTATTCCATGGAGTAGATGCGATCTTAAGGGACAATGTGAGGCTGGTGACGGCGTTGTCTGTCTGTTACTGAATCAAGTGGTCCACTCTCTCATCCGTGAAACACGGCAGACTGTCCTCTCACGACGCACATGATTCTATTTCGAATTTACATATTTTGTTCCCTTTTCACTGAAATGCCTCTTCTCACGTAGGAAGACGTCGCTAAAATAAATTCCAACCTTCAGATTTGCCTCTAATGTTGTGTAAAACTGCTCCTACCTCACACAAGTGAATGTGAGATATCCATATTTTCCAGATGTTTAGTTCTGTCCTTACAATTAGCGCTGAATAGAACTCTCACGATAGCCTGAATTTTCATACATTATGTTGACAAAATATAAAGTAGGAAGTTTCTTTGGATGTTCTGTTATTGCAGTTCTTATACATTCTTATAATGCTAATGCTAACATTTTGATAATTCCTGTTTACACATGTGATACTCTCCACAAAACGTTCTGTTTATCGACCACCATCTGTACATTTCGTACCTCGAGAGCCAGTCAAATTAATGCTCTGATTAAGCGGCCAGAATGCATGCAATTTTGCGGGGTAATCCCAGTATAATTCCGGCCGAAGCATGGGTGATTATGGCCATTTCCAGTAATTACGGCAATATTCTGTTCCTTTTCTCAACAACAGCGAACAGTCATAACTTTCCATAACATACAGATGAGTCTTGGTCTCCGTTGGACTGGGCTGTAGTCCGGTGCCAGCAATTTACGGTTATTTGTATTTTTAAGAGTATAATTAGAGAAGTTAACGTAATGTAGATAGCGTATACACTTAAGACCTTTGGATGGAATTATCTGTGATTTTCTTCTCAAATATCGACGACAAAGTTAATGCGGTGGGTATTTTTACATTTACATTTTACATTCTCATATAAATTACTCTGTATTTTATTTCAGTTTTGGGATAAGTCTAATCATTGTGCCTTGGCAGTTGTCTCTAAATTGTAAGAATCAGACTGTACTTACAGATGAATTGAATTGGAAGATTCAGCCAAAGGTACATTACCAAACTCTTAGAATTATGTATGCTGCCTTACGTGCTGTAGCTATTTACCGGTAGATGGATTGTAGACATCTGGTTTACAAACACGTAACCATAATTTTAGTTCTTTTTTTTTTGACTCGGTACAATAAATATTATATGTGTAAATATTTGGAACGTGTGGTCTGAGTTAACGGGTCCCAGGAACCACATACAGCATCCACATATATGCTGTACTTCGAAACTAAATGTGCGGTGTGAATGAAAACAGGGTTCCTCGACTGAATTCAAGACAAATTTAGACAATACCATAAAGTCACACTAGAATGTTACCCTGTCTTGTCCCACTTTTATTATAACGTTAAGTTATGATTTACGACAAGCGTGTCCGTTCTTTGCATTCTCTGCACTTTGCACCTATCCTTGCGCATCGTCGTCTTCCCCCTTTCTCAACTCCATCATGCAGTCCAGAAAGCCATTCCGCACCAGTCCGTGTTTTTCTCTGATGACACAAAGTTAACAAGCAGAGAGAATATAAGATCTGACCGTTTAGGATAACACTCCAGTAAACCGTGTTTTAGAATATCTAATGTGTAAAATAGGTACAAGTTTTGTTTCACAATTAAATGAATATTTAGCAGAGAAATTGATCTCTTTGTGGCAGACAGCATGGAAACTTAGACATAAATTTCGCAAAGGCTATAAATTTTGATACAGTAATATGAATGAGTGGTAGCCTACTAAGTAGCAATTTTGCCCTGAAAATGTACATAGTAAAGGACTCTGACTCTGCAGCAGAGGGATCTACGTTTAATTGTGGATATCCAAGAAACAGGATAGTCATCTTGACGTAAAATGCAGAACAATGCTTCCAAACTGTAGAAACCGCAGTTCTGAAGAACACGGTATGACGAGAAAAACATAAACTTATGTGTCGTGAATTATCGTAAATAGTATTGCGAAAATGTTTAAATGTGTATAGTGACTATATAAAATTGTTAGTTTGTTGGTGTATTGCATTGTCTTGTTATCCGTATTGGATGAAAATTTTAATACTCAACAGCGTCTTAAAAATTAAGGACGGTTCAATCTCTGCGATACTGTGAAGTGGTAATGTTCATCATCACTGGGACTTTACCGATAATGTTCGTGGTGGTAAAGCACATTGCAAAGGGCAGAATTAATATAATTTTTTAAATTAATGATGCAGAATGACACTTGGTCAACGAGGAAATAAAGATTGATGTGAATTGAAATTAGACAAAACAACTTGGAAAGTTTTTTTGAATGTAATATTAAGGAGATCTTTAGGAAAAACTGAAAACAGAAGATCTCTAAAATCTATTAATATAAGATAATAAAGACTTACTTACATTTTTTTATGTTGGAAAAAAATCCGGCAGCTAATGTATTGCTTCTTTGCTTTTCCGATCTTAGGTTGATCTAGGTTAGTATGAAATAATTGAGCACCTACCCTTCATTCGTGTTTTAATGTTTAAAATCGTTAAAACTTGTACTGGGCGTTATTCGTCAGAAAATCTTAGTTGCATTTTGTCTTTTAAATATAATGAACTACAGATATACCTATAGAGGACATTTTAAAAATATGTGTAGTTACATTTTTAAAGTACGTGTAATTAGCCTATGTTTCTTACCTGTACTCCACTGTATCCCGCACGATCTGCCTCATGCAATTGTTCGTTTTATCGTCCACAAAATTCAGCCGAAAAAAATATTTAAGCCTCGGTGCATTGAATGCTAACAGCAATGCAAATCCTCCCTTAAACGAAAAATCTAATACATTCAGTACACGTCGCCCGAATTCTGCGTCAGGATCCTTCAGTGAGTGGCCATTGATACCGAAGGCACAGGACGCTATGACGTCGGTGGTGAATCTGGCCACCGTCTCCTTTACCTCGACAGCCGATCCTGTTAACAGTGTATGTTGGAATTCCTGCTAAGTATCTCCTAAAACATTTGCGTTTCAGCCTGTTGGTAAACCGAGATTGGTATTTTGTCTTTTCCGACATAGGTTTTAGCGCCATAAGTGAGAGAGAGAGAGAGTGAGAGTGAGAGATAAATAGGTACTTCATACTGTAACTTGCAATAGTATTTGTCAAATTCCCGAAAGCGTCTGCATTTTGAGTTGAATACACGCTGTCTCCTGAATACACGCTGTCTCCTAGGATTCGACTTCATGCTTTTTTGTTGACTCACGTTTTGGAGATCTGCTGACTACAACTGTACGTGACGTCACATGCCAGATATCTGTAGCGTTTATTCTGCATCCCTCTGACTATTGAACTGCGATGCAACGTTTTGCGGCGTGACTACAAACAGTTGTACTTGTAACTTTTATCAGTCAGACGATAATTCTGTCTTATATAATTGAACGTACACTTCTCTTTGATGAATCTGTTCGTAAGAAACTGAAAGACAGAAATGAAGATTTGTCTTGATGTTCCGAAAGTCATATTTGTTTCTGGATGAAGAAATTATTTTCCAGAATTCGTATGAGGGAAATTAGTGTGCGTACTGCACAATCAAACGCTCGGCAGAATGGCTTTTTCTGTTTGTCATACAAACGACCCTCGTCATTAAGATAATCAGAATATTAAATATCTTATTCAATATACTTATTTTTATGCTTGTTTTACCGTGAATTGTGATAGAGTTATGTAACATAAATAAAAAAAATGCACACTTTTCAAGTTTATGTTTTAATTCAATTCTTGTTATCTTCTACATGTTTCGAACCTCATGTATTCATCATTAGGAAGACCATCTGTACATGTACGTAGTTTTGTGGTATGTTTTTCACACTGAATCTTATAAACCTCTTATTTTAATTTCTTGTGTGAAAAACATACCATAAAAGCTGCCTGTACAAATGGTCTTCCTGTTGACGAGCGCATGATTTTCGAAACATGTTGTAGACCCCAACAGTTTAATTAAAAAGTTCATGGTTCCATGCATCGTAATTCATTGTTAATAAAAATCCAACCAGATGCAACAGTATGCAGATATTGATTTACTGCAAAGCTACTCTACACTCTGATTAAAACATTAATTTTATATTGTTCATATTTTTTGTTTATGTTACATACAAAATATTGTTAGTAGTAAATTCGTAAGTATGCATATTTATGAAACCAATACAGAATTTGGCAGGACCGTGTTTCGAGGCAGTAATCTTCGCTGTATTATCTACAAAAATTAAAAATCGACAAACTTTTTAGTCAAAGAATATAGAACGTTCATTACCATAATTTAGGGCGACTTAGACTCTTTCACTTTTCCATCTTTAGATTATCTTATTCTTGGCGTTTTGCCTTGAATTGTCTTTCCATCCTTATAATGCGAAGGGCTGCGAAACCTCGTTTTTAGATCCAAACTATCTGTCAAGGTATAGTGTGATGCAGGATAATTGCATTAATGGTAATATAAAACTGTGTTTTGAAGACAGTGACTTTCAAAACTGTGAGCTGCGTTATGTCAAAGTTCAGTATTTTGGTATTTGGTTGTCAGAGTAACAACAAAGTTCATTATCCTATTTCATCGTAAAAATTTTCCCGCTGATCGTGTAGGACCCTAACGTTAGTTTCTTGGTACCAATATCTGAATTTTCTTCATGAGGAGTCACATCCTAGAATACAGCGGTAAAGATAAATTTTGTGTGTATAAATGATGACTATAATGATAAGAATAATAGTAGTGATAATAATAAAATTGACATTTATGATCAAGGTAATACCTTTTCTGACAATAAGTTAACACTAAACGGAATAATTTGTCTTTCATGTTACAGAAAACTAAAAATCAAGGGATTCTTCCCGGTATTAACTTCGGTGAAATGACCACATACTACGTATCACTTGTAATTAAATAACTGAATTAATTCAGCAAATAAATGCAAGGTGATTGTGGAAATGAAGAAATATGTATAGGGTCTACGTATTTTTAATATATACAAGAGGAGCCACAAATTTAGAAATATTTTTATAAAAGGGAGTAATAAGATTATTACTAAAACATTTAAGAGAACTAAGTAGTGTTCGGTCACATAAATTGCTTGAAAACACATTTACACACTTTAAACCTGAAAATGTAAGCGCTTTATTTTCTTTTGGAAATCCTGGAATAATTTAAATTATTTAGAATCTAAATAAATTAAAAAATAACCTACAAATAAATAAAACCAAAGGTATGAATATATTTCATTCATTAACACTTCATTTTAATGGGGGGATCGCGGTAGCACAGTGGTTAAGGTGCTGTGCTACAAATCGGAAGGTCGCTGGTTCGATTCCGGATGGTGTCATAGGAATTTTTCATTGACATATTCCTTCCGATCGCACTATGGCCCTGGGGTCGACTCAGCCTCTAACAGAAATGAGTACCAGGAGTATTTCCTGGGGGTAACAGCGGTCGGTGCGTAAGGTTGACAACCTTACCACCATCCTGGGCCACTGTCACGTAATCTGCGAACCTTAAATTCCTGGAGCCCTCTGGGCCACTCCAGGCATGTAATGGGACTGATTTACTTATTTTTCATTTTAATGACTTGTCCTTTACAACAGTAATAAGGTGTTAATTGTATAAGTTATTACATCAGTAGTGTTCATGTGGCATGAAATTTGTCACTTCAAATTTAAAGAATAACGTAACTTTATAAGACTCTCACTTAGATTGAATCTCCGATTATGATTGAAAATTAGTCATTTTTGTACTGAATTCTTAAATAGGAAATGAATATTGTTGTTTGCATTTAAAAACAAAATTGCATTTTATTTAATTTCAACAGAATTAGAATGGATTAAAACATTAAAATAACAAGTAAGTGCGAAAATGTAATGAACCCTTCGAGAACATACAATATTCATAAACAATAAACGTGAACCTCTTATTGTTTATGAATAGTTTGAATTTTCCTTCAGCACGCCATAAATAAAAAACAAAATTTTTCAATACAGTAGGCGGGCGCTTGATATATTTTGATTATTTGAATGTAGATTGTCTCCCTAGATGGTTCTTAGATTACAATCCTTAATTTCGCAATGTAATTATTAGCTACACATGTCTTGAAATATCTTAACGTTAGCAGTGGCTTTGTCCAGGCAGTCAGCCAGTTCCTTGCCACGGGTGTCCAACAGGTAGAACATCTTCTTCGTTTTACCGGAAGTAAACACTGGAGTTAATTTGGTTTTGAGATGGCGCCAAAGTTTACCTTTTAAGACACCCAGGCAATTAGCCAATAATGGGTCAAACTTTTCTTCAGCTGATATAGTACGATCCATGAAGTTCTGAAAATCCTTCACCAGAATATTCTTCACCAACTCCAGGTCACGGACCAACAAACTAGGTTTATCGAACGAGAAAATTCCCACATACGGTTTGTAACTGTGTTCGTTATAGATTCTCTGCAGCTGTTCTCCTATAGTTGTCTTCAGGAACACACAGTCCTTAAGATTGCCTACAAACGGTGTTGGTTTTACGTAAGGGATACCGAGTTTCTGCCAGAAGTTGAAGTTTCGAGTGAAATGAAGATACAAGCCAATGAAGATGGCGGTTGTGAAGGATTCAGATATCTTTCTCTTATTTCATTGTTGAGTAATCCGTGATTCTGTTTTCTTTGTTCTTTGTAATGATGAGTTCTTTGGAGTCAGTAAAAGTAATGTATAGCTAGACGCGGTGAGTGTTATTTCGCTACATTTGTTGGTGCCGGAAACCCGGGATGGAGGTGCTACGGGATCTTGAATTGTGAAGTGAGTAGTTTAACTAGTGCGAGAGTGGTTGTGTATGGTCTTTGGACGCCGGTACGTAGATGCGCGGAATACAACAAGTGTAAATCACGGTTCGGAGCTTGGACCAGCACAGGACGCCATCGTTGCACTTCACGGGCGGCGCGGTCGGTAATACAGTCGCATGCACTACGACCGCCTCCCTACAGACGATCAGTACCGGACTCTTGGTGACATCTCTGACTTCCCTCCTACCGGGCGCCCCCCTACAGACGATCAAACTGTTGTGATATTGTGCACCCCAGTACAGTTTAGTAGATCAGTATGTCAGACGCGGAAATGAGGAATTTGAAGCGAAAGCGCACTACCGAGAGGACGAAGGCGACTCGGTTCATTACTGCCATCAACGAGTCCACGGAGAATACCCCCCTCGGCGATTATGAGCACTACTGAGGCCGGTTCCAGGAAACGCTGGATCAGTTGGTTCGATTGGATGACGCTATCCAGGACCTCTTGGAAGATCGCGAATACGCTGTTGATGTAGAGACGTGTGAGGAGTACATTGATTCTGCCAAGCAAGCGCTCCTAAAGGCCAACCAGGTGATTGGAAGAAGGCTAGCCTTGTCTGCAGTGTACCCTTCGCATAGCGGAATTTCCATCCGCCCAAATGACAGCTCGACCTCCGGTCACTCACTCGGTGAAGTTGCCCCCAATAAAACATGAACCCTATACGGGAGATGTGGAAACGTAGGCCCGGTTTTGGGAACAGTTCGAGTCGTCCATAGTCAGGGACCCTACCTTGAATAAACACGTGTTCCTCCGGGGCTATTTGGAGGGCGAACCGAAGATGTTTGTCGATGGTATTGCCATGACTGCTTCGGCCTATGAGGACACAAAGAAAATACTTCACGATCGCTACGGCGATAAGAATAGGATAATACAGGCTCACTTAGATTACATAGAAGAGGTGACGCCGATTCGCTTTGCGTCTGCGGAGGCACTGAATACTATGTACATCGAGTGCAACCGCCGCAACCAAGCCCTTCGGGCACTGGGGGAAGACGTAAAGGCATATGGTAGGTTATTGGTCCCGAAGATTCTCCGCGCATTTCCGGACGATATCTGCCGACGCTGTATTATTCAGGTGAAACGAGAGGGCCATTCTGAAGGAGCTGTCTTCAAGTTAATGGAATTCTTAGGCAAGGAGGTGGACGGAGCCCTTACGGCGCAGAAGATTCGTGGTGAGGATTCACCGGCATCTAATGTCACACCCACGGCAGATACACTGCACGTCCGCTCCAAGTCAGGATCTACATCTCGAAACAGCAGCAAGCTGCAATCTTAGTGTGTTATTGTACTGGTGAGCAAGGTAGGAGACATTGCTCCCTTACAGGAAGAACGAATGCCGAGACATATGTGGAAGAAAGCCCGGATCGACAAATTACTTCACTGTCGTGACGGTCAAATCCGGACGGTTAGCCTCCGCCTCCCGGACAGAACTAAAATCAGTCGTCCCGTGCAGCTGTCATCCCCCTGGAGATTGACCAGGGTGGGGAGGATGTGAAGGATTGAAATATCTTTCTCTTATTTCTTTGATGAGTGGTCCGTGATTCTGTTTTCTTTGTTCCAAGTGTATATTCTTTGTAATGATGAGTTCTTTGGAGTCCGTAAAAGTAATGTGTAGCTAGACGCGGTGTTATTTTGCTACAGCGGTGATAACGGAGATCAAATAGAATGTTAGGGATTGTAAGATCAGCAACATTGTCAGGAAGGACCAATGGTATTTTTTGTTAATATGTTACAGAAAGTTTGTAATATATCGCGATAATAAGCAAATATGCAAAATCCTGACTATGTATTATTTCCTCGCAATTCAGTGTAAACTGAACGTGTATTCGATATATTATTCCTCATAAAATCTTCACCAGAATGTAAGATTACTTAACTAAATACTTCCTCACTCAACAAGCAGGGACGAACTGCTGGCCTTCTAAGAATGATGCGTTGCCGGACGGTGCAACGTTATACCCTCGCAAAATACAAGTCGGCCTTGAACGTTTTAAACAGAAAGAACCAGTGTAGTTCTAGTTTAAATATAGCGTAATGATATTTTCTTTGGCGCAGCCCACGCTGCAGATACACAACAAACCAGCTTCTCTTCCCTCAGTTGCATTGGACCTTGAGACCTCAGGATTCAAGCGGTTCGAACCTACGCCTCAGACTATACAGACGCCAGGACAGGAAGATAAATATTAAGTTAATGAACTGTAACCCAGAAGTGCTGTCAGGAAAAAAATTTAAGTGTATACAATATTTTATTGCCTCCTTGAAGTATCTGCACCTTGACGAAGGCATCTTTTGCCGGGTAAGGAGGTTTGCGTGGTGCAATGTTCCAGAGAGCTATGCCGGCGGTAGCGTAGCTACTGGTAGGGCCACCCTTGCCGGAGAGGTCAAAGGAGAGCACCCAGACAAGGAGAGATACACTGGTCCTCCAGGTTGGGGGTTGGGTCGATGGGCCAGCACCCCATCACCCGGGAAAAAACACATACTAAAAAACCTAGACAAAGGTTTGAAAAAACGGAGGTCTATCTAATAAATGACATAGAGTTCGGGAAAGGTTAATGAATTACGGTACATGGAATGTTCAAGGCATTCGAGGAAAAATGGAAGAAGTAACGTCAGAATTAGGAAAATTAAAAATAGATGTAATAGGACTAACGGAAACAAAACGAAAGGGCACAGGTTCGGAAATAGTAGGGGGCTGTGTTCATCTGTATAGCGGAGTGTGTAAGGACAGAAGAACAGAAAGAGGAGTTTCCATTTTAATAAAGAAAAAGTTTAAAAAAGGAATAACGAATTG
>Ga0123355_10012409_pt1 | contig 13193 bp, 9 predicted proteins | sample TergutEmb28metaG_3_FD_89872 | JGI IMG/M metagenome (GOLD analysis project Ga0123355, IMG submission 89872) | Embiratermes neotenicus P1 segment gut microbial communities from Petit-Saut dam, French Guiana - Emb289 P1 | ecosystem: Host-associated > Arthropoda: Insects > Digestive system > Gut ... | reverse complement strand
CTCCATTCGCCTCTTTCCCCTTCACTTCTCCTCCCGTGCGTCGCCGTGTGCCACCAGATTCCGTTTCCACTCTACTACAATCGTTCTCCCCCGACCCGCACTCCAAGAAAGCCAGTACTCGACCCGCCGATATAAATGGACTCGTCCGTTTCGCTGGAATACCGAATCTGGTTTCTGCGCGTGTGCCATCACGTTCCGTTTTCACTCTACAGTACATAACGAATTTACAAATCCTGTAACGAGTAGGCCACACAACGTTTACAAGTGACAGAGCATATTAGACGAGAAACATTGTACAGTTCACACTTCTCCATGTTTAATTGCAATGATGGTGCAATACAAGCCAGATCGAGAATTCGTCACTGGTGTTAACTAAAATTCTGGGGTTGAAGCAATCGAGGGAAGGGGTGGAGTATTAAAAAGGAAATATTAGCGCAGCGAAAAGCCGAGAAGATTCATACCTGTAAGTCTGGAGGTAGGGGGTGTGTTGTTGGTCAGTTCAATGGAATCGTTTCTAATGAGACCAAAGGAACCGAGTGTGGGCGGCGTCCGGGACCAGGAAGTGCAAGACTCGCAGCCGTCAGCGGAGCGGTTCGAGATCCGACAGCAGGTCCAACGCTTTCCGTTCCACAGACCTACGTGGTATTTCTGGCTCAGACAAGAGTTTTCTGAGCAAACTGCAATCACAAAAAAAAGAATATCAATATAAAGTAAACAAGAATAGTAGAAAAAATGCGTTATTTTTAAGCACGTTCGCAAAATTGCGAAAAGCGACGGTTAGTTTCGTCATGTCTGTCCGTCTGTCTGTCTGACCACACGGAAAAACTCGGGTCCCACAGGACGGATTTTCATGTAATTTCATATTTGGGTATTTTTCGAAAATCTGTCAAGAAAATTCTAGTTTCATTAAAGTCTGACAAGAATATCGGGTACTTTACATGAAGACCACCACATATTTTTGATAATATCTCGCTTAATTCTTCTTAGAATCAGAAATGTTTCAGACAAAAGTTGTAGAGAAAATCAAAACACACATTTATGTTCAAGAACTCCCACCCCCACCCCCCAAAAATTGCGCCGTTTATGAGATAATGCGAAAAAATCTGTTACGAGCCGGATAGGCCACAGATAACAATACGGCGCATGGGCATTGCATGCTGGATACCCAAGGCCACAAACACACACTCAGACTATGTAATACTTATTGCTTTTCCACGACAACAATGCCTGCACGAACGCGCCTCAATGTTTCATTTATATGTACACTGCCTACGTTAATTTCCGTGCAGTCTCGAAGATCATTTATTGCAAACACGGCCCATTCAGACTAATGTTTTCGTGCGTCATCCTGGGACAGACATTAAGCCACGCCACAAACTGTCCTCTCAAGGGTCTTCCCACATTCTTCACATTCTTCCATAAGCACGACTCAATACAGAAGCGTCATCCAATTAAATAATGATCATTAACAAAGCGTAATTGCTTAAACGTTTCCCTATTGACACGTAACCCGAAGTTTTACGTTTCGTTGACCTGCACCCTAATATAATTATAGCCCTTTTTACCAACATGGTGCACAAATTCTTTATTTTAATACATTTATTATATTCCTCTACACGTTTCGAGCACTATTGTGCTCATCTTCAGGAGGACAATTGTATTAACACAGCATCTGGTATCCTCTCTCTCTTTGAGTGACTGTTCAGTACACAGGTTACGAGAGGACGAGAGTCCTCTCGTAACCTGTGTACTGAACAGTCACTCAAAGAGAGAGAGGATACCAGATGTTGTGTTAATACAATTGTCCTCCTGAAGATGAGCACAATAGTGCTCGAAACGTGTAGAGGAATATAATAAATGCATTAAAATAAAGAATTCGTGCATCAAGTTGGCAACAAAAAAAAAGACTATCACGTAACCCGAAGATTCACCACCCCCACCAACATAACGGACTACACTCTAATTTCAGCCAGTCTACATCATATTATTGTTCTTTCCTCAACACCTCGGCAAGAGGAAGATACTTTTCTCTTCTAAAAAGCGTCTACAACGGCGCTGGTTCGCACCCAACCTCCAATTGACAGGGTGCGGAGAGGCTCTTTCACCGGGCATAAAGCGGACAGGGCATGATGCTGACCACTCAGCTCCATTTAGTGCCTATATTAAGAATTAGCTATACCTCGACTCCCCCTGTATGCCTTACTGGAGTGTGCGGAAGCAATTTCATCAAATACTCATTCCTTAATACATTCCGTTCATTTTCATTTTCCCAATCTGACACTTTCCAATTACAGTCTTGAATAATTTATACCTTGTAAGTTCTACACGCACTGTCCATGGCTAACCGCCTCAAATCAATGCGATGGGTTAAAACTATAAATTTGACCACAGTAATTTAGCGAATACAGATTAATACCTGGAATCAATCAGCCTCACCGACAATCCAAAGTACACCGGCCACAGCTATGATAATTTTAATGCCATGAATCAACCGCCAAATCTCTTTTTTTTTTTTAAATAACGTGGACCACGTGACAGTGATATTGTTAAATATGGAAAAAGTTTGAGGAAACATTAAGAACTTTTGTTGCACTGGTATGTATCAATATAAAAGTCATTCCAAAACTTTTCGACTGATACATGTAACTATCTTCAGAAAACAAACACAAAGGTCATGTTTAGTTCAGATCATGTAACACTGTCTACGGTGAAAGTAAAATGTATATTCCACAGTAAATTACATTACGTTCGTATGCAGTGTGCAAATCATGTATAAAATATATAACATACACAGAATTCAGTTAACCCTTTGTCGCCAGAATTCTTTTTTTAAATTTCAGCACATTCTGTATATAAAATGTGAATAAAATAGGAATCAAATATGTTAGAATTATAAAACAAACTGCATTTTGAAGAGAAAAAAACGGAAGGTATATACCATGTTTAAAATATTTAGTGCATATATTTGTTGAATAAATATATAAAATGCAACGTTTAGAGGTTAGCGGTGCGGTACGAACACTATAGTGGTCGTTAGGCGTCAAAAGGTTAATATTTCCGTCCAAGCAACTTATTTCCATACACGCTGGAGGTTCTGTACACTGCGTAGTGGTGTATACATCGGGCGAACGCTCAGTAAAAATATAATTATTAGGGTAAAAAGTAGCAATCAGCACAGCTTACACACATAGAAGTGCCTATAAAATATTGACTGAACCAAGATATTTCCTTTATATGGGGGGGAAAAAAAAGAAAAAAAAGAAAGAAAGGCTAAATTAAACGCTATATAAAATTCACTTTGTGCGTTGGAATGACATTTACGTACCGCTGCAATAAGTGGAAATAAATTATTGTGTGTACATCGGCAATTATTATGTGTACATCGGCAATTGTGCAGATGATATATAATATTAAACCTGAAAAAAAAAACGCTTTCTATCAACGACACACAAAGCTTTAATTTTTAAAATCAGATGAAGAAAGGCTTACAATTGCGGAGTGGATTAATCAGGTTCGAGGTAGCTGATAAAACGTGAAACTTCGGATTACGTAAGAAAAGGGAAACGTCTTTACCAGCATAATGTCCGTGAACTTCTCAGGAATGGTTCTGTTTTGCGGAATTGGTATATTTAAAAACGTAAATATGAAAATACATCAGTTCTTAAAGTACAGACACGGATAAATGAAAACTATTTCGTAACTACTTTCATAAAAATTTATCATTATAATAATAAAAAAAGAGAATATAATACAGCCATAAAACTGTATCTTCCAAAAACAAAACATAAAAGGTAAAGCAGTCCCGTTACAGGCCTGGAGTGGCCCAGAGGTTTCCAGGAAGTTAAGGTTCCCAGATTACGTGACAACGGCACAGGATGGTGGTAAGGTTGTCAGCCTTACGTACCGGCCGCCTTTACCCCCAGGAAATGCTCCTGGTACTCATTTATGTTACAGGCTGAGTCGACCCCAGGGACATAGTGCGATCGGAAGGATTTTATGTCAATGAAAAATTCCAGGTGGGATCGAACCAGCGACCTTCCGATTTGTAGCACAGCACCTTAACCACTGTGCTACCGCGGTCCCGAAACAACACAAGATACGGGGGTAAAATATCATCCCTCTAACAAAGAACTATTTACCAAACTGTACAACATTTGTTTCATGATGTGGGTAGCTTTAAAAATCGTTTCAGGTGCCACTGTACTCTTCACAGTAAACCTCATCATAAACGTCAGGGAGGATATATAGTTCTACTGTCAGAAGTACTTTCACACAGATTACAGCGCAGCTAAGAAAAGTCGAGAACGAAGCGTCTGGATTACATATTCTTTCAGAGCTTCTTATCCCTGACATAATTAGCAAGAAGCTAGTGACAAAGATGAAATATGAGTAGGGAGACAAAAACACACACCAGGGGAGTACAAAATTGGGCGTCTTTCTTCCCACAGAGCCCCATTCTCCAGGACAACGACTTGCGGAATTACGCCTCAGATATGTTAACCTCATCTTGCAATTTACGCACTTGACACACATCAACCGTAGCGCAGGCAGGCTTCTCGTGCGCGCGCGTCCAATTATTCACAATGGTAGCCCCGAACACAAAATATGAAACAAGTTACGAATTATGAACTTAAAAGAATCGCAATCAGTTAACGAATGTCCTTTCATTTGGCTAAACATTTCCAAATTTGTTACATGCATTTCCATTTAAAATATTCTTTAAGTTGCCCACTTTGCCGTCCCTTGGATTCTGCCGCCCGCGACGCCGCACCACTCATCCCCACCCGAGTCTAAGCCACTACCCATCAACCCACATTTTCCTTTCACGTCTCACAGCACTCTGCCCCCCGGAGTTCGTCTCTGTTGCCCCTTAAGTTCCCTGTTCATTTTCGTCTGTAAATCCTCTGTGTCAGTCTCCTTTCCTTTTTGCGGGAGAAAAAACAGGGTTACAAGACTTCCGTGATGTCCGTGCCCCTCTTGAAAAATCAGGGCAGTAACAGTTTTCATTAAATTTGATATGGACCTTATATAACTTAAGGCCATGGACACATCATGCCTTTTAATTTTCAACAATCAGTTAACACTAACGAGACCGACACGTGGACACGGGGACACGTGAGGCAGCAGCGAAAATCACAACACTCAGCATAAGGTGCTGAACTTACCTACAGTATCCGATATTCATTAAAAGCACATGCAGCTTATGTGGGAGGATGATATTAAAATGGATCCTCAATAAATGAGACGGGGAGGCATGGAATGGATTGATCTGGCTTAAGGTAGGAGAAGGAGGTGGGCGCTTGTGAATGGTGTGATAAACCTTCGAATTCCGTAAAATGCGGGGAGTTTCTTGACTAGCTGAGAAGCTATTAGCCTCCCAAGAAGGACTCTGGTCCATGAAGTCAGTCGCGTGTACGCGAAGGTAACGTTTTGTATAGTGCAAAATAACCAATGAAGTTTTCACAAACTGACAACCATATTCTTCTATCACCGTAAGCAAGTGCTTTTCCACACAAATCACCTGCCGCTACTGTGTCTTTGCTTAGCTCGAAGTATGTCGAATCACACGACACTGCATAAAGACATCGTTCAGAGTTGCAACGCAGTAACGCGTAACTCTATAACGATGTCACATCGACTGTCGTTCACATGACATTTCTTACTGCAAATGGCCTCTAGAACATGTTCCTAAGTTCGGCCAGCCCGTCCAGAAATATTCTGTATACTAATAATATCCGAAAGAAAACAATGACTTCATTCGGAATTATCACAAATGACCAAAAAAAAACACGAGCATGAAATGTGAATAAGAAACTAAAATGTGAAACTGGGGACATAAAAATCCTGACTACTTTAAATAAAAGTAATATGACGAAACTGAAAACTTACAAACTGACTTCTTACGTGGAACCGGTATAGGGCAGTCGGTACAACGACTTGCTACGGGCTAGACTGTCTGGGGTTCGAATCCTGACGGTGGCAAGCAGGTTTCTCTTCTTCAAAACGTCCAGAACGACTCTAGGGCACACCCCGCCTCGTGTTCAATGGGTAACCGAGTTCTTTACTGGGGTAAGGCGCCCAAGGCGTGAAGGTAACCACTCACCTCCATACAGCGCCAAGATTAATTATTGCAACTAACTCTAACTGCCTTCAGAGTGTGCAGAGGGACATCTTTACCTTTACCGACTTCTTACAAATCATAAGTCCATTCTAAAGAGTTCCGATTTTGGATTGCTTGGTTTATGAATTGTGCCCATCACCCGATGTTCCGAACAGAACACGTCATCCTATACATGTAGCTCTTCCACCATGCCAGGTAAGTTTACAACAGCAGTACATGTCTTCTGGAATGAAACACCTGCTGACTCATAAAGTTACCGCCATTCCGAAGTACGGCCAAGCAGACCCTAAAGATGGGAGAACGAATATGCTCCTCCGAAACATCTTTATCTATCATTCGATACGGCGTCAAATTCCAGAATATTTGAACCTACTGCCATCGTTATCACACTTCCAGTTGATCTGTACAGCAGCCGGTACAATGGTTACATGATAGACTGTCCACACACCAGCATTTGTACAAGACGGAACCTCGCCACATGGACCTCCGAACAGCCATTTTCTTTGACACAAAACTCTTATCTTTTGCTGGTAATGCCGATTACGTACTTCTGACTCCGTATAAGTCGTATTATGGAAATGTACAAACAGCCGCAAGTTCAAACGGATCAAATCCCTGCGCATGAACCATTTACTAGCATAATCTTTTAAGAGTTAAGTTCAGGTAAGTTAACACAGACCTCCCAACAAGGGCAGTCATTCCCATCCAGACTGTAGCATTCCCCACACCCAAGTCCTTAAGTAACTGAGTTCAACTTGGTCTCAACAAGACTAAGATTGTCACCTCTGTAGCAACTTCTGCTGAACACACAAAGTGGAACAAACTGGAATCTACGACCCGCAGAGACTGTGGTAAAGACGAGCGCTAGAAGCAGAGAGGAGAGCATAAACGGAAGCTTATCTATAGTTGCAGATGTCATATCAAACTATGGTACTAGGACATCCTCCCCTCTCAAGCATTTGGAGTGTGTACACAACCTCTGGGCCAATAACATACACCTACCAGTTTGTCACGACAATAACTAACTAACCAACTACATAACTAACTCAACTGAGCATAATCCTTCCCGAAAAGCTAACAGGTCCTCAGCTAGTCAAGAAATTCGCTACAAAGTACTGAACCCGAAGGCTCATTATCGCATTCACAAGCGCTCGTCCTAGTCCGAGGCCTTGTGAAATGCCTCGTAATATCTTATGTTTTTTATGGTGAGGCGTATTCAGCACATCGTTCAAGCCCCCAAACTGGAGGATCACCCTGTGTCGGCTGTCCGCGACTGCGTATTCAATATATTCGCCGCCACCGTCTATATCTGAAGGCCGTTCCTCCATCCGCAACCTGAGGACGCTCCTTGCTGTGGTGACATGGTCCCACTCATCATGGCTCATGAAAATGGACAATGATTTTTCCTTAGAGGCTATGACATCGGGATCTTGGAGCCTACGGTCCTCTAACTTAAAGCAGCATCAATTTTGACGGATTCAATGAGAAACAGCGGGATATTATACGAACCGGTTTATTTCTATGACCATCTACACTAACAACAACAACAACAACAACCAGTTTTAACATCCACAGACCTACAGTTCGGGACCCAGCTTTATGACTCTCGACGGAATGCGAGTCGACTTACTTAACCCACACTGCCCCTTTATTTCCCTAGCTATGCGACTGCACAGCTGGGTCTCGGACTGTTTTACACAGAACAAGACACAATTTGCTAGGCTACCATCGTGCACACTGGTGACCTGGCATCATTACTCGTGCATGTAACTGAATTGCACGTAATGCACTCTCCCATGCTGTTGCTTCTCTTCAAACTGTCCTATGGAAACGAACAGCACGATGAACTAATCCAGTGAAAAAAAGAATTATCGTGGCCTACTAAACTAACCGCATAAAGCAGACAACCCATTTGAAAAGTCCCTCAACTGTTCAAGAAATTCCCGAATTTTATAGAATATAAACGTTCATTTGCGCGAACACAACAGCCCGCCACTTCCTTCGTTCTGAGCCAGAAAAATCCAGTTCACGCTCTCCTTATCGAGTCCTCCGATATCCATTTTAATATTACCCTCCCATTTATGCCTAAGTCTTCCAAGAGGGCTCTTTCTTCAAGTTTCTCCACCAAAACCCTCTATGCACCTCTCCCCTTCTCCATACACACCAAGCGCCCACCTGATTCTTCTTTAATTTGATCGATCTCTCGCATATTTGGAGAGAAGAGATCATTAAGCTCTTCACTGTGCAATTTTCTCCCATGTCCTGTCATCTGTCCTTCTTAGGCCAAAATATCTTCCTTAGCACCCTTTCTCTAATACTCTCAGCCTATGTCCCTTTCTCAATGGCAGGGGCAAAGTTGCACACCCACACGGAAAAAAAAAATCGTCTACTATTCCGGGAATCACCTGGAGGAATTTAAAATTCGCCAACACATCGGTCGGGACAGCTGTTGGTCGGGATTCAAACCCAGAACTTCAAAAATCTAAGAAAGCCACTCTACAACTTTAATGAACCTCATACAGCTGTGCCTGAGTTTGGAGGGTGGCATCATACAAAGAAACTTGAAGTGGGTGACAAGTGGCCTTTCGGTAGGGTAGGCTCCCAGCTACCGAGCTGGCTAACACGTCTCTGACAGTATTATGACCTGAGATACCCAACCCCAAGGAGAAGGGTACTTCTTCAGATCTAACAATTCTTCAGCCAGTCAAGAAATTTCCCGCATTTTATGGAACACAAGGTTCATTACCGTCCTCACAGAGCCCGCCACTTTTTCCCTGTCTGACCCAGATGAATTAAATCTAATGCCCTAACATCCTATTTCTTTAAAATACATTTTAATATTATTTTCCCATCTAATTCTAGGTCTTACAAACTATCTCTTTACTTCACGTTTCCCGTCCAAAACCACGTATTTCTATCCTCTCAAAACCAGCAGGGATATCTCAGTTGGTAAAGTGACGTAACGAATTGAGAGGAACTTTCCGTATAAGCCCGAAAATAAGGCGAGCGTTTTTTTTTAAGTAGTGGTTGTCTGACCTAGGAAGGACGAGGTAACGGGGCAATGACGGAGATTGCATAACGAGGAGCTAAATGATTTGTACTCCTCGCCCAATATTGTGCGGGTGATAAAATCGAGAAGGATGAGATGGGCTGGGCATGTGGCGCGTATGGGTGAGGAGAGTGGGGTGTATAGGGTCTTGTTGGGGAAACCGGAGGGAAGGAAACAGCTGGGGAGACCTAGGCGTAGATGGGTGGATAATATTAGGATGGATCTCCAGGAGGTGGGATGTGGGTATATGGACTGGATTGGGCTGGCCCAGGATCGTTGCGGGGGCTTGTGAGTGCGGTAATGAACCTTCGGGTTCCGTGAAATACGAGGAATTTCTCGACTAGCTGCAAACCAGTTAGCTTCTCAAGAAGGACTCTGCACCATGGAGTGAGTAAGTAAGTGGTTGTCTTTCAAGTGAGATATCACGGTGTTTCCCAGTAACAGGTCAGCGACACGTCATTTGCTGGTAAACAGTGAATGACAAGGAATGCTGCAGCGCTGTTCTTTCTCACTCAATCGGTCCGTTATGCCTATTATTTTTACTTCGATATAGGCGTCTATGAAACTTTATCAATGTTTCATTACAATTGTCATAATATTCTCCGTTTTTTCCCCTCTACATACCCCAATGGGACAGAGGGAGTCGCCGTATACACGGGCTCATACCGTATTTCTCGGCAAAGGCACGAATTTCTCTTAGCACGTCCGCATGGGCACTGGGCACACCCAGCCATCTATCCAGTGGCGTTCTTCGGAGGTCAAGCGGACGAAGAGTAAAGCTGATCACTTCCATCAACGGAAAGAAAGCGTTCAGCTCTGCAAGCAAACTTCCTTGCACTATTTTGTCGGAAGTCGCTATCAGAGGGTAGCTGACTCAAATGCGGGAAGTCCTGGGTTCACACTCGGCCTGGAGACTGGTGGCTATCCGTACTGATATTACTCATGGTTATCCTTTGACCCTCCAAGTCAATGCCGAAATCAATACAACGGCTACTTTCTTCCACATCGTTTCCAACACGACTCGAAACCTAATGTTATTTATACCGCTGACGAAGCGGCAGTAAAATAGAAAAGAATAATAAATGTAATCAAATTTGAGTGGATATAATATCTGACACATGCATTTTGCAGGAATTTGCGTACCTCACTAAGTTTATCTTAATTTATTGCATCCCACAACCTCCCTGCTGCATCGCTGATCACTGAACAATTACAGAGCAAAGAAAGATATGACTCCACCATTACAATCGTTTTCGTTAACCAATCAACATACTGAAAACATTTCACATCAAAGTCGCAGTCTCTTTGTCCCGTAACGATTTCTGTACAACAGTCCGCTTTTCAGAAAATTATCAATTCCGAGTTGTTTCTCATGTAAAGAACCACACTGGGCCAATTCACACCAATACTAAACCATGACAGAAGTCTATCCCTTTTAAATTTCACGGAAATCTGTTCAAAGTTTCAGGACAGAACACGTAAATGAACGGACATTATCTCTCCATTACGCATTCGTTTTCAGTACTTAATTCAAGGAACGCATAAGAATCTATTTCCTTTCATGCTGATTTATGCAAATCACGCCGTAGAAGACAATGTGCAAACGCCGATGCATGAAGGTCCCTGCGATCACAGATACTAAATTCTGACTTCTGGCTACTTCACCAGCCAAATGACCTTGAATGGGGACTGTCAACTTGCCTAGATTGCAATCAGTTTCATGGTTAACTTCAGTATTATCTACTGCTGCCACAGAATTACTGATCTTGCATCAGGAAGGATTACGAAATCGGAGAGGACGCGGCATGCATCGCATTTTAACACAAGACTTGCACAGTAGAAGCCTATTTATACAAACAGGTTTTCTTCTGAAGGATCCTTCCTTAAAAGTCCACGAAAGACAAAATAATAGGACTAACTGTTAATTTGCAATGGCAGCGAATGACTAAACCGTGAGAAAAATTACCGGATTTATTAAGAACACACAGACGTAGTTTTCCGTCCAAATACACCCGGAAAAACTTATTACTCAGTACATTCGTGCACATACAATTCTAACAGACATTTCTTCAACATGTACCCATAACATCATCTACTGACACCAATTTGTTCTCCCCCCAAGTCATGCGCAAAAATAACCATTTCCGAAAACGCTCCAACGTTAACAGATCTTTATATTTTAAAATGTTCACTAAATTTTGTACCAATCATTAGATAAGGATCGATTTTACCTTTAAAACTTGGAGTAGACTTAAGCATTATACTGGAAGGACGATCGGATTCCGGTAAGAAAAACGTATTTCATCTTAACAGTCCTTGTTTTGCAGTGTTTTCAAACATTTAAGGGAATAAAGTTAATTACAAATTAATTTTTATATGAAATATACAGGAAGATGATCACGAACTTGCAAATTTAACACAAAAGCATTACTGTAATTGAAGACCTCCACGTATCTTCACGGTTACACCTTGCATCAATGACGTCTACACCGACACGCAGTGTTGAACAAGACTTGTAATTTTAGCTAAGCACTGGTCGTAGATCCCTGATGATGGTCGCTGCGTGAACCGAAACATGTTGGAGCGACTTTTATAAGTTTAATTGGTTTTTTAACAATTTAACGGTTTTATATATTTGCGTTCATTAGTTAGACAATAAAGCATTTGACCTCCACGTATCTCGTACACTTGGCTTGGTGATGGCCGAAAGTAAGCCGAAACGTGTAGCCCAAATTTTGTGTATTCCAATAAATGTGTTGACTGAAGACTCCTACTTTCGACATTCGCATCGAACTGATACTTAAAATCTTTTATTTTTCTTCAATTTTATAAGGGAGGTGTGAGAAAAATTCGACATCCCTTATCTGCGGTTTCACGTAAGCAAACCAAACCACCAAACTTGACGGCTGTATATCCCAAGTCCCGCAGAGCCGTAGAGACTCGCCTTTGTCCATTACCTGCTAAGAAGTTGTTTTCTCCACCCACTCTTAACGTAATAGCGCTAGGTTTGCTCCCTTTTCCTACACCGCATTCATGATAAGGAACAAGTCACCTCACAGAGACGATCAGAGTCGGCAGGAACACCGACTGTGGAGTTTCGAGCGTTCCACACTAAACAGGTCAGCGTCGTTCCCTTAGGATTAAATCGAATTCTGTACTACTGGGCCAGATGGGTTATTAAAAAATGCAGTTAAGCTCTGAGCTCAAACTCGTGCTTGCTAGATTCGACATCATACAGGCTTATGAGACAAATCATGGGCCGGGAAAGCGACTCCCTACGGGCTAGATCAACTGCGGGTCGAATCCTGTTGAAGGCGAGATCTTCCGCGCCCGTCCATACCGGCGCCGGGGCTCACCCAGCCTCCTGTACAAGGGGCACCGGGTATCTTTCTCGGGAGTAAAGACGCCGGGACGTGGCGCTGACCAGCCAACCCCATCTGGCGCCGAGGTTAAAGAAAGAGTACAGCTATTCCTGTAGTCTCCCTCTGGGCCTTCTTCAACTGTTGTACGGCGCCATTTACTTTTTATACATAACTCACGCTACTAACTGATGAACCATAACCACATAAAATAAATTAACCTTTCATAACCACGTAAAACAGATATTCACATATGTATAGCCCCTTCACAGACGCAGACCGGTTTATTCTTTGTCACAAGACACTCGAGTACGTGTCACGACTCCGGGTGTCGATTTTACCATCATTTTCACCAGTCTTAGCAGAAGCAGGGATATCTTTGAAGTCATACTGACTGGTGATCAGGGGTTACATTCCCGGCAGGAGCAGGAATTTGTCACTTCGCCACCAGGTCCAGAACCAGTTTCTCCTGCCGTAAGCGCATCCACAGCGCGAAGCTGACGACGGCTCATCTCCGACGCGTGTCGAAGTTACGAGCACACAGCTACGTAGGTGGGTCCATAAGTTTCCGGCCTGACATACAAAGACCGCGCCAAATGCAAAATGCTCTGAGGGATATATAGAGCCATCTATTGTGAGGTTACTGTATCAGTTTCAGGTGGCT
>Ga0123355_10012407_pt1 | contig 13193 bp, 3 predicted proteins | sample TergutEmb28metaG_3_FD_89872 | JGI IMG/M metagenome (GOLD analysis project Ga0123355, IMG submission 89872) | Embiratermes neotenicus P1 segment gut microbial communities from Petit-Saut dam, French Guiana - Emb289 P1 | ecosystem: Host-associated > Arthropoda: Insects > Digestive system > Gut ... | reverse complement strand
TCTATATCTATATCTATATCTATATCTATATCTATATCTATATCTATATCTATATCTATATCTATATCTATATCTATATCTATATCTATATCTATATCTATATCTATATCTATATCTGTATCTATATCTATATCTATATCTATATCTATATCTATATCTATATCTATATCTATAGCCATATCTATATTTATATAATCTGTACATCTATATCTTTATCTATACCTAAGTCTACATCTCTATTTTCCGACGTTAAGTGGGTTGGGGTTGAGTAGCCGGTATAATGAATCGTTACGGGCTGGACGGTCCGGGATGTAATTCCGTTGGTGGCGAAATTTTCGACACCCGTCTAGACCGACCCTGGGCCCCACCCAGCCAACTGTACGAGTGTCGGGTCTGGGTTATCACACCGTAAACACTGGTACATAGAAACCTATGTTTAGGGGCAGATTGCTGTCTGCAGTTTCACCCTAGCCTTACTAATGTGGCCTACCGTGAAGACGAAGGCAGCACTGACACGTTGTTACATTTGTAGCTGACTACACGAAGTCACATGCCAGAGACTGGCATCTTCATCATCACGTAGACAGAATCTTAAATGTCACACATTATTACAGCTCAAATGTGAACCAAAAACCCCGAAGTAACACCGCAAACACCAGTGTAAAAGCGGAAGCAATCCCTTTAAGGGCATTGAGAGGTCCCCAAGGAACCAGTGGCTGAATCTCCAAGAGTTCCAGACAATCAGCACATGAAGGTACTAAAGTTGTCAGCCCTGTGCACCGGCCACCTTTACACCCAGGATATATTCCTGATACTCATTTGTGTTAGAGGTTGAGTCGACCCCAAGTTTAAGTTGCGGCCGGTAGGATTAAATTAATTAGAAATCCCAATGATCTCATCGGCAGTCGAACCCGCGACCTTCTTGCATGTAGCGCAGTGTCCCAACAATCTGCACCACTACGGCAAACACCACTGTACATCCCTGAAAGCCAGTAATTGTCTCACAGTGCGGGGCACTACAGAACATTAACTGAACCTACCTAATCACCCCCGTACCTGATTAATTAACTAAATGGCAGTTTAGCGCTTACAGCATGGGAGGGGGTTAATAAAATGAGAGAGGGAGTAAATCCGAGCGCCGAACTAAACAATCGACATCACTGTGCGATATACCTGTCCACATAACAAAGTTGTAATATGCAGTTACCCTTGTGAAAGGCGGTCACAACTAATACAATAACACTAAATATTAAGATTCGAATATCAGAACAAAACCCCACATTCACATTACGTCCACTAACGCCACGTAATATCGAGACTACTTTTAGAGTCAGGCTCCTGAACTACCCCCATGTTTGCTTAGAAAGCTTGAAGATATATGTCCTGCCCTCACACAGGAGGGGGGTGCCCGTCATCCGCCGATTGTACGATAATCGTTGCTTCTTTGTCAGAATCAAATGAAACTCATAAATATGCTATGTGACAGGTGCAGAATTAGTGTTACTGTAGTTGGTACTTAAGGGCTTCAACTGTTAATGAAAGCCTTCTACAACCCCTACGAGGCAAGATGTGGTTTGCTGTACCTATTAATTTGAATGCAACAACAATCAAAACCTGCAGGCTCTGCAGTCACCCAAGAGAACCGGTCTTCGAGGGATAGCTCCCCTCTGATTTCGCTCCTCGTTCTGCTAAACTCCTGAAGTCGCCTACATTGCAGAGGAAATGCTCTCATTAGTACGGAGAACTAGGGAGAGATGAATCATCGGTGTAATTACACTTACCGTCATAGCCAAGGTTAGCGATAAACAAAGAGTATCTTGATAAGAATTTTATGCATATTAACACGCCATCGAGAAGGCAATTTCCGTAGGTAAAAGAAAAGATAATATTGTTACTTTGCACGCCACGAAGGTGTATAGGGAAGCGTAAATATAGCTCCATCCATTTTTTAAATCGGCTGTAGATAGAGGTGAGTGGTCAGTTTCACATAACGACCGCTTCATCCCCAAGGAAAGATTCCTCGGTACCCACTAAACAGGAAGCTGGATGGACTCAAGGATCAGTTTGGACGTTTCGGAGAAGAAGAAAGTATCTTACCCTACCAGAAAGTATTTTACCCTACCAGGAATAGAAATGCGATTTCCCGGTTTTCGAGTCCGGAGTCTAGTCTCCATACCTACTACGCCATCTCGGCTCCCAGTGTCCGTATGTTCTACAGTTCCTTGGCACGAAGAGGCACATAATCGCATCATGCGCACGTTGAACAACGTGTGCAGAGATAACACGCGCACGCGTCATTTGTGTACATCTGGCTGTCAGCATGTTTCATCTCTAAAGCTGCTAAACAGATTTCGAATAAATCTGGTACTGAGTGTCTAAGTAACTGTTGTAGGTAGCATGTATCGGCCGTAATGATACTACATTATAAATTCTATAATCTATAATCTCTGCTACAAATCATTACACGAGGAGAAAATTGTGCAGATTGATGCCTACAATGTCAGATTTGTGACAATAAAATCTACCAGCAATAAGCAAACATGAATACAATATGACATGGAAAACAACAAATAAGCCATTTTAAAAATATATTTACCCCATCGGAGTACCTAAATTTTCCACATTTTACGTTGTAATTTTGCAACAGTGGGGACGTCACATTTACGAGACGCCATACATAAAGAAGTAGGTCGTTAGTAATTTTCTTTCTATTTTGGGGTGCCTGGTGAAAGTAACGGAGAGTGTACACAGTTCCTTTTGGGGTGCCTGGTGAAAGTAACGGACTCTGTACACAGTTCCTTTTGGGGTGCCTGGTGAAAGTAACGGACAGTGTATACAGTTCCAACAGAAGTCCTAATTTCAGTTGCCAACACACAAACTCTGATTATACTTCCAATTACCGTACTTGCAGAAAAATACTTAGGGTGTTGCCCGGCTATAAGGCTTCTTAGTTTGGAATGCCAACCCTCCACTGCATTGTCCGTCCTATTCCGATGCTTATTTATATTCCACATCTCGATGGAAATATTACGGCTCGCCATCAATTGCTCCACATAGAAATGGATAAATAAGGTTAATTTTCATTCTGTGGAAATTTTCCGTGATCATAAGCCAACTTTTTTCTGCTGCTTTGATAAATAGGTGTGCACAAGCAGTAAGTGAGTCGGACATGTATATATATTTTTTTGTATTCCACTGTTATTGTATCTGTCTTCGCAGACACCAACTAAAATAAAAGTTGCCAACAGATATAACAGATTCTCAGAGTACAACAAACAAAATGCAACCTTTCTCAAATTTATTTATTTCTGTGAGGCGCTGTACATGTTTCAGACGGGTTTTCCGTCCATCATCAGTAGAACAAAACTGCACATACAGCGTCAGATATTTGTCAGACCGTTACTGATACTAACTGCTAGCAGCAGACAGCAGTAACGGTCTGACAAATACCTGACGCTTTCACCAGGCACCCCAAAAGGAACTGTGTACACTCTCCGTTACTTTCACCAGGCACCCCAAAACGAACTGTGTACACTCTCCGTTACTTTCACCAGGCACCCCAAAAGGAACTGTGTACACTCTCCGTTACTTTCACCAGGCACCCCAAAAGGAACTGTGTACACAGTCCGTTACTTTCACCAGGCACACCAAAATAACTGTGTACACTCTCCTTTACTTTCACCAGGCACCCCAAGAGGAACTGCTACCTGCTGCTAGCAGCAGGTAGCAGTAACGTTCTGACCAATACTTGACGCTGTACGTCTATGTGCAGTTTTGTGCTTCTGATGATGGACGGAAAAACCGTCTGAAACATGTACAGCGTCTTACGGAAATAAATAAATTTGAGAAACGTTGCATCTTGTTGGTTATTCTCTGAGAATACGTTAGCGCTGTACGGACATATGAATGTTAAAAGAAATAACATAGTCTGGGAGGGCTTTATTTGTTGAGCTGATGACGGCTTCTTCAAAATCGACTTTTATAATTTTTGGTGACCAGAGAGAACACCAACTCTTCTGCGGATTTAACAAATATTGTTATGTTTTTTTAATCCAGTAAAAGGGCAAACATAGAGGTATATATGTAGTTTTCAAGCTATACAACTGAGCGAACTGCCTCGGAAAATTTTAAAATGTTCCGTATAGAAGAAAGGAAGTTCCACTTCTTAGTAAATGTTCACAGTCTAACATCAGTGGCGACAAGAATTATTTCTCCTGGGCTACCATCAGTGCGATCAGTCCGAAGGAGTCTGGAGATGTTTGCCAGATGTAAAACTTCTTCCGAAAATATAATTTTCGAACTGTCTTCCGGATTTTGCTCAATACCCAGACTTATCGCCGTTCTTGACACAATGGAGTCTTAACAATATCATATTTTCATATTTCATTTACCCCGTCATAACCTTTCCCGTAAACGACTATTCTTCCTTACAAACTGCATCTACAGACACAGGCACGTCTCCCCTAGCTCTTTTTCCTGCAGGTACCCAGTTTACTTTAACCTCTATTCCAGCTACTTTTGGAACGCAACTATGGTCCGTTTTATTAACGATTTCGTACTGTAAATTAGTTTCCAGCTTGCTCATGCCCTTACCGAACTTGTCTTGAATAAACACCCAACTGATCAGCTTCGAGTTTTTCCGGTGAAATCGCTACTGCTATTCACTAAAACCCAAAGACGATTTCCCCATTCTCTTAGAAACCAGTGCAATTTCAACAGTTATGATTAATCCATTAACTCGTGCACCCACAAAATTTCAAAACTTTTCAAAACCAAACAGCCAACGATGAAGACAAAACAGCAGGCTAGCCAGTACTACGTTTACGGCTGAAGATGTGGGTTATAAAAATTGTGAACTACTGACAGCTATTTTGCGCACTACAGATATACAGCCTTGCAGCTATTTACTGTATTCTTCCGAACTCTTCCTTTCCAAAAAAAAATGTCTGCCTCAAGCACGATTTGCCCTTCAGTGGCCGTCTGGCCCACTGTCAGCGTCGCCCACCTCACCTAATTATTTACCTGAAGATACAACGTGACTGCAAAATGGATTTTCTGCGGTGGCACACCTGGCGGAGGAGGGACTGACATGAAATACACGAAAGTCTGTGAGGTTCCAAGTGGGAACCCCGCAGACCAGTAATGTCCATGAAGATGGACAGAGTTTAGAGCTCAAAATCATTAATAACAAAGATTGTGTGAAGTTAATATTTCACTCAAGTAAATTTCGCAATTTTAGACGTAAAAAACATTCGCATTACCGTAGGTATTAATGACTAATAATAATAATAATAATAATAATAAATGCAACAATTATACGGCCTAAGAAATATATTTCTTAAATGAAGCCGACAAGCTAGGTTACCGACTGCACGGACGAACAAGTTACTTGGGGTCTCTCATCTCTGATAATTTTTATATTTATCCTTATTCTACTCAGATCAAGGGCGTCTATTTTTACGTTTTGGAATTAAAGTACTTTCCTGAAAATCAATGCATCAGTTTAAACTTGTGAATTTAACATAAATATTGGAAGCTACACTCTATAAATTACTGGTATTGGATCAGTAATTGCAAAATGACAGCTCAATTATTCGATAGCCCTAAACATGAAATGTACAAAGTATACTGACAGTGTACTATAAACAGACACGTTTAAATATAAAGCAAGCAGATTAAAAGTTGGATCAGACTGGATTTCAGGACTCAAACAGATGGTCGGTACGTTCGGGAAAAGAAAGAAAACAGCGAACGTGTAACCAAAGTAGCACGAAAAGAGAGCGGCACGGCAAAAACTCGCAAGTCGTTAACTAGAATTCGACAAGACAAGCATTTAAGTTGCGATTCTGCGACTTTATACCTGCCGTGATTCAGAAGAAATGTGCGCAGTAATTTGAAAGTAAACAAGAGAAGCAATGCACATACAATGTAAAAATGAATCGCAAATGCATAGCCATTGTTGCCGTATAAAAGTAGTAAGCATCAGATATTCTGAGTGCGTGTCTGTAGCCTTAGTTATTCAGCATGCAAAGCGCATGCGCCGTGTTATATTCTCATCTACGGCCTGTTTGACTCTACCATATATTTCCACGTATTTCATAAACAGTAAGATTCTCGGGGGAAAAAGTTATTGAGGGTTTTTTTAATTTCCGTATAACTTTTGCCTGAAACACTTATCATTCTAAGAAGAATTCAGTGAGATATCACAAATGCACACGGTTCTTGTCAGATTTGAATGGAACTGTAATTTTATCTTTCTTGTCAGATTTTATCGAAAATTGAATTTTCTCTACAGCTTTTCGAAAAATAAGCAGATACCAAATTTCATGAAAATCTGTCCATTGGGAGCAGAGTTGTTCCATATGGACGGACAGGTAGACAGGCATGGGGATGCTAGTAGTCGCTATTCGCAATTTTCGAAAGCGGTTAGAAACACATGCTGTGCTGACAAGTACAATTCTGTTTTCTCGCAAATGTAAGAAGTATGGTAGAAGAGAATTAAATTCAGTATTATGCAAAAACTGAAGCTCTGGGCCTAAAGGAAATGCAAAAAAAAAAAAAAAACTACACACGCACACACAGACACACAAGAAAAGAACTATCGATTTTTTATTTCTAGAATTTATCCCTCAGATGTTTTGTATGATTTTTAACTCTGGGTAAACCTGTTTCTGCTTAGCAGCTTCCAATAACAAAACGCACTATGGCAGATCACTATACCTGAATACAAACAAAACAGATTTTCATAGTCATAAATTTTGATTTAGTGCAGTCGACTACGTGTTAATGAAGGATAATGCTTTGGAAGCACTACTTTTTAAAAATGACTGTACGAAGGTAGTGAGTGTCAGTATATAAAGTAGGCGCAAACATAACATCTCGTAATACAAGAACTTGAAATGTATCGTGGTGAAAAATCTTTGAGGAATATTCAAATGTTGTAGCGAGACTAGAGCAAATGAGAATTTATTTCGTTATAAATGTAAAATTGTTTGGCTGTACTGTTTAGTAGAGGAAGTAAAGATGTCCCTATGCACTCCATGAAAGGATTTGGAGGTAACAAAAGCATTCATTCTTCATCCTGACACTAGATGGGGTACGTGGTCAGCATCAGGCCCCGGAAGCATTACTTCTGAGGAAAAGTCCCTAGAACCCACTGATAGTAGGCTGAGTGGTGCCGTGTGACTGCACGGAGAACAGAAGAATCGAGCCATGATTCATCCGTCTTCTACTTTAAGGTAAACAGACGAAACGAGCCATGATTCCTCCGTCTTCCACTTTTTGGAGAACAGAAGAATCGAAACATGAATCCTCCGTCTCACAACAAACAGTTTAACGTTTATAACAATGTAAAATAACAAGATGGTATCCGAATGAAGTCCCCCTTTATTACGATTAGTAAGGAGACCAAGATACACAGGAAGGTCCTATTCGTAGACAAAGTTCTGTATGAAAATGAGCTACAATATTCATACTGAATTTGTATGAAGAGTTTATTTATCAGCAGTTGGAAATGCGGTGATGGCGTGACGATATCAGTTCGTCTTGAAATTATCAGCGAGTGAGAACTGCACTAGTGAAAAATTTGTACAGGAATAAATCTCTGAATAATATACTCTTTTGTATTGGTTTAAAACTTGATTCCACATAGCCCCGAAAACCATACACAATTACTTTATTTTTTCCAGATAAATGTCGAGTGGACGGAGACACCTGGCGGCTAAAGTGGGAACGTCTAAAGGCGGGGGAAAGCAATGGCAAACTACCCCCAAGAACTTGCCCAGGATGCAAGTGTGCCAGAGCCATAACCGTCACATGACTGGGCTCTGGTTCCTGCTAAGCCCGGCCTTCAAGGCTGAATACTAATGAATGAATGAAATGTCCAGTACCTGTACTGTAATTTCCGTGCATGTTCACTAAGTTGCCATAAATATTTACGATTTTTGGACCATCCACCTGTGACTTTTCGTGTGGATAAAACATTCTAATTACTGGACTCACACAGACGTTTCAGTACGCCAAGTGTTTCACTTAAATTTCTTTGGGATGCATTTTAATAAATGTAAGCTCCTAAGCTGAACCCAGAAACAGCCGAGACAACCTTAGATTCATTTAATATCTTGCGAGCGCCATCTCTTATCCCTCTTATTGTCGAAAGCCGTTCTTCTTTAGCGCTTACCCCATGGGTCTCCTGATCTCTGGCGCGAGTTAGTTAGCGTTAATCGGATAGCAGTTAGTTGTAATTAGAGGCCGTGGGTACAGGTTTAATTTAGATTAATGAGGTTTAGAAACAGGGCCGGATCCCAGAGAAACTGCGGCGTGGGAAGAGGAGCGCAAAGAGTTGGAGAACAGGCTAAACTGCTAATTCAATCCGCGCCAAATTAGACCGCAATTTCCTGTTGCACGTAACTATGGCTCGTTTTCCGTCTTTGAATTACATTTGTACAGTGCTGGTAGTCCGCATTTGAAATCAAGTCTGGTATTTAGAAACGTATGTTTAATGAACATTAGACGCGCTGAAAACAAATATTGGAACGATGCAGCCAATAATCTAAATTAAAGACGCCAATATATAGGCCTTATTAGTAAACAATGCCACATCAGACGTTATAACAGCGAGGTTCCTGAAGATTCGGATCATTCTGGCGTGTTATTTAGCGTAGACTGATAAATAGTTACTGATTTGTCGAAGGAATATATTACCTTCATCTTCAAGGTCAAGCACTCTAAGAAAGTGTTAGCGTGTAATTACACAGGTTTGTGTTATCCCTCACAATCACCTTGTGTTAGGTACCCTTCTTCGAAAATACATTGCAGAAAACCTTTGCAGCGTGTAGTATATTTAGCTCAGCGCAATCATATTTCATTCACGATCTTTATGCACATTTTAAGAAATAATCTATTTATGAAATATTAATTTTTGGACCCGTAACAGTAGCACTTTTATTTTGAAGTAATGTAATAAATTTATTTCACTTCAACGAGAGTCCTTCAGCCCTCGTAGTTTTAACCCTTATCCTGCTAACGTGGAGAATATGGTGAGCTCCTAATAATGCCAGCAAATGGCAGATGGGATTAAACTCGGCGTTTAAAGGGTTTAATACTAACTTTTACATTCTTACATTTGACAATTACTGCACACAGTTGTTACTAGTAACTCCATGTGATAATATTAAAAACAGGCCGAAAAAAGTCTATGATTTCCAAACTGACTTTTAATTTTGTTTCAAAATATGATGTGCGTAAATTCAACATGTTATCGCGGACTGGAAGTGACTGACGTGAACAGGGAAGTAGTTTATGCTGTTGATGTTAGTTTGCTGGGGCGAATGAAGCAGAAATTCTCCACTAATCAAAATTTTCTCTATGTGAAGTAAATCAATATAATGTAATGGCAAAAAACAAGAATAGTCGCAAAATCACAATAGGCTATATATACTAAGTAATAAAGATTCGACAGCATTTAAGATTTCTAATCCTACAATCGGTGTAGTCTCTAATTGTAGGCCATTGACAGACTTCGTAAAAATAGCCTAAAAGTTTATTACCTCAGCATTTGTACAGTGCAGATCCACAACGTCTTTCTGCAAGCGATATTTTCTTTTGCTGAGTAGAAATTTTGAATATTCCATAATTGGACAGCAAGTAAGATATAAACACTCAACATCTTCCTTCGTAAAATAAAGAGCTTTTTTTCCCCCAAGGAAGACAACTTCCAAACAAGAAACCAAGAGAGAAAACAGACCCGCATTTTCTCGTGCTTTCCGAAGGGAATATCATAAAGAAGCTGTATTATCCTTCGCTTCCAAAGAACAAGATACACGGCAGTGCCTGCAGCTTCAGCGATGTCCCACAGTTTTGACGTTAAAAAGAATTTTCAACACGACTCTTAAGGATACACAGAAGTAAAATTACAAATTTATATAACACAAAAGAGGCGTAATAATTTCAGGCATACTTCAAAACCTTACAGTTACAAAAGCTAAACAAGAAGAAAGGCGAGTTGAATGTTAAGCTACAGGAAAACAAACAAACAAACGAACGAAACTAGTAGAGTAGTGTACATGAATCTTGCATGCAACGGCTGTCAACATGCTACATTCTTCTTCTTTACAACCCCCCCTTTTTTAATTTTAAATATTCTTCTTTTATTCAAACTCTGCCCGTCCTGGTGGTCTAAGACGTTACATTGACAATTTACTAGCACTAGGCTGGGTATCCAACATGTCACAGACCAGGTGTTCCTTACGCGATATTAAAGCCATTACGTCTGACCATGAAGCACCAGTTGGATAAATGGCACTGTAAATGATCAGTGCCTATGCCTAATAATTACGGAGTCACTCCGTTCGTTTATCTTACCTCTAAATACCCGGAAACGATGCCTAAGAAGTACCAAAAACAGAATTTTCTGAATTAATTTTTCTTTCAATTTTATCCTAAATCTCCTTCCGTTTCTTCTGCTGTTTGGCATCTAGGTTCTGGCCTTTCCTGAGCTCGACGTCACCACCTACACAGCCAAACATTGGCAGTGTTGCTTTGACTTTTTTTCGAACGCAAGCTTTTGTAGTCTTCACTGTCCGCTATGTCCCCAAGCTGTTACGTCAGTCAGTTTCATGATTACATTCAGCCTCCTGCACAACGGCACCGTGTTTCTTTCTCGGATAAAACGCCCTCCTAAAATGGTACCGGCCCCCTTTCCCAGATAAAGCTCCTTCCTAAACAATGGGTACCGGATCTCTTTCTTGGGTAAAGCGGCCGAGGAGTGCCTTGGCCATCTACTCCCATCTAGCGCCGAGGTTAAAGAGAGAATAGAGTTATACCTCTACTCCACTTCTGGGCCTTCACGGCCTGACCTAGGACATACATTACATATTTCCATGATCAAGAATTTACCACCAAGTGCAAGCTCAGGATAGGGGCCGGTAGCGGGCACTTGTGAATGCGGTAATGAATGTTTGGGTTCCATAAAGTGCGGGGAATTACTTGACTAGCTGAGGATCGGCTAGCTTCTCAAGAAGGACTCTGCTCCGTGGAACAAATACGGAGTTAGTACCACAAGTGCAACTCAGAACACTCTACGTTCGGTCTTGTGAGAGCCCAACATGTTTCGATCCAACCGACTCATTTTCAAAGGGTTCGTAAGAAATTTAAGGGGTTTTGCAGTAGTTACTGACTACAAATGATAGCTTATAGAGTGTGTTCTCCAGGAATTCAGCTAAGAGTGGTTAAAACATGAAATTTTGTCCTAAAGTTTACAGCAGCCGACAGAGCGTAATCACGTTAAGAGCTGGCCTATAGGAGTTTCCTACTTCTGGTAGAGGCAAAAGATTCCCCCCGCTTTTCCAAAACCGGGTCTGTGTTCCACCCAGCCTCCTATGCAATGGGTACCGGAATAGGCGTAGGTCTACAAACGGCAATTCTCCTGTACGCCAACATGGCGTAGGTAAGGACAGCTTTTTCACTTATCATAAAATATAGCAACTAGCAAAATAATATTATTACTTTCTATTTAAAATTGGTCCATGTTAGTTATCTCGTATATTACAACTTTTTGTATAGGTGTATAGAAACACATTTAGTTATTTATGTACACGTGCAGAACACGTGTAGATCTAGCTGAATAGAAACGCAAATCACACTGTCGGAATTAAACTGGATTCGTCACTAATATTCATCCCCTTGTAAACAGAAAATAAAATTTATGATTTCTATTTTAAGGAATAAAAAATTATCCACCAAACGAAACTCCATATATTACATAACTAGGATAAGGGATTCACACCACAACCATGATAACGAGAGCCACACTACTGCACAATTTATAGGGCTGTTAAATTGACAATAAAAAATATTTCATGAAAAAATCCGGACTAATTGGATCATGATAGTTTACTGTTTGCAGTCAATGGTTATGACGGTCTTGTACTTTAACACAACTTCCTAGCCTGTACACGGTATAAAAGTTTGCAAGTTACATGATATTTCAAAAGAACCATTTCAAACAGTGTACTAATATATTCACTTGAGAATGCAAGATATCTGGGATATTACGCAAAGCCCGCATAATCCTAAATATGAAGCGACATCCTTTCTAAACGTTTGTGAATATTTATCAGTCCACTCAACATCTCATCGCAGAAAACTAGCATTCAGCACCGCTGCGGAAACATCAAATGTCGCCTCATTTGTCTGATTTGCATACCTTTTGATAAAACACTTACCGATTAGGCAATTTAACTAAAATCTTCTAATTTATTGTAATGTGCCGTCGTTACACAACATATAAAACAGTTGTAATTTTACAACTAGTTGAGCTCGGCTACATGTTTCGGCCGTTACCCGGCCGTCATCAGACCAACAGAAAAATATTTTTAATTAAGGTACATTCATTAGCTGTACCAATGGATGTACCTTAATTAGCAATATCTCTCTATTTGCCTGATAATGGCCGGGTAACGGCCGAAACATGTAGCCGAGCTTAACCAGTTGTAAAATTGCAACTGTTTTATATGTTGTGTAACGACGGCACATTACAATAAATTAGTTATACGTACACAACGGGATGGCGTCATTCAAATTAAACTCTTATAGAGCACAATATCATCAGATGCAAACTCAGTAAGCTCGAAACATGTGGAGCTGTTGGAAGGACTGCATAAAGAGTGTCCTGAGATGTATACGGCGTCAGTTTGTTAAAGAAACGGTTTCGCAAATTTCATATTTCAGGATTTTTTGTTTTTCGAAAATCTGCGTAGGTAGTTCATTTTTCGCTAAAATATGACAAGAATAACGGGCAATTTACATGAAGACCGATGTAAACTTATGACAGTTTTTCGCCGAATTCGGTTGAGAATCAAATATATTTTAGATAAAAATTTCAGAGAAATACAACATACAGTTTTATGTTTTTCCCCGAAAATTGTACGGTTTATGAGATAATGTGGCAAAATGTAGTGCAGCCAGAGAGGCCACATGTGACGGCGCAGAAAAGATAAGATTTGCATGAACAATAAGTAAAGTAAGAATATGGGCACACACATATATACTAGTTATGAAATAAATTGAAGTGCCAACTTGATGCAACTAGGTAATTTTATTGATGTATTCTTAGCTCGACATGTTTCGGGTACATACGCCCATCATCGGGAGCATTAGATGTTGAGTTGCAGCGTATGGTTTTCTGCACCGAG
>Ga0123355_10012405_pt1 | contig 13194 bp, 7 predicted proteins | sample TergutEmb28metaG_3_FD_89872 | JGI IMG/M metagenome (GOLD analysis project Ga0123355, IMG submission 89872) | Embiratermes neotenicus P1 segment gut microbial communities from Petit-Saut dam, French Guiana - Emb289 P1 | ecosystem: Host-associated > Arthropoda: Insects > Digestive system > Gut ... | reverse complement strand
TACAAGTCATCAGCTCCTGAAGATGGGCACAAGGTGGCCCGAAACATGTTGAGCAACCTATAAAGGAGAAATAAACATAATACTAAAAGTGACATCTAGTTGGTCTCTTTATCCACATTGAACAAAACAGCTGTATTCTGATATATTTTTCTGCTTAGGTGGGGAAGAGCCTTTACATTATTCTACCTTTGTTTTATTTTAATTTTAAACTGCAACAGAATCTATGAAACTATAGTATGATATGCATGTGATAAATGGCACTGTATAAAATGTGACACAACATGTTCATTACATCCCATTCCTCTCTCAGACTTCTGGAAAATTACTGCATGCTATCACTTCTGACAGTATGTTATGTTCTGTCTTATTTGCTGATTAGTATTTCTTATCATTCTGCTCTTTTTATGATTTGGTTTGGTTTTTCTCTGAGTGTTGTTTTGTCTTTTTTTGTTTGCAGGTTCCCCCCCAGTGTCCGCCCCGCCCTGCTTCCTACACCCCTAGCTCCAACAACGAGCCCACCGCCTACAGCCATTCTGCTGCGGCAGTGCTCAACAATCTGGACACTTTGCGGAGCTATGGCTCGGCAGGCGACGAGCTTGAGAATGTTCCCCCTGACTACCTACGTAATTTAAACAGGAGCTCTCCCATTGTACCACCTACTTCTTCATCCTTACCTCCTCCCACCTCAGCCACCAGCGACTCGGACAGCATCCACAAACCTTCCTGGGCTGACAACACTACTGACCTCAATCACATGGGTACCTATACTGACTCCAATAAGATCAAGAATGGTAAGTAAAGTGTCACCCACCTGCTTCAGCCTACACAGCATACATGGTAGTGCTTTCACTAATCCATACTATTTGTTATTATCTTTAGTTTTTGTCGTTAATAATCAGTGCTTCTCAGTGCTAAGAATGTGCTCCTAGCAGATTTTAGCACATCTGTATTTAATTAAGGTAAGTTGATATGTGCATAATACATTGTTAATGATTATATTTTGTTAATAAGTTAATTATATTAAAATGCATGTAAGTGTAAGGGAGAAATAAAATAAGTCCTCTGCACTGGTATTAATGGAGTTTGAAATTTAGCAGAAGGTCACTTTCAATTGCCTGTTGGATGATGTCAGGTGGAATTCATGTTTCTTTTATTGTAAAGATCTACAACCCGGTAAATCCAAGTTATATGTTGATCTCAGCAGGGATATTTTCGACAAAGAATTTCATGTGAAAGTGATTCGTGATAAACATGCTATGGCTATGCTTCAATTTACCACACAGTAGTGCTGTAGTAACTGGCTTAATTATATCAAGTGCATGACGTTCAGGACACTGTACTTTGTGATTTGCATAAATTAAACTATGCATATGTTCATGTCATTTGTTCGTCAATGGCATTTTTTTTGGGGGGGGCTATCAAAACACATACACAGACCCATACACAGTTTTTCTTCTTCATTTTCTATTGTGTCATGTATTTTGAGTCTGTTCAGGCAATATTTTGTAAGTACATCATTTAGTATGTGCTTTATATTATATGAATATGAACTGTAATTTACCAGGAAGACATACAAGTGAAGTTGTAAAGCTAAGAAAGTCAGAGGAGCAATTTTGTAACAAAGTTTTTCTGTACACTGCTTTTCTCCATTAAACCTAAGGACTTGTTTAAAAGATCCCCTGCTAAAAAGAAGCTGGAGAATTACCCAACTTGAGTAGATTCCAGCTATGAAATAGGACACTGTCACATAAAAAGGACATCTACAAAAGCTGGGTCTGGTAAACAGTCTTGAGTGTGGCAGATGCAAACAGGCATCTGAAACATCCTCACTTGTTCTTTGTGACTGTGAGGTTTTGGCTGCATTAACATTCAGGTGACTTCTAGGAAATCTCTGCAGGATACTGCACTTTGTTCAAAGTGTGGGGCTGCTAAGTGCATGACCATAAATGCTGAACAAAAAATCAAGTATGGTTGAAGTGCACAGGTCACTAATGTGCATGTCGGTCTTGTATTCTATTCTATTCCATTCTATTCTATTCTGTTCTATTCTATTCTATTCTATTCTATTCTATTCTATTGTATTCTTACTTTCATGTAAATTCAGAATATTATTTTGCTGCTGCCCGTTCTCCTTCATTTGCACCTAATGTGAGACATTCTGGACAGACTAATGTGCAGAAGATTGGTAGGACACTTATTTATTAACATGATGACAGAAATATTATAACTGATTTTCAGAAACCAAATGGATTTTACACTGTTTCAGACTTGAAACGCCCAGTGGTTACAGATTTGTCGTTGAGAGGAATGATCCTACCGACTGGAAGACTGGGTCGAGGGACTTTGCAGGCAGGGGGTTCTTCGGTCACCTCCACCAGTTCTCTGGATGATGATCCTCGTCTTGTAGGAGGTAAATATTGTGCAGTGGGTAATCTGATTTCATTTTATTTTGAGTTGGAGCATGGTTTTTGTGATTAATTTTTATTGCACTTAATAGCATGGCTGTGAAAGCATTGCAGAATGCCAAATACTTACAGTTAGTGTAACTTGCATATGTTAGAATAATTTGTTCTGACTCTTCCATACATTCATACACATGTATTAAATATCGACATGTAAGCCGATGCAGCTTTTAGATCAGATTTTTGTAATGTGGTGAATATTCAGTGAATTGTATTTGAAACTTGAGTTAGACCTTAGAGTAAAGTAGCAGCATTTATTGACTGAGTTATGCCATCAGGGACAAGAGATTTTCTCCTCTCCAAAATCGCCTGTCTGGCTCTGGTGCCCACCCAGCCTACTATGCAGTGGGTACAGGGAGCTTTTTCTTCAGGTGTAAAGTGGGTGGTGTATGAAGTTGACAGCACACCTCCATCAAGTACTCAGATTAAGAATGAGTTGAGCCATTCCACTGCTCCATTTATATGCCTTTGTGACATGGACAGGGACAACTTTACTTTTACCTTTGTTTGAAAATCTTGCCTATACTTATAATTTATGCAAGGGTACATAATGTGAACCAAGTTGGCCCTGGGGCCCACCCAGCCTCCTGTACGATGGGTACCAGGTCTTTCCCGGGGGTAAAGAATGGCTGGGGCGTGACGCTGACCCCTCACCCCCTTCTAGTGCCACGGCAAGAAAGATTAGAGCTATACGTCTACTCCCCCTATGGGCCGTACAGCCTCTACAGGGCCTCAGTGCCTGTACAAGGGTGCACTTTACCTTTTTTGTTACATAATGTGAAAGTCTGTCATCATAGTTACCTCAACAGTTGTGATATCCAAAGCAGCCTGTGCGTACTGTTCCATAACATGTCCAAAAATTTAATACCCCAGTTATGTAGGGCATTGGCCATTGTGTGAGGTCTAATTAACATACACAAAATTTCAGGCTGTATGACTGTTGTCAAATGATGATTGTTTTGCTGAGAAATATTGTGATTGTTTTTATGTTGATTTAACTAGAAGCAGCTGAGACTACCCAGGGTCTTTTGAATTAAATACAGAGCTCCTCTGTTGATCTCTAGACCACTAAGCGTACTTGTTTAACACTCTGAAGATACTGGGTTTCATTCTGACTGCTGCTGTGAATATATCAGGAATAAGAAATGTAAAACATCACATTGTTGTGTCACAAGTGATGATTTGAAGCTGGTAGTGGAACAAACTCCAAAAGTGTTCAATGTGGAATAAGAAACCAACTAGATGTCACTTAGTATTATATAATTTATAAAGGAGAAATAAATATAATACTAAGTGACATCAAGTTGGTTTCTTATTCCACATTGAACTACAATGCACGGTCAACCACACATCAAATCCAAAAATGTTGTGTGTTTATATATATATATATATATATATATACTTCAATCAGTGGACAGTATTGAGTGTAGTGTTGGTATAATAAATTGTTATGTAATCATATGCTGATCTAATGAAAATGTTATGATATTTCAGGCTACCACTGGGATTGTTCGGACTGGGTGAACCGCAGTCAAAACCCTCTCCCAAATATTACTGAAGTGCCAGGCAGTGAGGTGCCAGACTCTTCAAGTTTCCACAGTAATGAAAGTAATGAGTCAAATACACATCAGGGCAATATGACCATCCCACAAGGTAAGTGCCCGCAACTTTCAGCAAGAAATGGTGACACTTTATTTCCTGTAAGTGCTTCATTCTGATGAGGCTAGCAAGAACTTTAAATTAATAATAATTAATAATTTACATACTGATATATTTGTGTGCATTTTGGTATAAAAGAAAATATGTCCACAGATCTTTGTTATACCCTTAGAACTTTTTCAGAAATGAACACTGTATCAGACTTAATGAAGTGACAAAAGTCATGTTTCTAATTTTATTAATGTGTCTTTTCCTTTTCATACTGAGTTTTATTGATTTTATATAGAGTGCTGTTGGTAATAATTTTAATGTATATTCCATTTTTAAATTATGAAAACCTCGAAACTTTTCTTTGTTCAAAACATCATAGTGTGGATGTATAGTTGCATAAAAAAGATAAAAAAATATAAACCCTTGTTGATGCCATTTTGGCATTTAAGAGGAATGGAGGTATAACTCCACTTATTCATAACCATGGAATTAGGCACAGGTGAGTGATCAACCTCACACCCTAGCTGCTGTACTACCAAGGAAAGTTCCCTCCTCACTCCCACCTACCCTACTGATCTCCTGGTCAGGTGAGCCCCAGGGCTGGTTTGGGTGTTTTGGAGAAGAGAAAACTGTCTTGTCCCTACTGGGAATCGACCCTTGGATCTTCTAGCCCATAGCCATGATATCTTGGCTGCTGCAGATATACAAGGAAGGAGAGACGAAGCTCCTCACATTCTTGTCTTTAGCACTTAATGGCAGTGTGTGGTCATCTTCATGCTACGGCCACTTCACTTTTGGGAGAAAGATTCCTTACTGCGCGGTGGATGGGATTCTGCAGTGGTGTACCAAAGGGGGTGGGTGGTTTGGAGGTTCAGATGCCCCCCACAATTCTGAAGGCCCTCCAAAATCATGCCAAACTCAACCCAATTGTGAAAACTGTTAAAAATTGCTGAATTTAGGACACCAACACCCCAAAATGTTCAGAAAAAAGGCAGAAAAATTCTACAACTACCTAGGTTTGTGATTGTTTTACATTAGCAATGACAAATAAATTGGTTGTCATCATAAATAATCTTAAAGTACTAAAAATTAAGAAAATTTTACTATATGAAAAGAAATTTCTTGTACCAAATTACAGCTGCCTCCAGAACCCTGTCTAGGGGGCTACTGCCGCAGAACCCCATGCTGTCTGTCCTCTGTCCTCAAATGAATTTGTTGAACCCCCTCCAGAACAAAATTCCTGGGTACGCCACTTGGGAGTCTGAGAGGTCTGCGAGTGCATGTAGTGGTGGAGAGAGAAACCCTAGTCCCTGCCATGAAGTGAAGCCACAGCTGTCTGATCTCTTTTTCTCAATAAGCTATTCTGAAGTCTTGAAACTTACATTAATCTGATACTCTATCCATGATAAAATTTTGAACAGTACAAGAGTTGACTTATATGGAGGTAAACAAACACTTCCAAGCTGGTGAGGGGCTTTGTATTACTCAGAATGTAGTCCTTATTTCAAAATGATTTTTGCGCCACGCTAATATGGTAGATATTAGCTTTGATGGGTAAAAGATTAGAGCCTTCATTTATTTTTGCACTTTTTTCTTTACCACAGTGCTTGGACCCATTGACCCAGCACGAGATATCGAGACCCTGAATGAAGATCAAGAATCAGAATATGTTGGTGACTCAGAATGTGGTACTGAGTATGATGATGAAAGTGGCAGCCCAAGTCTTCTGCATCATCTGAATCACAATAATCTCCTCGATGGTGGGGGAAGTGGTGGGGAACAGGAGTTTCATTTCCATTCAGCTGGTAGCTACTTGCGTCATCCCAACACCTACCTTCCACGCTACAATATCAACAGTGAAACGGAGACCAACGGTGGCAATAATGAGTCTGAGGAGGAGGATGATGACGATGATGTGGAACCATATGGGTTCCCAAGTAGTCGACGGCATCGCCATGATGATGAAGATGGCTCTGTCATTACAGTATTAGGAGAAAGAGCCTCACTGCTTGGAGGTTGTACCAGCAACAGTGACCTCTCTGCTAACCTTTGTGACCTGGATGATTCAGAATGTGAGGCCTCTGAACTGAAGAAACTGAATCATCGGCGAAACCTGGTTCCGACAGGAATAACACAGACCTCAGTGTGACAGGGGGGATCTTACCAGATGTCATGTGCTCTGGTAATGGACAATATTTGACCCAAGCATATCATGTTGCATGATTTCACGACCAGTCATATGTAAATCCAGCTGGAGACTTATAGAAATTTTTGACAAGTCATCATGCTGATTCATTCTGAAGTGTTAAAATGCCATTTAGGTATATTAGTCACAAGTGGATTGTGTAAGGGAAATATAATTCTAATGGGATTAAACAAGCATTTTGCATAGTTGAAGATTTTTAATTATGGAAAATATTTTTGGAAGGTCTTCAGTGAAGTTCATGCAGGCTGAATAATAACATAATATTTATATAGTGATTAAAATAAATAGGTTTGTGCCACATGTGTCATTAAGAGCTAAAGCAGTGGGTTATAAACTCTGATCAACCCTGAATCATAGCTAGTGCATTTTTCATATGGATTAGTGCCATACTTCCACAATATTGAGTATTTTATGTTACTTTTAAAAACAACCTCCAGTCACTACACAAGATAATTCTTATTTTAAGAAGTGTCATAATATTTTTATTAATAGCAGTGCAACAGTATGCCCTTTTTTATGCAGAGTTATATCACATAAAGTGTTCTATCTGGCATCTTGTGTTGGCAGTGAAGCTGAAATTGACTTCAGTTTGTATATTGACTTGTACAGTGCTTTGGTGCAGCTAAATAAGTTAAGTAAAACATTAGCATTATTATTGTTTAATGCTGGACTATTTTATCTTTTTTGTTTAAAAGGCAAATGATTGACTTAATTTGGCCTGTTACTGTATTTTGTTTCTGAAATTGACATTGTGCATTTTTTGGGTGTAATGTTAAGTGAAGACTGAGCTTTCTACAATTTTGTATTCTGGGAAGTTAAGGGAGAGTTAAGCTCTGTTTCTTGAAGTGCTACAAGTTCTCTACGGAAATGCGAGCACAAAATATAAAAATATCTTAACTGTGATCATGGACCATGCCTCTTGCCAGAAACTCATAATTCAGAGCAGACCACCTGAGTTTTGAATTGTTTTGGTGCTAAAGTAAAAATTATATTTATGAACACAAGACTGCAGGAGGAAGGCAAATGTAGAACGAGTTTATATTTTAGTTTTTATTTGATGTAAATCTCCTGTAAAAATGAAGTAATACTTGTAGTTTTTCACCTGCAGATACTGACTTTTAAGATGTAGTCTTAAAAATTTTTTTTTTTGAGAACAAAGGAACATCCTGGAGTTGTTTGTACCCCCCATTTCCCCACCTACCCTGTTGTATGCTAATTAAATAGTGTTTTTTATGTCCTCTGGTCCAGCCACATTGATGCCTTACATAATGTTTGAATGGGTGCCCAGCAGTTCCACTCTGCTCACTTTGAGGAGCTGCTAATATCAAGCTGGAGGCCAATGAATCAACTTTTTACATGTACTGTGTTTCTTTATCTGTTCGCCTTTTCAATTTTTTTAATTCATAATTTACACTGATAGATCTTAATTCATTGTGCTTGAGAGTTGATAATAACCACTGAGCCTTGTGTCATAAAAACCTCTGCCTTCTGTCAAATGTATGTGTGTTAAAATATGTTTTGGCTGTTCCCAGGTGATATGTTCATTTATGATGCAGAATTACCTAGTACATTAATTGTAATGGTACTTACATGGTGCTGTGTGAACTATTTTAATATGTAAAATTATTCTGAGCTGCTTGGATTTAGGTGTTTCCAAGTTTAGTGTTTTGTGTCCATGAATATGTTCATAAAAATGCATTTGAAAGAATAAGTAACCAATCAGTCTGAAGTGTAACTGCTGTGACAACCATTACTATATTATTTATATATATGTAATGGAAGTTTGATGTTGCTTCAAAAAGATTCTTTTAAAATTATTATTATTATTATTATCACACCATCCAGTTTGGTAGATGGTCACAAGTGCTTAGGAAAATATACTGCCACTATGTTCATTGTAAATGTATTTATGAATATGGTTGCTGTAGATTCCCAGCATGTTGCATTTGCTGTAATGTAAGAAATCTTCACTGCCATGGAAACATCAGATCACATGCCTGTTTCTTCTCGTCGTCGGGTTTTAATTTCTGTTCCACCAAATGACCCAACAGACTGTAGTTCAGTGCATTTCACGTTGCACAAAGTTTATTGAATTCATTCTCTTAGTAAATGTGATCCTGTCAGTCTGCATGTTCACACTGTCAGAGAGAGGAATGTCTTCATTTTTAGAGCCCAACAAGTAGTGTTATGCATTATGCCAGATGTGTATGTTTAGAAATCTTTGGACTTGTCTTTGCATATATATTTCTTAATTAATTTAATGATTTGTCATTACTCATATTGTGTTAGTTGTGTAGCAACAAATTATATTCAGTAAGCATGTTTGTTGCTAATTTAATCCTTTGAGGACTGACGTACATCTGAGTTGTATACACAACGGTTAGTTCCTGCTTCACAGAGAGCACAGTCTATGCATGCTATAAAGATTAATTAGTAAATGTATTATAGGGGAAGAACAGGTATTTGCTGTGAGCATAACATGAAACACAGAAATACAATATGTTGCAAAGTACAGAGTTTCTTAGTATTACAGTTGGTGGTTTGTAATGGTTACCACTGATCTGTAATGTTAAGTATTCATAAAGAATAAAGTGGATGAATATTTTTAGTTTATTTTATGGACAGATGATAGTTGCTCTTGTCTCATATCTCATTTTAATCATATGATCCAGAAGGTTTATCTTACGGGTATGAAGAACTGTCTGTGGTTTGGAGTCTGGTGATTAGTCTTGTGAAAGTAAAGAAGAAATCAAATTGGAACTGTGTGGGATACACCCATTAATGTTTATTGGTCATTTTGTGGTTCAGGGAACAGGCAGTTACAAATGACGATGTTGGGGGAATTTCAGATTCAGTATAAATTGTATTTTTGTGGAGGTTTTTATTGTGCAATAAACTTTTTAAAATTCTGAATTATTTTGTGCTCTGAAAAGTTGAAAGGAATGAGCCAGTGGCAGTTCTTGTTTGCTTGGACACCAAATGTGCAAACAGGTGTCAGGTTTTTAGTATTACATAATATTATAATTTCACATTAAATAGACATTTTTTGCTGCTGTTGAGAGAAATAATCTTAAATCTATTGTCCTGCACTTTTGCACCTAACAGGGCCTATTATGAATAAGCAGGCCTGGAGAGTTCATTCTGAAATGCTCTAATGCATATGTAGTTCAGTGCTGTAGGACAAGAAGTTTGTTTATATTCTATCTATGCAGAGTCTGATAATGTATAACACGTGGCTCAGTGGTTGTCATACTATATACACATTGTGATATGGACCAAACTCAGGAAGAGGGAGCCCCTCACTCAGGTGTGTGCAGCAGTTTCTAAAAAGAGTGAACTATGGCACTCTAGCTACATATCTTGCATATGGTCCTCTTAATGTTTACCCATAATGGGTTGGATAACTGAATAATACAACTTACTCACAAACCAGCCTAAAATATGCTTACTTTGTCTTTTGTCAATTTTAGGCTACATTTGTATGTATGTATATATATATGTGTGTATATATATATATATATATATATATATATATATATATATACCATACTAAGTGGAATTCCATTTCAAAAGAAGAAAGTTGAGTGCTTTTTAAACATTTGTACATAAAGTGTGTTGATAATATATTATCGTATTTTGAAGTAAATGTGAGTTTCTTTTGTTGTGTTTGTGTGGCCTTGAGATCTGCTAATTTCAAGCAACATTCGGAATTGTACAGCAGTTTTGCACGGGGTTGTCCAGTTGGCCCAAAGTATCCTGGAGTTCCAGTGTATGTGGTGTGTTCCAGTGCCCTGAGAAGGGTTTGTGGGTCGGCCATTCATCCCATGTTTTAGATTGTGATGAATTTTGCATTACACCTCTCTCAAAATGTGGAGATTATGAAATCTTGTCTCACTTATTGGCACTAAATTTACATTACATTTACTCAAATTCTGTAGGATTTTGACTTTGTAGTGTACAATGAATACAGTTTAATGTTACAGTGATATATCTGTGCTCAGTCCAAATTTTGGCTGCAATTGACTATTCTGAGAAGTCGCTTTTGGCTTGTATTAGTCTCGATGCAAATGAAAGAAGCAAAACTCTCTCCCCCCCTGGCTCCCCCACCCCCCCCCCCTCCCCCCCCCCCCCCCCCCCCCTCACCACTATATTCAGTTATGCTGGTATGCTCGTACCTCTTTATGAAACATGTTGTGGCATTTTGTGTGTGCTTACTAAGCTTCTTCTGTTTACTGTCTCATTACCCAAGTGATAAGAAGTGCTCAAATGAAAACTCCAAGCATATTTTGTAAGCCTGAAAGGCAAATCATGTTTTAAAGGTTGGAGGAGAGTGTAAATTACCTTTTATCTTCATTTCATAGGCCTGTCAGTAAGTGAGACAATGTTATGTTCTTTGCCCTGAAGCGATGAGATATTTTGGGGGATCCTGCAGTAGGTCAGTCAAGCAGGTTGGCTACATGGTCCACCAATAGCCATACCTCTAATGACATAAATGATAGTTTCGGTAAATAGTTTCAGTTCTGTGAATAGTGGCAAAATACGTGGACATAAATATGGGAACAGAATGTGAAGAAGTTGGAACAAGATACTAGGATTATTTGCTGGGTCTACATGATTGGATTTTATGTGTCTTTTCAAATTGTGTGGTTTTATATTACCTGCAGAGTGTTGTGACAAATTATTCACTTAAACTATTCTTTGCCATCAGTACAGACGCTGGTGAATCTTAGACCTAAATCATCATCATGATGGTTTCTGTGGAAGCAGGCAGGCTCAGTTGGTACAGTGACTAGGGTATGGACAGGACATGTGGCGAAGCATATTTTGATTCCAGGAAGGGGCAGTAGATTCTTCTCTTCCTTAAACCCTCCAGACCAGTTCTCAGGCCCACTTGTGCTCCTATTCAACAAGTACCAAGAGTAAAGTGGCTGGAGTGCAGAAATTCCCACACTTCTCTATCTGGTGCCAAGGTTAAAATGAGTGTACCTAACCTCTGTTACTGTATATGCCTTCCTGATGTACAGAGGAACACCTTTACCTTTACTACTTTATGGGATGGCCCTAATTCTGTTGCACTATGGTATGGCTTATGCTTAAGCCTTTTATGTTAGGATTCCATATAACAAATATTTATAACTAAATTACTTAGTACACGGTTAATGCCTTTGAAAATCTCTATTCTTGGCATATCATGTGGCTGTAATTAAACTAACCAACAGTCTTCTATGCAGTGTAGTCATTTTAATCAATGGACTTAATATGTTTTGACACCTACATATGTATCATCTTCAATGTCTTAATTACATTATAACAAATATTAGTTTGATGGCTTACAGCAAATTACCATTAAAGACAGCGTCTTATACCAGAAGACTGTAATCTTTATCAGCAGTGCCAGGAAAACCTCAAATTATGTATTTATTTTCGCATGTTTGACAGTCCTGCTGTTCTCGTATGTTGTCAAGTGATCTTGTGATTTGTCGATGCTTAGTGGGCCACTTCTGCAGGATTTGAATTTCTATTGGGCTCCAGCAGCTGCAGACCATTAAATTGGGGTCCACCTGCAGAACTTTAGCATGTTAATTTACAAAGTAAAATCAATTACACTGAATTTAAAACAACATTTAAAAACTGTTATCTCTATATTCTCCATATTTGTAAATATCAGGACAAGAATACGGTCGTATGCAGAAAATTAAGGAAATTATGCAGGTTATGTAGGTGCAAGACAGGAAGTTCGGCGGTTGTGTAGGTGCAGGGCAGAAATTTTGGAGGTTATGTTGAATCAGGGCATTAACAAACCAATAACAAATAACGAACAAAAAATTACGTCAATTCGGTTCGATATATTGATCGATAATGGATTGATAATCTGTGATAACGGGAATGCCGGAAAGCTCTAATCCATGCCGGAAACCAAACACACAGCTCTGACGATGAAATAATACTTAACGTTACGTAGTAGAAACGTAGAAGTCTTTAAGTGAACGGTCAAGGATCGGGATAGAGAAACGACAGTTTACAAGATCAAAGATATGAAAGTAAATTGTGACCACAGGATTGAAGGAGTAACGACTAAAATGCAGAAAGACGTCTACAAAGCATGGACAGCAACGATAAGATTTAAATTAAAAACAATACGTAGATGGAACAAGAAGTGAAGTGACAGTGCAGTGAAAAATCAAGAATAAAATGGCGTGCTACGTAAGTGTAATAAACGCGATGTTACAGTGAATATAACATGGTTAAACAGCGAACTTGGAAACGTACTCGGTGAGTATAACATTACAAACTCAAAATTTGTTAAGTAATGTAGGTACAGATTTAATGTATAGTACGATATTGACCAAGGCTGATAACGTAAGATTAGTATTCGTGTTGTTCTCAGGCTTTCGAGGTGCTGGGGTTGGGAAGTCTGTTCTCTTGGCCAGGCGCGTATCCAGAATCTGTCACAGGGTTGGGGGATGGGGGTGCTGAACGTGAGGCTGTATATAATTTATGTTTGATTTAAAGAACTATGTTATTAAAAACTGTGCCATAAATGTAAGTGGAAAATGATATTGCTTGCAACAGCATCTATATACGTATAAATGTAACTGTGTGTTCAATGACTCACGTAATTCAAATATGAAGGTCTAATCCTCTTGGTTCTTTAGGGTTATCTAAGGCTTCCCAAGTTTTTATTTTGTTTTTAAAAATGCCAGTGTGATAGTCACTAGCCGAATTCAGTGGCTGATTTCGGCTGAAGAATAAATTGTCATGAAAAGAAATTTTGGAATTAACTTTTGGAAAAAGAAACGTTACGCAAGAACCAGGAAGACTTATTAGCTTCTTGCTATTGCCGTAACTAGGAAGCCTGCAGCTTTACAGAGTAAG
>Ga0123355_10012403_pt1 | contig 13195 bp, 6 predicted proteins | sample TergutEmb28metaG_3_FD_89872 | JGI IMG/M metagenome (GOLD analysis project Ga0123355, IMG submission 89872) | Embiratermes neotenicus P1 segment gut microbial communities from Petit-Saut dam, French Guiana - Emb289 P1 | ecosystem: Host-associated > Arthropoda: Insects > Digestive system > Gut ... | reverse complement strand
TATTGATTGACACTCATACACCAACACTTATAAACACATATACATTTACACACACACTCATCCACACACGCATCCACAAACACATACACACACATACACACACATATACACACATATACACACACACATACACACACATATACACACGCACGCACCCGCGCACCCACGCACGCACGCACGCACCCGCGCGCACCCACACCCGCACCCACACCCACGCCCACACACCCACACCCACACACACACACAATGTCAATAACAATTATTAGGCGAATCTGTCCCTCAGCCTAATTATGCACAATGCCATAAAAGCATGCGGGCAAACGGGTACACATCCCCCCCCCTATTAACGTCGATGCGTTAAGCTTCAAGCTAGGGCCACTTTGCCTCTGGAGAAAAGCCCTCGGAACCTGTCTGGTGGACCCAAAAGCCGACCTGGATGCGGTGAATTACAGAAAAGTTTCCGCTCCTGCCAGAACTGAACCCCGAATGGACGGTCGTTGATCGTCCGGAGCAATAGCTATACTGAGATCATAAATGTCCACACTCTTAAGAACTAAACCGTCAACAATACTATGTACAATTTTCCTTGGGGAATTTATTTGCCTTGTGGCACTGATATTTAATATCCGAAGCCAAAGTTGTGGGGTTCGTCGCGATCATCGAGGTGTTTGAACGTATCCACCTGCTGCCTCTCCAAGGTGAACCGCTCGCCAGCACACTCCAAGCGGTCTGCAGCATTCTGAATTGTGACAGCAGCTCAACACAGTACAAGGTCTGCCCAACCCTTAGCAAGCTTTTCGTGTACAATCGACACTTCGGGCTCAGAAATTAAGTCTTCTCTTCGAAATTGGAGTTGACGAGGAAATGACACCTTGTGCGTTGTTTCGGAGAAATATACTGCCTTCCAACTCTACCTGGACGATGGAGGCGTTATGTACGTCTGGGAAACAGTTACCGAGTTAACTGATTACACACGGCCCTAATGAGAGGACCACGACGTAGTCTATCGCGACAAGAAGGCCAGAAATTCCTGTCACTGCCGGAAATGAACCCATGTTGCCCCGTTACTGCACCTAGCCACCCGGACAGTATCTTTTACAACACATCAGCGAAATGCAAAAGGCAACCTTTCCTGTGCCTTAAGGCGTGGTTTATTTCGAGTACATTCCAGCTGGTTCTGACGGAACTGATGCCCCAGTTAGCCTGCCAAATAGGTGACACGGATGGCAAACAGTTCGCGTCAGTAGTTATTCCATTGTTATGCTGTCTGTAGATGGTATTTAGCCATTTTCCTATCACGTTTCCCATCAAATACATTATCCCCCCACATAGAATGTTTTCAGCACATTAACCGTGACACGAACAGGCTAACGGTTCGCGACATAAACTCTGTACTTGGATTCCATCAAGCGCCGGAGCACTACTCGCTAGAATGGGCGTCCGCGGAAAGACCTGTCAATTCACGTTCGGCCGTATAGTTTTGAAAATTACTGTTAAGGGAGGAGTGTAGAACAAACGATAGCAAAGTCGTGGACGAGTGAGAAACCATTTTGAAGGAAAGGAAAAGCATCAGTTTTACACATTCAAGTAACGGCTTAAGACAAGGGCCGACGTATGATGATTTTCTAATTCTGGGTGAATTGTATAGTTTTGACACATAAGCTGTTGCCCTTCACATCAAGGGATTTAATTACGAAGATTTTAAATCGGGAAGCTTGCATGAGAACCGCTGCAGCAACTTGGAATGTGGGATCTTTAAATGCGTCAGCCCCATTGTGTTTAGTAATACAATAAGGAGAGGGTTTTAAATGAGTCAAGACATAACTAAGTTTTTAGATGTTATTTTAAACTGACGACATGTTTCGGCCCCTACTCTGGGCCATCTTCAGGTCACAAAAATATGTATTGTTATATTGTTAGGTTTATGACATCCAGATCTTAACCTAGTAATGAACAGCATTAGAATACTGAACAAAAACGAGATCTCGTTGAGTTTTTAGACTGATATATTTTGTGAGTTATACTGTATAGTTTCCTCGAATAAATACTTTTGTGACCTGAAGATGGCCCAGAGTAGGGGCCTAAACATGTCGTCAGTTTAAAATAACATCTAAAACTCAGTTGTGTTTTGACTCATTTAAAACTCTCCTCACTGGAATTTGGGAACCACTGTAGAATTTGCCTGAAGACAGGGGAAAGCAACCACGCCTGTGATAGAAGCAGGCAGACACCTACTGCTATTTACATGTTAATATCTACCACGAACCCCCCGCTTTCTATCCAGATGCTCTCAGTAACATGCATCATAAATATTAACAAATGCCGCTCCAATGTATTATGTATGTTACAGCATAAAATACGTTACTTAGATGTATTAGTACCGAAGAAACCAGCTTCCGATGGTTGCTTTAGTAATGAGATATCTCTACCTCGTCCGGCCGGAAGGGACGGAGAAAACGTGTTCGCTCCGAACTGCAGACGTCACATGACTCAGGAGCCCTGCTGCTGTCCGTGGCTACATGATCCGTGATGTGCCCGTCTATGTACACCCACATCTGAGACATCATTGGCTGTGCTTCATTCAATACGGGAAGGGGTTCTTTGTCTATCCATGCGTTCAAGTCACCAGTGTCAGTTACGTATACGAATAATCACCATTTGAAAATATTCTTCAAACACGTACACTGATTCGGCACCTTTCAGAAAGTTCAATATTCAAATTTTAAAAATTAAAATTTTCATTATACTTTCCTCTACCACGTTCATAAAAAAGACTGTATAAAGTGATCTAAAACGAACTTCGAACGTAAGATTGGTTTATAAAGCAGTAACTCACGCAGACATTTCGGGATTCAGAAATATCTCCAGTCAAAACACTACTTGTTAATTTACAATGGGAAATACATTAGCAAGTAAACACTCTTAGAAGATGGCGGATACTGCGCACTTCCGATAACGCCACTCTTCGGGACGCACACTTCTGGTGACAATGACTTTGCTTTTAACCTGTTTGCACTGACGTAAGTACTGGAAACACGTCACTTCATTCTAACATAAATTTATTTAGGAACACGAATACTTCCAGTTCTCACAAAAAAAAAAAGTATGTTACGATTACGCAAAGACAGAAGCCAGAAAAATAAAATTCAATGCAAAACACAAACTTAAGAGAGGGAATTCCTAATTATATGCACGGCAGGAGATATTTCACGAATTATAACAGGATTACAGTCTCAATTTGGAGTAACTCCTCGAGTTAGCTCCTCACAGAATAGCGAAATATGTGTACCGCCTACGATAAATTTCAATAACCCGGCCTCAAGCCCTTCGTGTTTCCTTTAACAAGAGCAAATACCATATCACAAAACCGGAACACATTTCACTTTTTTAAGTTCTCACATGCAATTCACACCCGTTAAAACAGAAAATAAGTGAAACAAACAACAAAAAGGAGAATCCACTCGTCAAACCCAAAGTGGATCAGAATTCCGCAATTCCTGTTAAAAACCGACTGAAGTTTGGTAGATAAACACTGAGCACTAACTTGACAGCGTAAGCCACAATCGAACTGAATGAACTACACACAGCACTGCAGTCAGCTCTTCTTATGAAGCCACTTAAGGAATGACGAAACCAATATATCCCTCACACCACTTGGCACCAGTCTCAAGGGCCAAGTCCCCACCACCACCCACATCATCATGCCAAGTGCCTTCGCTGACGTCACTTTCCAAACAATCAAACGCCGTCTCCTACATAACTTCTCTCCTACTGATACCATCCTCAAGGTCCTTTATGCACAGTGTCCCCCTTTCCCTTCATTAATCCAGCAGGAGTCCGCAGAAGTCAGCTTCAAACCTGAAAGTGCGGATCGAACAGTGAACGTTACTCAGCTGCGAAACTGAACTTTAAATTGGCAAGGAAGTGAGCAAATCCCGGCCGACACGTATCCGTGGCGACGGGATATTGTACAGCGGCGACTAACATTTGTCGATCCTCAGCACGGACCTTGTTTCATATCACCCTTCTGGCGCCGACAATTCTGTGATGGCTCGTGATTTTTTTTTTAAATTTATATGCACACCTGCATCAGTGTCCCACTGGGAAGTCACCCAAATTTAGGTAGCACTGCGTGATTTCAGGTTTCCGCCGCGGTTTAAATGAGACCGTCAATCTTCGGAGATGTTACGAATTGTGGTTAGTTACCGACGTTTCGGGAAAACGTATCGGTACCATCTTCAAGGGCCACGCGGTCGAAGAATTCTTTTTGGAATGCTTGAAGCAAGGAAGGATAGGTTGTTCCGGAACTTCGGTAACTACCGATCTACGCTGCGTAACATCCCAGAAGAGCGAACACCTTGGGTAGCATTCTTTCTCCGTATTCGGGAAGTCCTGCCTTTAAACAGTAATCTGGAAAAAGGCTACCCGATCTGATTTTGTAGAAATTTTTCATATTTCCTCCAGCACAATGCCGGAATGGTAACCAAATTAGAAAACCAACCGCTTCTTTCCATGCCACACCCTCTCAAATTGATTATTCACTTATCATCCTACCACTAGACGCTATGTAGTCTGTACTATTGAAACTGCCGTTAAATGACTCAAAGGATGAATACAAGCAATAGTCGAGGGGATCTGCTTCGTCTTTTGGCCTGTTCCGGTCTATCTGTCCAAGTCTCTTAAGCGCTAGCCCTCGAAATGTCGTTCCAAACAGTCTGTCAATTCATCATTCAATCGTACAGTATCTGCCCTCTCAATGTAGCTAAAGTCAGTCAGCAAAGCAATCGGCTACGAACTCCGTTCCATGCAGTGGAAGGATTTCTCTTTGCCACCAACCGTATGTGCTGCCAATCCATCCTTCTATGCCACCAGTAGTATCACGGTCTCTCTCATCATGAGTAAAGCAAGAAGCGTGGAGCTGACCACTCACCCACATTTAGTGCCGAGATTAACAATCAGACGAGCTTTACCACCACTCCGCCATACGTCTTTACGATGCGACAGTCTTATCTTAAATGTGTGTGCACGTTTGGTCAAAAATTACGATGATCAGATTCAACGATGTAACGCGCACGGACGAAAACAGAAATGCATGCTGGGTTTTGGTATGAAAGCCTGCAGGAAACGTACTTCTTAGAGGCTGAAAGGATAATATTAACACGAATCTTACAGAAATAGGATGGTAGGGTGCGGACTAGATTTATCTGGTTCAAAAACGGGCAATGGGGGGGTTGTTGAAAACACGGTGATGGAACTTGGGGTTCCATAAAATGCGAGGAATACCTTGACAAGTCTAGCACCTATTAGTTTCTATTCTAGATTCTGCTCTATGAAGTTCAAAGTATGCGTGTTATGTGGCCATCTTATCCAGTACATTCAAGCTAGTCTATCCTCGCGAAGTGCCCTGATTTGAAGCCAAAAGCCGATATGGCGGTGGTCGTGAGTAAGCAAGCTTAAGCCCATGGCGGGAATGGAATCCCGATTGCTCACTACGAAGCCACCTGATTCATTCACCTGGGAGTACCGCGTCATTAGTTCAAGCAACACCCAAACAGAAGTATCTGTTCTACGGCCGAGATACGGTTGCTCCTTGCAAGCACACACAATACTGGATTTAGTACATAAAACTTCGTACGGGGTAAAAACTGAAGACTAAAAAAAAGTTTACTGGTGTAATTAAAAAAAAAAAGATTCGAAATAATTCGATTTGCGTCTAAAATCTTCAAAATAATACCCACCTTGACAACAGGGGCTACAGCACATACAAGATTGGGGAGTATTTAAATTTTATATCTTTCGGTATTACCTACTAGTTCGGCTGTAGAAAATTAGCAACCGACGGGAAGTTACCTAAACTTTGTATGCAATAGAAGCTGGGTACAGATACAAGTGTTTCGGTACTTAGTGGCAGTTTGGTTGTCATGCCATTAAAACAAACAGCAAGAGCTAATCACACTAGCACCAAAAGTATAAGTAGCTGCTGTTAAGATCTCTATCATCTCAATAAAACAACGATCGCACACTACAGTGTAACAAATGGTTTTATGTACACTGTGAATCGCTATTTCTCCAGATTTATCGTGAAACCAAGAATTCACGTCACTCATCCACTTAAATAGTTACAAAATGTAATCAGTATAGTTAGGAAACATCGTGATTAGTCCCAGCTCTAACTTGTATCTATGATTTAGCAGGGGGTGAGATTGTTTCCTGTGGCCCTGATTACATCCGGCTACACGCCCACCACTGAGCGAACGCCAGCGACATTCGATTGCAGGCTTGTCAAACTTTTATGTGGTGCGGGCAAGTTCGGCAAAAATTGGTCCGCACTCATTCCTCCCCTACGATTTCCATGATACAATACGCGCACGTACGTGTGCTCGCAGCAGAAGCAAGCATCGCTGTAAGCGTTCAAATGATGCACTACGCAGCAAGATTGGTATTTTTCACTGTTCTCTTACGGCGTGCTTTGAACCAAGTGGTGCACAAATTTTCGAAAAAAATTTAGGAAACAACTCAAAATTCTAGGCTCCAGATAGGTGACATGAAACAAGTTTTATACTAAGCACACACAAATATTAAAACCGGCGTACAGAATTCAGTCGTTTTGGGAGCGTGGCGTCTAAAGTTTTTGCACCTTTGTTTTGAAAATTTGAAGAAACGATATTTAATGCAAATGGGTGAAGTGGGAAGGAATTATGGGGACAGAGGTATGACAACAGCATGCACACAAGGAAGGTATGGGAAAGAATGACGGGAGAAATGGAAGGCACAGATAAATGCTAAATTAACTATTTCAAATACGTACATTTTACTGAATCCTCAACGGCTACAACACTATGCTAGTTGAATGTCTGCAGATAAACCACGGGTCATTTCTTCAAGACTGTAGATGATTTCTACTACTGTGCCACATGTTTACGTATTTTTTTACAATACACCCCATCCTCTGCGGGAGCCGGGATATCATAGTTGGTACAGCGACTGGCTAAGGGCTGGGTGGTCCGTTGTTCGAATCCCGACAGACTTTTTCTCCTCTCCAAAAACCGTCCAGAGCGGCTCCAGATCCACACAGCGCGGTTCCTTCATGAAGCTGACCACTCACCCCCATACAGTACCGGGGTTAAGAATGGGTGAATATGCTTCTACTCCCTCCGTATGCCTCTATGACTGGGGTGGGGCAGATTTACCTTTCAAATTATCCCATCCCCCAGAAAATTGAATTGCACACGTGTTAACACAAAATGACAGCACCAACCGAATACAATGGCTCTTGCTGCCTTTTTTGGAGCACAAGAACTATATGTGAAAAGGCTGGGCGAGTGAGCCCCTTAGAGCGCAGTGGTAACTGCATGCGCGACCTGCTTCAGCATTACCCCCCAAAAAAAAAAATCTGAGTTTGCCCACGGAGTGTTATGTGATCCTCAGAATAAACAACCATTACTTTCCTAACAGTAGTAATAGACTGGTCCTTTTAAACAGAAGGCAGTGTCTGCTGTGCGAGATAGTAACTGAATTTTTGACTATCAGCAGGATTAACATCAAATATTATACATTCCTCAAGACGGTCTGTGTTTCTCTGTTTTGTACGGTTCTTATAACACATGGCTATTCGTATTTAGCTACAAAGTACAGCACTGGCTTGTTTCTTTCTATTCGACACGGAGCGTTTATGTGCGTTACGACCTCAACGTTGAGAAACATTTCCGATTAATCGTACGTTCGTTCGAATCCCCGAGATTGAACTACGAAACATCCGACTGTGACTTATACTTCGTCCACAAAGGACTGAAAGTGAAATCAATGCATCTCAAGCTGCAAAATTCGAAGGTACGAAAGATGGTGAACATCTGTTATGTGATAGTTTCAGATATCCACGTCGGGCTGATAATCATGTACTCCCGTTAGGCGGCACATAATTTAATAACAGATGCTTGCGCGGTGGTTAAAGAGGCCGGAGCGTGAATCTTACCTCAGATTTCCAGCTAGGGAGGCCTTGTTATCTCCATAATTGTCCAACGAATACTTGTGAGAGGCAGTTTTTGTGGGAGAAGGGTTACAGATTGTAAGGCTGATTGAATTTTAACTCATATCAGCCAAGTATGATGGCACTGCCCCCATTTTACACCAAGTAAATGAAAGTCCTTCTAAGAAATGGTCCACCATGAGTCACAAAATACGCGTCACGTCACAACTTTCATTTGAAAACATTTCAGTATGGCACACACTGAATTAAATACGACGTTCTCCAATAACCACACCGTGTTTATTCTCTGGGTTTACGACAACAGGTACGAATTCAAAATTACAACGTTCTGTAGTGTGAGGATCCGTAGTTTGGTGGACAGGTACTGCCTGCCTGAATACGGAAAGCGAATGGCTGCTTTCCGCACTTCTCTTACTACCGTAACCGACCTACCCAAATACAAAATATCCGCCCTCGCACTGCTGACATCACACTTCCTGTGTAACCAGACAGCTCAAACGTTTCGGAAGATCCTATCTACCAAACTACACGGCGTCACATCCTGTCTCACTACTCAACACTCACCGCCGCCATGTGTTATTGCAACAAATGAGCATTAAGGCAAACTAGGTACGTAAAAACAACGAACACATCTAGAAATTTCGTTCCTCTCAAAGAGCACGACGAGCGACGTTTAGGCACGGCAAAGACTTTTCCATGGTTACGAAAATGGTTCCTTCGAAACATCGGCACCTTCCTGACCGGACTACACAATGCCGTGACACAGAAGGCGACAACGAAAATCCTCATCGTCTTAAAAAATTCAAATTCCATTACCTACATGCAGTTCCAAAGACTGTGACGTAACAGACTACCTCACCTCACACACGCAGAAGTTTGAACAGCAATACGACACCACAAGAAAAATCAATTAAACGCCCTTAGTATTTAATCGGCGTAAAATATTCCGGGTTACTCTAATTCGACGCAGTGCAGACAGGTGTATGGGCGCCAACGTTCCGGAGGGTTTGCTGCCTCCATCTTCAGAGCAGTGTGTCTTCTCGAATGCCTCCAAAGACGGTGACAGTAAGCTCGCTCAAAACTTTGGTACCTATATACCAATCTACGAAGGTACACGGCGTCACACCCAAAAGACTGCAATGCTCATCAGCATTGCTGCAGTACCTCAAACCCAACAATTTAAATAATACTTGCTGTAAGGAACCTCATACAGCACGTGCCCATCAGTTAAGACCCTGTGGCATGATAAAATGACATGAGTTGGTATAACTCGCCTACAGTTAAGAGTACAAAGGTTCTATTCCATCCACATGCATTCTATTTACATACCTCACGGCCCAGAGCCTAGCCAGCTTCCGCTTTCTATGCGGTTGGTTCGTGGGGTTCTTTCCCAGAGTCTAAAGGGGCCGGAGCGTCATACAAACCAATTACTTCCATCTTGCGCCTAAGTTAAGAGTTTAAGCTTAACCTCTACTTCATGCCGTGGTTCTTAATTAAAAGCAGAAGAAACATTTACCTTCGTAATGTAATGGCAACAACATAATCAAATCGCACAGGCGAATTTGGTCCTGCTTACTCACCGACAAATATCCAGGAAAAACCGTCTACTATAGATGACAAAAGTCCACTTTGGAAAATACAACAGCAAACTGTAATCATCAAACCACTTGCGCCATGTACCAATTTGATCTACGCGAACACAGTATTACGGGTCAATGAGTTAAATTATAACTTTTAAGCGGGCCTATAACCTCCCTAATCAACACAGGACATCGCAACACTAAATATCACATTTTGTTACTTCACCGACACTAACACAATATACCGCACATCAAGACAAAACGTCATTAAATGTAAATGTCTGTGGGAAGGAATTCCCAAATTAAACTGCGTACGTTCCAATTTGCAACGCAGGCAATCTCGCGATACGCAGTACACACATGCACACCACCTCCTAGGCGGTCAAGAGCACAACTGACAGCAGATTACCTCTCCTCTCTCCTCGCACTCCCTCCTTTGCCACTGAGCCATCTGTCGGTACCAAGTGAAATCAAACGCCATTAATTAAAATGTTACATATCCTCTTGAAGCCTGAACACGGTCTTTAGGGAAGAGAATGGAGTTTCGTAAGTTAACACCTGTGGCACATACACACTGCCACCATGTTTTAACAGGTTAAGGAAGACTGCGGACCAAGGTTGTTCGTTTATGGCAAGGCCAATGTCATCTTGAAACGCCGTGACTGAATATAAAGCGACCCTTGGGTGTGGCACGAATACAAGACAGCACAATCTATTACGTTTAATTTAATAAACATTAATGATTACAGTAGTGTGCGTGACTTATCAATTGTGGGCTCCGTTCCAGCATCACAGGACACAAACTGCAGGCTTCTGAACAAAGCAGCATAACAACATAACTGAATATTCGCGACCGATCTCCAAACGTGAATACTGTGCATGAAATTAACATGGGGCAAGACAGGCAATGTACAATGGATATAACTGTGGGGCGTTTGCGTACCACTGTTGCAACTGCAACACCCTTGTATACTGTTGGCCTGCGTCACTGTCCATAACATAAAAATTTTCATTGTTGCACAAAAATGCTTTTATGGAGGATTTATATCGCCGGGAATAACAAAACGAACCTAGATCTCCATGCAAAGTGCCCGATATGTTTGCCAAATTTTAAACAAATCTAGAGTCTGACGAACTTTCATAAAAGTCTTCAATACCAAATTTCATGGAAATCTGTCCAGTAGGAGCCACGTTGATACATGCAGATAGACAGGCGGATATGATAACGCTAACAGGCGCTTTTCGCAACTATGCTAGGGCGCCTAAAACGAGTGACTCTAATTAAATAGCTAATCTCTGAAAGCAAAGTGGCGAATCTACACTATGTGCCACCTGCATGAACACTGTACAAGTTAGGAAGAGTACGTACAGCATAACCATTACTGCGCTTTGGCTCCTCTAAACCAGTGTTTCTCAACCTTTGTGAGACTGCGGCCCAGTATATTCTTTTTTCATAAGACGAGGGCCCGGCCCCAACAAATTTACTCGTAAATACCTTTCCATTTTTGTAAGTTCATACATTAAACTAGCATAAGTATTAATAATTAATTATGGCATAATCATAAAGAGTATTAGTTCACTTATGTATACAGTGTGGCATGTTGACAAATATAAAATTACATTTAAATTAGTTATCAATCACTGGACTAATGAAATCTTGTAGCATATTGTAGTTTCCTCAGGCAAACATCTGGGTCTGAGTTTTTCGACACATTCACGAGTATTTTTCTCCTCAGAATATTTCCACTATAAAACATCTATTCATGAATATTGATTAGAAAACTAAAATGACAAATTCCAGAACCTCTCGCGGCCCGGTAAAATTGATACCAGGGCCCGGTCCCGGGCCGCGGCCCGGCGGTTGAGAAACACTGCTCTACACAGCTAACTGATTCAGACAGTTCAACTGTTTCTCCGACCTCTCTGGTTCTGCCTTCTTTCTTGTATTTATCTCGTAAACGTCGAGATATCGCACTTTCCCCCTCTTGCTGTTAATTATCACGACACCGTACAGATATTAAGCTAGAGAGGCACTTCATCACGACAGGTACTCATCATCACTACGGCCCGAACAGATCACGACAGTGACACGCTATGGCTGGCAAATCCGGTGTTCGATGGCCAGCGAAAACAGGCTCTGTGATCGGGGTGCTTAAACACACACATATTTGTACGTCTGCCCTTCCTACACCAGGATGTCTCTGGGTATGAAGCAAGAATCACAACCTCGTGAAACTACTGGATTCGAAACCGAATTAAATCAAGTTTGTCAGGTTATGAACGTCGGGCCAGAGACCGGTTACTGTGGATGCAAGTTTCGTGGCTTTAATTAACCCCTCCAAACAAGTATTGTTATACACGTAGTATCTTAAAACACGTCATTATCGCTTCCTTCCACACCCCTTCTATTCACGATTCTGCGCTGTACATTATACGCAACAGGAAAACAATCGTCTTCCCGCATACCTAAAAATGTAGGGGTTAAAATACATGAACTTATAACTTTCCCTGTACTTTTGTATGGCAGTGAATACACAAGCTCTCATGCTGCGACACAAACATAGATTTAATAACAGGGAGCTGAGAAGAATGTTTGGACCGGAAAAGGGGGACAAGGAAGTAACAGAAGATGACAGCAATACTAGCACGCACGGGGGAGATAATGAATACATACAATTTTGTTTTGTAAAGCCATAAGGAAAAGAGCAAATTGTTGGTCTTTGAGAGGAAAATTTTAAGAAGAATATTTGGGCCTACGAAAGAAAATCAAATATGGAGGATCAAAACTAACGAAGAATTAGATAAATTGATAAAACATAAAAATATAGTCAATTATATTAAAGCTCAAAGACTAAGCTGGTTTGGTCACGTACAAAGAATGCCAGATACCAGAGCAGACAAGAAGATATTTAAATGGAATCCTCTAACCAAAAGAACACAAGGAAGGCCCAAATACCGATGGAAGGATAACGTCAAACAGGACATTTGCCAAATGAAGGTGAAAAATTGGATAACCTGCGTCCAGGATCGAGGGAAATGGAAAGATGTCGTTGAGAAGGCCATAACTTTCAACCACTAAAGGAAGTTGAATGCCTGAAGAAGAAGATATGGAAAAGATCTAATTGTGGGACCCTGAAACCAATGGAAGCATGATCTGCGAAGTCGTCCACTTAAATGCAATTGTTTCAGGATAGAAAACATGCCGGAGATGGGATGAGGATGATCATTCGGATTCCATCAACGCCGAAAATGTCCTGATCAGCTCAAACTGAATTAACTGCCAAAGGAATACTCTACATCACAGGAAGAATTAATCAGTGACTCCGACAGGTCAAGTAACTTCCGTGGGACAAGACAAAGCTGTACACCTCACCAAAGACGCTATCAGTAGAACGTGCGTGCACTGCACACATGTATCCAACTAGTCAGTGCTTCTCATACTGGCTTCATCAAGTCAATAACCCTGAATCCTTCTTTTATCTCCACATATTTCAACTACGATTCTTGAAACAATATTCGATATTCTTCCCCCCTTCTTTATGTATGTGTGTGTGTGTGTATGTATGTGTCTATGTATGTATGTGTGTATGTATGTATATGTGTGTATGTATGTATGTATGTATGTATG
>Ga0123355_10012402_pt1 | contig 13196 bp, 5 predicted proteins | sample TergutEmb28metaG_3_FD_89872 | JGI IMG/M metagenome (GOLD analysis project Ga0123355, IMG submission 89872) | Embiratermes neotenicus P1 segment gut microbial communities from Petit-Saut dam, French Guiana - Emb289 P1 | ecosystem: Host-associated > Arthropoda: Insects > Digestive system > Gut ... | reverse complement strand
TAATTTTATCTGTGTTTTGTATAATCTTAATCAAGACTGCATTACTTTCCGCAATATGGGCTTTTGGAATTGTATGATCTTGAAAAATGTCCTACATGTCGCTCTTGTAGACAAAGAACATTTATTGTCTAAATATAGTTGTGCTTTGAGTGATATATATTTTGTGTATTGTATCGAAACAGTTTACTCGACAACAGATGGAGTAACGTGTACTAAGTTTTGATGTAGACCTGTTACTGGGACTCTCTCTTTTTTGCGTGCGTGTGGTGCAACAGCCCAATTCGGGTCTATGCCGCCTAGTTTTCTAGATCACACACTATTAGACACGCGCGCGCGCACACACACACACACAAGCCCACGCGCGGTAAGACTCCTCTGAACGAGCCATCAGCTCGTCGCAAAAGCCACCACCTACACAACACACAATAAACACACGAGTCGAATATCCATGCCCTTAGCGGGTCTCGAACCCGCGAACCCAGGAATCAAGCTGTTTCAGACGTAATCCTTGGACCGCACGGCCACCGGAATCGGCCTCTGATGCATTTAGGTATTCTTAAATTCTTGTGTTAATTATACGAAAGTTATGAGCTCAGTTGGTATAGTGAATACGCTACGATCTGGGCCATCAAGGAAACGGAGTTTGATTGCGAAAGTAGATTTTCTCTTGTACAAAGGTCTCGGTGACCGGCTGCGGGACCCAGCTAGCCTCCTCCTTATTGAGTACTGGGAGATATTTCCTTGGAAGTAAATCGGCCGGAGTGTGAAGCTGGCTATTTATCTCCTCTAGTGCGAAGGCATGGAGTCTTTCTTACATCCGCTTCACTATATATCTTCATGGCGTGGTGCTAATTGAGTACAGGGACCTTAGCTTCATATACCATCGGCTACTTCAAGTGGACGATGTGAATACGTACGATGTCAAATAAAGAAGCAATCACGTACGTACGTACAACACGGTTATTTCCTTTACATGTTCCTGTGTCCAAATTCCATAACATTCGTACGTTTGGGCTTATTTATTCTAATACGATGATCACGAATTTTAAGGCATAGAATACCAGTAAGTGTGGGCAGTACGAAACATGTTGTGACGTAGACTCTGCTTTAAAAGTCGTAAGAATTTGAACGTTTCAAATAAACCGCTTTGGGAAATGAGACAAGTAGGATAATATTAAAATGTGGCCCATAAAATTTAGTTTTGAGCACGTAAATTGGCTGCAGTTACTTTAGTGTACATGCCATTTCTCTGTTTAGGATGATTTACGTTTACACATATTCAGGTTTAATGATACATAATTAAGATAAATATGATTACATTTGCAAAAGGAAGTTTGCAGTGGAGTGTAGTTTTCTTTGGCATACTTATGTGCAGCAACTAATTAGTAAGCGATCGTAATGTCTACTCTGCACAAAAATTATACTTTTACGTACAGGGGAGAACTTGTGTCTGTCTACAGTGAACACAGAGAAATGTGAGCAGAATTATTCGTATACAAATAGTCTGAAGCCTGTTAAAAGCCTAAGGACCGATACAATTTGTGTATTACTGTAAGTATATTGCATGAAGTTCAAAGAAATTTTGAATCTAACCGTATTTAATGTATTCTGTGTGACAGAATAACTAAATAATATTTGTTCCTACTAATTGCACACGTAAGTACAAACAATTTCTTATAATGTAATTATATAATTATAAATAGCCATTTATTACACATATGGTTATTTATACTGTATGTGCAATTGGATGGGACAAATATTTTGCAGTTAATGGACTGCAAGGGATGTGTACAACTTTAAATCTGTTAATGAGCAAAAGAGAGAGTTGATACACAACTATAAAAATCCGAAGAAATGGTGTACAAGACCAGTGCCATAACTTGTTATTTGTATTTATATGTGCAATTAATTGAAACAAATGTGTCTTATAGAAAATATTTTAAAATATTTGAGCTTTTTCCCACTTTAATCCTTCCATACAGGTTTCTCTCCTTACCAAAGTATTCCAACGTTGCAATCCTTTAATACTGTACTTTGATAACACCCTGTAGTGTCATGTGTTCAGCATTATATTCATTTTTAAATTACTGATTGTCTGAACTATAGAGGAAGCATTTAGGTTGATATAAAATTGTATGGATTACATGGAGTTCGAACAGGCGTTAAGTTGTGCAAAAATGCACTTGTCATGTCTAATGTTAGCAGATACACAGAACACAATTTCTGTGTTGTTATCAACAATATGTCATTGATAAACGTTTAGTGCCATCCGTTCAGCCGTATATCTTTCTCTTTGTTCTCTGTAACAAAGATACATCATTTCTATTCTTTATCGGACACCACTCCAACCCAACCGCACCGAAACTTCAACACACATCGAACCAAGAACAATACGACCAATGTTGTAATTCAACAGAAGAGTCGCAAGCTCCTGATGATGGATATATTAATGTCCGAAACATTTTGAGCACATAAGAAGTGAAATAAAATAGCAAGTGACATCAAGTTGGTCTTTTATTCCTCAACTGGTGTCCTGTAACTATGTACAGAATATTTTTTTTGAAATAAACTTATTTTCACATTAGTTTTTGAAACACAAAAATGTATTTCACTTATTTTTTTATTATTAGTTACTTTCACAGCACTCCGATATATTTTGCTCTACTCTATGTGTGGCTATTATTTAGGTACAAGTGTGTATAATTTCGGAATACCTGCTCACAAGCATTTCTGCCTTCACTGTACACCCACGTCTTACTATCAATGTAGGAGAATAATAAACGCAATTTATCACTTGACATGATATCAATCAACAGATGACAATTTGAATAAGATTTTATTTAATTATAATATTAATCTATTTTTTCAGGATTTATTGTTGTTAATGCCAATTATTAATATCCAGTAACACTGCACATACGAGATGAGACTTTTGGGATGTTGTGCCATGTATTTTGATACATACTAGACTTTGAATACTAACTTCACTCTTCCTGGTGTCTGCTGTGATCACGTGTTGAACCACTCAGTTGACACATAAATTATCGCAGCGCATTTGAGAATCTTTGAACTAAATTTTGCCATCATCTGGGGTATGAGGCCTTGTATACAGGTAGATATTTATCAGTGGTTAGTATAACCGTGCTGTTTCTGATAATCTGAAGATGGAGCTGGCAGTTCCTTCTGTAATGTACTGTACATATTTATTTACCCGAGTGTCAGGCATGAAATCCTAGAAGAAATAAAACATGGCCACTACCATCAGAACCTAATGTAAGGCTGCCTTACGTTTTGTCACATATAAAAGACCATGCATCCCTCTATCTTGTAAAAGCAAAAATAACATCACTTAAAAAGACAGGCATTTTGTACATAACGTGACACTGAGGCACGCTCCGGTAACAGTTGCCTTGGAAAAACAATAAGTATTATATATTCTGAGTGTGTGTTTGTAGCCTTAGTTATCAAGCATGCAGAGGGCATGCGCCGTGTTATGTCGTCTTCTGTGGCCTGTCTGGCTCTACAGTGTTTTATTCACCATGTTTTATAAACAGCAAGAATGTGGGAAAAAGTGTGCTTCGATTTATTCTACAAATTGTATCTCAAACATTTCCGATTCTAAGAAGACTTCAGCGAGATATTTTCATAAATGTGCTTAGGTCTTCAAGTACCGGCTATTCTTGTCAGATTTTAATGAAACCTACATTTTCTTGACAGATTTTTCGAGCAATCCTCAAATATTAAATGACGACTTCCCATCCAGTGGGAGTCGAGTTGTTCCATGCGGACGGACGGGCAGACATAACGAAGCTAATAGTCGCTTTTCGCAATTTTGCGAACGTGCCTAAAAATTGAAGTTTTAAATGTTAAATATATACCAATCTACATGGCGACATCCCATAGGACACGAATCTTCAAAAGCGAAATGATTTGGACATTCAAAATCAGTGATTGGTTCAAACGTTACGGATTATTCATCTAAGAAATTTGACTTACTGCCGCAGACATACCTCCCAAGCTTATCATAGTCAGCTTAACCAGTTTGTCATTGGTTGGTGGCATATGGAAACACGCCTGAAGGAGGTGTATTATATATATAGGGCACTTGATGTCACTAATTATCAAGTATGCTACTCTGGACTTGATCTGTTGCTCTAGAATACTAAAATACTCCGTTTTCGAACTGACACCCACTGCCGAAGTGTAAATATTGGCGAAATAAGAGTCTGGCACAATTTTATTAATAAAACAAATTATTTTGTTTTATATCTTCACACATTTAGAACACTATGATAATTGTATTGAACCTCGCCGTAATTTTTTACAGTTGGCTTGCTTTAAGCCGAAACACGACACAACAGTGTAAAACAAAATAAATCGTTTCATTAATAAAGTTGTTTATCAGACTGGTTTGCCTTTAGATTGACAATGTTAATGAATTTTACACCGCCATCAGGAGACAGTAAAGTGTGCAGACCTGCACAGTCAAACAATGTTTTAGTCAAGGCTGCAAATAGTTAATTTCCTGCACAGAGATACACAGAGCAAGAAATATGAAACTCGCACCCTCCTCCTGTTGCTGAATCTTTCTTGGAAGTACATTATGTTACCGGCCACTTAGCGTTTGAGGTTTGAATCTGGTTTACGAGGGAGCTTTTAAGATTATGTTGCGGCCATTAGGCGGAGGAGGATGGTTTTTGTGTGCAGACGCGTGGTATTTAGCAGGACAGGTAGGAAATGCACTTTGCTCTCTGAAGGTCTCTTATGTTTCCGCGTTTGGGGGAACAGATAGATGGAATATGATTTTGGTTATTTTCGGGAGAGTGTGCAGTACGGACTGAAGGAGATCAGTGGCAGGGCCGCCCTCACAAAGCGTGTGAGTGTGGTCCACTACGGCAGTGTTTCTCAACTTTTGTGAGACCGCGGACCGGTAAATTCTTTTTTCATAAGACGAGGACCCGGTCCCAACAAATTTACTCGTAAATATCTTTCCATTTTTTTAAGTTCGTACATTAAACTGACACAAGTATTAATAATTAATTATGGCTTAATCATAAAGAATATTAGTACACTTTTGTATACGGTGTGGCATGTTGACAAATATAAAATTACATTTAAATTAGTTATCACTGGACTAATGGAATCTTGTAGCATATTTTAGTTTCCTCAGGCCAACATCTGGGTCTGAGTTTTTCGACACATTCACGAATATTATTCTCCTTAGAATATTTCCACTATAAAACACTTATTCGTGAAAACTGCTTAGAAAACTAAAATGACAAATTCCAGGAAAACCTCTCGCGGCCCTGTATAATTGATGCCAGAGTCCGGTACTGGGCCGCGGCCCGGCGGTTGAGAAACACTGCACTACGGAATTAATAGCAATAAAGCTGGATGAAACGTACTTTGTATCTGTGTATTTGTGCTACTAGAGTGGAGCAATTCATAGGGGCATAGATCCTTTAAGTGGCCAACCCGTGAACATTCCTAGGGTTTAGACTTTCGGAGCCACCGATCTGAGTTAGTTTGCCGTGTCCGAGAAACGGACATTGAATGGGTACAGTTATGAAATTTGCTCATAAATATCGTCCATGAATGTTTTGCAATTACATTGATAAGTCAAGTGTCACAACAACTAACGAACTGATAGATGTCTGTGAAATTTGCTAAGAGAGCAAGAATTTTTTGCATCATGGGAAGGGCTAAGACTCTTGACAGGGATACGCGAGTGGGCTGCGGAAATCTTGACCAAAATGAATCAGGAAAGAATTGCTGAATTAATTTTCATCCTAGAAAGCCAGCATAAAATGTAATGAAAAAAGTACTTTATAGATGTAATGAAGTTTCATTAATAATTATTTTTAAAACGTATAAATAAATCGTGTTTTTGTTAGGTTTTGAGTCTCAGAGTTTCTTATCCACATCCACGGATTTTCAGACTAACTGAATTTGGGGACCTCTGGTCTACGGAGCCTAGGCGGAAGGTAAATTGCGTAAGAGTAGAGCGATTGCTCACTAGTAGGGTCTCCAGACAGTCTTGTGGCTTTGTAATGGCGTTGGTCTCGTGGCAGTGTTGGAACACGGCGTCGTTAGTAGAGTAGTTGGCCGCGGTTCCGGACTCCGCCGTCGCTCCGGCCCCCCTCCATGTGGTCGGACTTGCTGGAACGCCGATCTCACCACGTCCACTGTGTCTTCTGTGGTGTCACTGGCATCATCACTGCTTACCCTCGCGTTCGGTGGAGGACTCGGAGATTTTCTTGGAGGTGATGACGCTTTAGTGGGTGGTGACGGAGGTACGGTGAGACTCAGGGTGCCTGGAGAAAATTCCGGAGAAGTCGAGGTGGCCAAAGTGAACGCTGACGCATGTTTGGTGCCGGGGTGCGACAGAAGTTTGCCGTTAGGTATGAGGGGGTCTGTGGTACTGACTGGATGAGGGGGTGGTGGTGGGGGTGGTGGCGGATACCCCAGAAAGGGCGGCAGGAAGCTTGGCGGCGGTGCTGGAGGGGGCACTGTGGGAAAGGCACCCCCAGCGACTAGCGGGACTCCTGTTGCGGGGTTGTGCGGATGTTGGTGGAGACTGTAGATATCGGAGGCTGCAGCCGTGCCTGCGGACAGACAACAGTCGGCGTCACATCAACTACACTACTGAACCACATTAGGAGGACATACGAGTATTTCTAATTCCTACACGCCTAGCATATGACTAGCCTAGCTTAAATTTCCTAAAAAGCAAAGCAACCGCTGTACTGGCCTGGAGAGGCCCTAAGTGTTCTAGGAGATTGAGGCTCCCAGATTTCATGACAGTCGGCACATGAAGGTTGCTTTTACTCCCCCCAGAAAATATTCCTGGTAATCACGTCTGTTAGAGGCTGAGTCGACCCCAGGACCATAGTGTGGCCGGAAGGATTATGTCAATGAAAAATTCCAGTGACACCATCCGGGATCTACCTGCGACCTTCGAGCTTGTAGCTGAGTGTCCCAACCAACTGCGCCACCATGTGCCCCCTTCTGACATTTCCACAAGAGTAGCAGTAGAGGAAGTACGATGTGAGCACTCAGTTTATTTGCTCTTGCAAACACAGTAATAATTCCATGCAGGCTACTTTTAAATTCTCACTGCAGACTTTACCTATGAAGCTCCTTATTGTGCCACGTTCCTCAACCTTATCTTTTTGCTGTCCAGATATTTTCAGAATCATGTTCACAAACGTCTTCCATTGGGAGAGACCGTTTGTCAGCAAGAAGAATGTCAGTGTTACTTACTAGCAACGTAACACATTTTCTTGAACAGAGTCCTTATTTATGTAGCTGATAGTTGCTCAGATCATCCAAAATCCCAGCCTGTCAGCAACTCGGCGTTTCAATAAGACCTCATTTGAACTCTATCGTAAATTGTTTGAGATCCGCTAGGGGCATATTATTATTATTATTATTATTATTACTGACTGCAATTGAATTGTCACTCGGTGACAGTAGTCCTTACACTAGTGTACACATAGCAAAAATAGTAAATCCTTCATTTGTATAGTAACTATAATTATAATTATTATTATTATCATTTTGTTTCGTAAGTGACCTCTTCCCATTTGGGTTTCAATACTGAAATTTTATTTGTGTTTCCAATTCCTCGTTCATGTCCCTCCTATATCATGCGTGTAGTGCTTTATTTTTGTCACCAGTCGGTATGTGTTCTGTTTCGTGTGTAGGATGCAGTAAGATACTAAGTTCACTGATAACCACGATTCTTCTTAATTCAGTCTACTTATAATTTCATCGTGTATAAAACTGATCTGTTATTTTTATTCCATGATATTGAACTTGTGTGCATTTTCCAGTGACTGATCAACCGTCTGTCAGCCAGACACATCCAGAGCAGCACTGCTGCAATACGCGTTTTGTTCACTACGAGGCCGAGGAAGGTCTCCTTAGGGTGCTGTGACATGATATGGGAACACGGGTAGCGGGTGCAGTACAGGTTTTAGATAGTCTTATGGGAATTAGCTGCACTGACTGAACGCCCTCTCGTATGAAATTCATCCCCTACCGCCACCGCCGCCATCGCTTAATGCGATTTGAGCGAGCCTGCACTATATTCCGTACAAGGGGAAATAGCAGTAACGTTGTGGGAGGTGGTTTGCAGCCTTTGAATTGAAACACTCCCCCCCCCCCTTCATTCATCCTGTTCCAAATCCTCACCCTGTCTCTGTATATCTCCCCATCTAGCATCTTTAGCCCATGGGGATGCTTGTCTAGGCTCTGTTGCCGGCAGAAATCAGGGCTGAGATGAGTCAGCGTCGGTGGCAGCCGAGGTGGCCATTTTGTGTGGTTTTAACGCAAGTGCCTGATGGTTTGGTTTCATGTCTAATGGCCTAATGCAGCCTGCTGAGGGGACACATCCTAGGAGAAGGTGAATTGCGTGCGTATCGGCACCACACAGACGGAGCTACCTGTTATTATTTAAAAAAGACCTACTTCAGCTATGTGAGATATCCTCTGGTTTGAAATGCACACCAAATTTCTGGTGTGAAATTTGAAGGGAATATTTCACTTGGAATACACTGCCGTCAACTGGTATCCTTGTGGTTTATTTTACGACGTCGTTAGCTTCTTAGAACATGTAGTGTCGACGGTAGTATGCTTGGTAACTGATGAATTTGAAAGGTTTTCGCAGGAACTGGACTTTGTTCCAAACGAGGTTATATTCAGACGTTTACCTGGAGGGACTGATGAAAACGACGGAAAACCTCATTGAAGATATAAGGATTCCTGGCTAAGATTCGAATCGCGCAGCTTTCGAATTGAAATCCAGAGGGTTACCGCTACGGCAGACTTTTCGCCTGCCCAGTCGAAGATGAAAGGATAATATTAAAATGAATCTTAAGCAAACACATTCTGGGCGTAAAGACTGGATTTACTGGAATCAGGATAGGATCCATTGAATTGCCGGTAAGACATCTTGGGTTATATAAATTTCGGGTGAATCTATTGACGAACTCAGCGGCTATCAAATTTTCAACAATGGATCTCTTCTCGTACGTTAGTATAAGGAGAGATTCACACTATATAACTGGTTCATGTCATTCTTTTCGATTTAATTGCCCAAATAATATTAGACACAGTTGCACCAAAATATGAGACGCCATGTCTTCTTACCTATTATTGCATAGGCACAGTACCACATGTAACATGAGAAGTAATAATTTGAACTTTGAAGCAAGGATTTTCGGCTACTCGAACGGTCGGGGCGTGGGATGTAGTCCGACTGGTGAGGCATTGCGACGGCCCGATCAACTGTGCAAGGTGTCCTGTCGTATGTAGAGGAAATTTTCAAATGGGACAGGACACAGGCCCTAATCACGAAACTTGGGAATTTTTGTCAGAATTGGGGTAGCAGATCTCATATTTTTGAGACCGGTCATAGAACCTAAATTATAAGATACGAAGGGGAATGCAAACGTAAAGAAAGGGTCAATGTTTATGAAATGAATGGTAAATTATAATGGTCACTCTAAATGCAAAACCAAAGATAGAGTTAGCAAGAAACCAACTACAGCAGAATCACAGATTAATTATTTAATTACAGATCTAAACGACAGAAAGACACGAGTGAAAGTTAACAGGAGATTAATACTGCCTTCTGGGATCTGGCATTGTGTAAAAATCAGACCCATTACAGTCCCGAGGTGCCCAGAGAATTCCAGGAAGTTAAGGTTCCCACATTACATGACATTGGCCCAGAATGATGGTAAGATTGTCAGCCTTACGCACCGGCGGCTTTTTACCCCCAGGAATTACTCCTGGTACTCATTTCTGTCAGAGGCTGAGTCGACCCCGTGCCCATAGTGCGATCGGAAGGATTATGTCAATGAAAAATTCCAATGACACCATCTGGAATCGAACCAGCGCCCTTCCGATTTGTAGCGCAGCGCCTAAATCACTGTGCTACCGTGGTCCCCCTGGCATTGTTTAGTCTGTTATAAATTTACGGACGTTTCGAAGGAACTTGCTGCCGTCATTCTCAGGGTGTCCAATCTGAAGATGGATGCAGCAGGCTCCTTCAGACTGTTGTGAGAGCTTCAGATTTCACCGTGTACAAAACGTGCGCAGAAGTAGGTATTGACCCGGGAAGCAGACTGTATCCATTCCATAAGGATGAAGCAGATAATGATGAGATAAGGATATTGAGTCGAAAACATTATGCAAAGCGGTGACAGAGACACACTTAGCTTGCTTATAGTCGCGTGTGAGACGGTACCCGTGAATCCTGTTAGGAATTGAACACAACACAGAGGGGAAGAAGATGGTGCACAGAGAGATGTTGGTGAAGTAGAGGTGCCACTGATCGTGGATATTGTAACGAAGCTGTTTGGAACACACATGCTGTGTATGATGTATGAGTGTCTAATGAACGTGTAACAATTAAATGTCTTTAAAAGGGGGGAGGGGGGATGAATTATTGGCAATTACTGTCACGAAATAGATCTGAAGGGATTACGGAAAACCTTGACAAACCTCTAGATATATAATATTATTTTTTGATGTCTATTTTTCAAATGTAGGTATGAATTTTAGCCGGGTAGCTCAGTCGGTATAGTGACTGACTACGGCCTGGAAGGTCTATGATCGAATCCCGGTGGGGAAGAGATTTTCCGTCCGTCCAGACGGGTCCTGGGGCCCACCCAGCCTCCTGTGCAATGGGTACTGGGTCTTTTCCGGGAGTAAAGGCGGCCGGGGCGTGGGGTTGAACCCCCAACCCCACCTGGTGACGAGGTCCTAGTAAGAGTAGAGCTATACCTGTACTCACCCTAAGGGTCTTCGTGGCCTATAAAAAAAAAAGGATGAAACGTACCTAGGTACGAATTTTAAAATTAACCGCATTTTTGTTTGGAAAATTTGTGCTTGAGAAGTGCTGTCGCAAAATTCATCCTATGCGACAATGGAAAACCATGGCAAAATCGTAATGCTAATCTCGTATTTTTTATTTTTCTCTTCTAAAATATTTCCCCACTTAAATTTGGTACACCTTTCTTCCCGACTCGCCTCACTAGTATTCCGTCTGTCAGTCTGGTCATGTGTTTCTTTCATTCTGATTCCATGACGGTCCCTTCAGCAAGTGAATTAAGTTTGTTGACTTATCCTGTATCTGGGATTTTGAACCGTGTGGTAGAGGACTGTGTTTTCGACATTCCATTGGAGCATGCTGCCTCCATTTTCAGGTTTGAAATGAGAAGACAGAGACAGCAGTTCAGATGCCTGGACAGACGGTACTTTGGACCAATGGACGGAAGGCGCTAGTGCGCCGGTCAGGGCCCAGTATGGGTGGCGAAAGTGTAACGTGATAAGAGCGCTATTTTAAGGCCCCCTGCATACTTTGACCTTGAATAACATACTCCTCCGATTGTCAGCAACACACCTCGTTGCCACACGGTGCAAAGATTCCAAAACGGTAGGGATACACAAATCCCGGGAAATTAAATTTTGTATCGAGCGTCCTCGGTGCGGAACTTGCTTCGTGTCCCCCTCCGGGCGTCTAGGATTTTGAGGTGATCTTTACATTTTTTTTTTTTTTTGGAAAATATGTGCTCCCCACAGGACGTTATTATTATTTTGTTTCCACCATTACACAGGGTATTTACAATTACGTACTTGAAACAAACCATGTTTGTAGGGTATATAGTGTTGGAGCTGTTCTGCGTTTACAAATTTGTGCTAAACATTAGATCATTTTGCATGTTAACTATGCACTCTGCCGAGGGAAGAACCTTGCAAATAACAACCTTCTAGTAACAATTGCTTTTAAAAACTGACATTTTGTTTTCCCTGAAGGTTTTACACTGGCGCTGAAAAGTTTCGCAAATGCGCCTTTAATATTTGTATTAATTAAGAATTAGTCGGTGTAACAAAGAGTGAACTGTGGTGTATTTTATATTTCTACGTTAGTACTCTCCGAAGTATGTTTGCAGGGCCCAATATGGCTGTTTTTTTTTTGCCCTTGTTTTCGTGCTCCCTTTATGTTGCTAAGTTATTGTCTGAGTGATTTTGAATTAGTTTCCGTTGCTCCTTATTATTATTATTATTATTATTAATCACATTAAAAATTTAAAACCTCAAGCGGTAAAGTAATACAATAGTAGTTAAAGCAGGAATTCCGCATGAAATGTCGGAGCTCTTCTGGTCCAGACCAGCAGCAGATGATCGCTGTCCCACCTTCATCACTTTGCTATTACAAGGAACACAATTAGCTACTTACTTTTTACTAAAGAGGACGCGCAGGTGCTAGGCAGTTTACAGAGTTCCGTAGTCGTCGGCCGTCTGAAGTACTCAGGCCACGGATAGCCCATATACGCTGCTGTGTCCAACCACTGGGCCGTTGGGAAGAGAGCAAATGGTCCGAATCCGGGGTGTTGTCCCGGTAAATAATGGAAATCTGGAACAAGAAAGGTTTTGTAAAAATTTGAGCAGAAGTACGCATCTAAAGATTTATGCAAAAGAGAAGTTTTGGTCTTCTGTATGGTGGCATTGCAGACACATGTGGGAACGAAGTTTCCGCGGGTATATACCGACAGAAGACTTGGTGGTGGGTACGAAGTGCTCAGAGGATTTTACTGACTGTTTATTTCTTCGTTATCGATTATGAAGACTGAGGCTCTATATTTTCCTGAAAATTTGGTGAGACTCCAAGATGCCACAAAAGATCAGTAGAAGTTTTCATAACATATTTTTGTAACGCCCATTTTATTATTGTTTTCTAATTCTGTAACTTAGAAATCGGTGTATGTGACCGCACCTGTGCTCCTGTTTAGTGCGAGGAAATATTTACAATGGCCAGTTACGTATTTTGTGTGTTTTGTGGCTAGAGAAATTTTCAAAAACACGGCTTCTGAACGTTGGCCGGGATAGCGTAGTTGGTATAGCAACTCGCTACAGACTGAAAGGTCCGGGGATCAAATTCTGGTGGAGGCGAGATTTTCCGCACCCGTCCAGAACGACCCTGGGGCCCACCCAGCCTTCTATCCAATGGGTCCCGGGTCATTCCGCGAGGGTAAAGCGGCCGGGGCGTGACGTTGAAAATTCACCCCATCTAGCGCCGAGGTTGAAGAAACAGTACTACTATATCTACATATACACATCAACCCCCCCCACATCCCCCCCCCCACTCTTTCTGCTTGTCTGCATGTTTTTTTATTTTTTTTTTT
>Ga0123355_10012401_pt1 | contig 13198 bp, 13 predicted proteins | sample TergutEmb28metaG_3_FD_89872 | JGI IMG/M metagenome (GOLD analysis project Ga0123355, IMG submission 89872) | Embiratermes neotenicus P1 segment gut microbial communities from Petit-Saut dam, French Guiana - Emb289 P1 | ecosystem: Host-associated > Arthropoda: Insects > Digestive system > Gut ... | reverse complement strand
TAAATCGGTCTATAATCCACAAACGAGTAACTAGGAGTCCCACCTTCTGCCGCAGGATGCAGGCCTCCCGAAATGACCCTGCTTATGTCACGGTTATTTTCGGATGTTGGAAGCACAAACCGGCGGAGAGGACACCACCCTGGCGCGAGCTTGGGTTGCTACTCCGATTTACACGGCACGGCGGGGAAATAATTTTTCAAAATTAAGTTCTAACTATCAAATGATAATGGACGGAACACAAACATGAACAACATCGACAAAACCCTTACTTTTTCTATCAAAGATGAAAAAGAAGGTGAAATTAAAGACAGTCTTCTTACTGTATATGGCTCGCTGCGTGAAAAGGGATATGATCCTGTCAATCAAATTGTCGGTTACATCCTTTCAGGTGACCCAACATACATTACAAATCACAATAATGCCAGAAGCATCATTTGCAAAGTCGACCGCGATGAATTGCTCGGACTGTTCTTGAAAAATTATCTTGGAATAGAGTAATGAAGATTTTTTCTGCTAATGGCAGCAAGCTGAGTCAGCTTGACTTTGCGCAACTTTTGTTGAGCAGTGCGGTTGCGCTTGGAAGTTTTAGCGGAATGCATATTGGGCATATGGCATTGATAAAAGAAATGCATGCTCATGCACGGACGCACGACTTAGTTTCCGTGGTTTATATGGTGAATAAAAGCGGAAAACGAACAAAAAAAGTTCCGCGTTTTATGATAGACGGAATGCTAAACGAGATAAAAGTGGATTATGTTGTTGTTGATGATTGGCAAGACATTGCTCATTTTAGTCCTGAACAATTTGTATATGTCAGGCTGCAGCAAACTTTGCGTTGCGCTGCGGCTTTTTGTGGTGAGAATTTTCGTTTTGGCACGCAAGCCGCAGGGGATGCAGCACATTTGGTTGAACTTATGGGAAGAATCGGCGGACGCGGATTCGTTGTACCTTTGGTTATGTTAGATGGTGAAGTTGTTTCTTCTACAACAATACAGAGATATCTTGATGAATCACGATTGGACAAGGCTTTTGCTATGCTTGGCAGAAGCATCTCTATCAATGGTAAAGTGGTACATGGAGCAGGGCGTGGTCGAAAATTAGGTTTTCCAACTGCCAATATTCCTTATTCTCGTAATAGATTTTGCTTAATTTTCGGAGTTTACCACACGATTGCTATTTTGTCCGACGGACGTGAGTTGCCTGCAATTACGCATCTTGGTCTTCGTCCCACTGTCAACGATGATGGTGAGGTAATTAGCGAAACGCATATTTTGGACTTTAATGAACGAATATATGGACAAAAGTTGTCAGTGCATTTCCTAGAGTTTATTCGTTCGGAGCAAAAGTTCGAAAGTATAGACGATCTAAAGTCGGCTGTCAATAGAGATATTGCTGCAGCTAAAGCAAGGAATTGTTTGCTATGAAGATACTGCTTCACGCTTGTTGCGGTCCGTGTGCCATTGAATGTGTCCGCTTACTTGCTGATGAAAAACATGATGTAGCATTGTTTTGGTACAATCCGAACATTGCGCCAAAGGACGAGCATGACAAACGCTATGAATCACTGCATAAATTCGCTGAGCTAAGCGGTACACAACTGATTACGCATAGCGACTACGGCGTTGAAGACTTTGTCGGCAATGTGATTTCAACTCATGCAGACGATTGTGGAATTTGCTATACGACTCGGCTTTATGCTGCTGCAAATGCAACTTTCGGTAGCGGCTTCGACGCGTTTTCTACAACACTACTTATTAGTCCGTATCAAAAGCATGATGTAATTCGCTCAGTTGGGGTAAATATTGCGCAAATGATAGGGACGAATTTTTATTACTGCGATTTTCGCCCATCGTTCAGAGTGGGACAACAAAAAGCACGTGAAATGGGCTTGCATATGCAAAAATATTGCGGCTGCCTCAAGCACAAAGATTGACTTGGAGAGTATATGTTTCTCGGATATTACAACTACACGACTAAATTAACATACATATCTGTAGGAATTGGCGTATTAGGCATGTTTTTTGCGCTTGACGGACATTACCCTCAGGCGATGGCAGTATTATTGCTATGCGGATTTATTGACATGATTGACGGGAAAGTTGCTGCTACAAAGAAAAACCGCACTGAAAAAGAAAAAGCATACGGCGTACAAATCGACTCACTTGCCGACATGGTCAACTTTGGAATTCTGCCTGCACTCATTGGTTATGCGCTTGGTTTGGAACGTTGGTATTTCTACATAATCCTTGTTGTTTATGTCATTGCTACTCTGATTCGACTTGCTTATTTTAATGTTATCGAAGAGGAACGAGTTAAATCGGGGGATACGTCGAATCGCACGTATTACAACGGTTTGCCTGTCACTATGGCGGGGATGATTTTTCCGTTACTCTTCTGCTTTTATACTCTTTTTGATTCATCGACAGATTTGTTTGCACATTTTTATGCAGGGCTATTGGTGCTGACTGCTTTTGCTTTTTTGTTCGGCAAGTGGAAAGTGCCTAAAGCACGTGGTATAGGACTGTTTGTCATGAGCGCAATTGGGCTTGTGCAAATTATAGTGATTTTTTATTTCTTTTTCAGCACACGATGATTTTTGGATTTATATAGCTAACAAAAAAATGTTTTGCACGATTCGGCATTTTTCTCTTGACTTTATGTGAAATTTCTGATATAATTGTAGGCGTGCAATTATTGAGGAGCATGATGTAATGGTAACATAGCGGTCTCCAAAACCGTTTTTGAGGGTTCGAGTCCTTCTGCTCCTGCCAAATGCGGCAGCTAAGGCTGTAGCGACAGCGCAACGGCGATAAAAGTTCGTCGGAGGAATTCATTTCCGTCAAAGAACTTTTACTCGTCGACGACTGCGCCGAGCAAAAGCTGTCCATCACAGTTACGAAAATCAAAGCGAGATTAAATTATGAAAAAAAATGTTGTTAGAATAATATCAGTATTGGTTATCCTTTGCCTTGCACTGCCAATGATGGTCGGATGCTCAATGTCTTCTTCACGTCGTCAAGGCGAGGCATTGTTTGAAATTTTCGAAAATCTTTTTACATGGAACACCGCCATTAATCAAGTGAACGGACGTCTTGTGTACATTGCTGTAGACATGTCTCGTGCACCAATTGAGGATTACGATACTTTTAGAGAGCTGGTGGAAGAATTTGCTGAAGCGCGTGACTTTACTGTTCTTTGGGCGACTCGTGACGAGTTAATCGAAGATGGTTATATTTACGTAAATGAAGATGACGAAAATATTGTTCGTTTCCGCAAAGAAATTGAAGACGGTGAAGGCGTAGAACGCGTGGGCGGAATTCTCATCACATTCTTCCCTACCGGTGAACACGCTGACGATCCAGCTCAAACTCCTGAAAATGCAACAATTTACGATTTGGTTGATGGAAATACTCTTCGTATTTCGGCTCGCAAATGGGGCAGAGATGCTGCACAAGGTCATGTAACGGCAAATTTTGTGGTCGAGCGTGGTATGAGTTCGTTCACACTCACTCGCAATAACCCTGTGACTGCAACATAATAGTTATTTTTAAGCGGGATGGTCGATATCATCCCGCTTTCATTTCCGCCCTTAGCTCAGCTGGATAGAGTACCAGATTCCGATTCTGATGGTCACAGGTTCAAATCCTGTAGGGTGGGCCACACACAAAGCCTTGCGACAGCTAGTGTTGCGAGGCTTTGTGGTTTTTATCCATGACCCTGTAAATTGCTAAAATTGACTTCCATCTAAGAAATATCTAAGAAAAATTCAAACTTACTCTATTTTGAATTTCCCGTCCATAGACTTTGCCATATCACGCTTTGCCTCAAATTGCAAGTGAGCGTAGATGTCAGCAGTAGTCGCAAGGTCTCCATGCCCTAACCATTCTTGAATTTCTTTCAAAGAGTGCTTTTCGGCAAGTAACATACTTGCTGCACTGTGTCGCAGGTCGTGAAAGCGGATAAGCGGCAAGTTATACTTCTTCAAAACTTTATTAAATTTTCTTGAAACATAATAAGGTGAAAATTGTTCGCCGTTTTTCCACTTGCAAACGTAATCGTTATCCACATAACCGTTGCCAAGAAAGAGCTTGTACTCACTTTGGCTTTGTTGCAGTCTTTTGAGATATTCATGAATAGTCGAAGTTAGAGGAAGTGTCCTGTGGCTGGATTTTGTTTTTGTTCGTGGCTTGTCAATGAAACCACCATCGTCACAACTTACCACGACATCACGCACAGTAAATGTTTCGGCATCAAAATCCACCGCATTCCACTTTAAGCCCAACACTTCACTCCTCCGAAGCCCATAAAACGCTGCTAATAACACAACCGGGTACATTTCTTCATCCTTGAAAACCTCAAGCATGGTATTTGTCTGCTCCACGGTGTAATATTTTGCGTTATACTTCACTTTCTTTGGCAACGTCACCCTATCTGCTGGATTATACGCAATCATGTTCATCTTCAAAGCGTGTTGTAATGCTTTGCGAATGTTGGCATGAAGACTTATCACAGTTGTTGCGCTCAATCCTCTTTTCAAGTGTTCATTGTAAAAGTCCTGTATGTGTTTTGGTTCGAGTTTTTGAAGTGTTACTTTTGTTTTTGTAAAATGTGGTTTTATGTAGCGATTGATGTGCGATTCGTAGGATTGGTGTGTATTCACTTCCACGGCACTTGAATTAACATCAAGCCAATAAAACAAAAAATCAATGAACAAAATATCTTTTGTTGGAGTTGTATTATTTTTGTTGTATTCGGCTAATGTGTCAGACAAAAACTGTTCTGCCTTACGCTTGTTGTTTTTGACCGGGAGTTCTGTACTAACCCACTTTTGTCGCCATTTTCCCGCCTCGTCTTTGTAGTTTAATACCACATAATATTTGTCGTACTTTATTGTCAAGCTACCTGTCATTTCTGTTTTCTCCTTTCCTTTTCAGAACGGAGCTTGACACTTATTATCTTGCCCTCATTATAACACATACCCGCCACAAAATCAATGACAGATTGCTTCGGGATGACATATTTTCTGCCGATTTTGATGTGTTGGATTTTATTGCTTTGGAGAAGCGAATAAGCAGTAGATTTGCCGATATTCAGCATGGTCATCAGGTCGCTAATCGTGATTATATCGTTGTAATTTTCAAACATATTTATTGTTGTCCTTTCGAGTTATATTTTTAGTATGACTTTTTAATTTATATCTGTTTATGAATTGAATTTTGCGTCTGTTTTTCTTGCAGGATAGTTTTCAAAAACTATCCCCTTCTTAGAGAGAGTTTGGAAGAATTGGGACGAAAATTATGCTATCGGCGAAAAAAGCATGGCAATTAGGCTCGAATCCCCACCAATGCTATACCGAACGTCGCTATATCTTACTTATGCTCGCGAAAGATGCCATAGTTGCTTTTCTCTTCTTCCGCTTTTCTCTATTACTAATTCAAAGAAAAATATATTGAATTTGTGCCGGAAACATCACTTCTCATTCCGGTAAACGCAAGAAACTTTGCTTGAATCAATCATCGGCATCCTTCTCGATTGATGCAAGATAGATATTCGTCACATCATCTCTTTCATGCCCAAGCCATTTTGAAACTTGCAAGCGAGCTTGGTATTCCGACTGTCCCTCTTCAACCAGTCGCTTATACCATTCCGCCGCACAAGTATGTCGCAGTCCGTGAAATGTCATCGGTCTTGTTGAACCTTCATCCTGCACTGATTTACGGTGTGTAGCAATGAAGGTTTGCAGTTCCTTGATGACTTCATGGGTGTGCTTATCCTTTGGTACAAAGAGCTTTTCGCCTTGCGGTGTTCTTTCGAGCGCATTTTTCAGAACGACATGAATCGTGTGATTAATCGACACATCACGCACTTTGCCGCCTTTGCCTTTGATGGTGATGAAATCGTTTTTCAAAGCGCTGCGAGCCGTTGCGGTGTCTATCTTCATGACTTCATGAATGCGAAATCCGGCATATCGAGCGATGGCGATACAAGCCTCGAAGTCGGGGCGTTTCAATTCCATGCACTTCAAGAGCATGAGATTGAATTCACGATTACTCCACGTCCTATCAACCTTGCCAAATTGTCGTCGCATCAACGACAATTCGCTGTTGTTCGGTAATTGATGGCGTGGATTTGGTATTTGGTCGTGGAAGAATCGAATAGCAGCAAGGTCTGTTTTGATAGTCGATGGCGACAAACCACGCTTTTTCATAGCCTCTGAATAGGCAATGAAGTGTTTCGGCGCAACATTCGCCAGCTTTTCAAGACGATATTCGTTTGCGAGAAAGTGACAAAATCTTTTCAATGCGTCGAAGTAGCGTTCGCGTGTCTTGAAACTGCCTTGACGGTTGTGGCGGCGGAGTTTTTCAGCTTGGATTATTAAATTGTTGTAGATTTTTTGGTTTGACATATAGTCCTCCTAAATTTGAATTTAGGCCCAACTATCCCGTCTGCAAAAGTGTTGTGGTTCTACCGCATTTCCAGTTTGATATGATAAATTCAACACTCCGCAGTCCTTGCTAAAATCAACGCCAATTGTTGTAGCTAAAGGATTTTCAGTTGCCCGAAATGTGAGTGAAAATCAAACCCAAATGAAAATGTCTCTATTGAATTTTTTAATCGTTGAGTAGTAGCACCGCTTTTGTGGCTTTTGAAAAGCTGGGAGAAAAATTCCCGCGGCTAACACAATCCTCTTGCAGAGTGCGAATAGTTTCGCTTGTGTTTTTCGGTCGCCGCCGACGGATTGGCGAGTGAATTTTGGTGGAAACTCCATGCCGTCGGACATGAAGGGAGCGAGTTTGCCTAACTCTGCTCTTGATGGTGACCCAAAGGGGTCTCTGCCTCCGCCCGAGGCACGTTTTGTGTGATTCATCATAGTGAAGTCACCAATCCTTTCTTTGATTTTTTATTCATATCACCTTGTCGAAAGCATTGTCCTGCAACGGAACAAGGAGATTTAGAATTATTTTATTTTTTGTAACTGAATTACTCGCTTTGGCAAATGCGAGCATATCGTGAAAAACAAAAAAGCCGTAAAACAGTTTCTCAATCACTGTTTTACGGCTAATATTTAGCTCGATTCAGTTTTCACTGAAGAACAAAAAGGGTACAACTATCCCCTTGTTCGTGGCATTTGTCGAGGTACCCTTTCGGCATACCAATTCCCCGTAGGGCTACTCCCATATGGAGCACAATTCTTAGCTTACAAAGTCATTAACGTATGCATCGTGAACTGACAAATGTCGGTTCAACTGTCCTCAATTGAAATATTTGGGACGGCGCACAAAAAGTTTTACAATATAAGTATAGCATATGTGAGGTGGGTTGTCAAGAGTTTTTTTGAAAAAATCGAAAAATTTGTGAATTTAGAAATTTTGCCAAAAGAGATAATTCAAACGATCTCTTTTGGCAGAATTCGTCTTAGCTTTGTGCTATTCACAAATGGGGACAACATATTCATTGTCCCCATTTTAGATTTATAAAATTATTCAGCCTGATATAACAAATTCGGTAATAAGATAAGAAGAAGTATTAACGCCATCAAGCATGATTACATTAGGTATCACGAGTAGATACCTACCAGAAGATAAAGCGCTTCCTTTTAATTGTACAAAATCAATATTTGCTGTGTAGTCCTCATGTGGAAGTATCCTTAATGCAATTGGTCTTACACTCGCATCGTAAATTTTATTCCATGCTCCATTGCTATACATATATATTGAGAAAAAATGACCGAATGATAAAGTGCTTTCATCATTGTTATAAATAGTATATGTCAATTCATAACGTGACAAGTTTTCTATATCAATTGAAAGATAAACATTTTCAAGTTCTTGTATAAAAGGAAGTTCGGGATTAGAAGCACAACTAATAAAGAGTGTCGTTATAAGAAGAAAAGACAACAAAAAATATTTGTTCATTATAGTTTTTTCCTATTAATCAAATCCTTTCACAACATCTCCAATTACTTCAATCAACCGCTCCATATCATCAGGATACACTTCACCAATATTCCCTATACGAAATGTATCAGCCGCTGAAATCTTCCCCGGATAAAGAACAAATCCGCGAGCCTTTACAGCCTCGTAAAAAGCGGTGAAATCAAAGTTTTCGTTCGGGTATAAAAATGAAGTGATAATTGGTGATTGCAAGTTGTCTGATAACAGAGTTTCAAAGCCAAGTGAACGCATTCCATTCACTAAAATGCGGTGGTTTTCGCTGTATCGAGCGTATCTTGCCGTCACTCCGCCTTCTGCCTCTAACTCATCGAGAGCTTGATAAAATGCACGGACAACATGAGTAGGTGAAGTATAGCGCCATTTACCGCTTTTGTCCATTACGCGCCATTGGTCATATAAATCCATGCAAAGTGAACGTACATTACCCTCGGTTCGTTCGAATGTTGCGCGCTTTGCGATGACAATTCCGAATCCGGGTACACCTTGAATGCACTTGTTGGATGAAGTGACGAGATAATCTATGCTAATTTCGCCAACATCCATTGGCATACCAACGAAACTGCTCATTGCATCTACAATCAATATTTTGCCATGTCGCTTGGTAACTTCGGCAAGTTCATTTAATGGATTCAACATTCCCGTGGTCGTTTCGCAATGCACGAACGCCACGTGAGTGATTGCAGGGTCGGCAGTTAAAGCGGTGTCAAGATCAGCGGCTGTTGGAGCGCTGACTTCACCAAAATCGATGGCTGTATGTGATATGCCAAGAACTTTCGCCATTTTCACCATGCGGTCGCCATATGCACCATTAGTGAGAATGAGTAGCTTGCCATTTCTCGGAACTGCGGTGCCAAGGGTAGCTTCTACAGCAAACGAGCCACTACCCTGCATGAGAACAGTCGTATATTCATCGATTTTCGCAGTTGCCAATTCCACCAAGCGACGGCGAATATTTTGCACTACATCCAAATTGTAATCGTCATCCCAAGTACACCAGTCACGCAAAAGTGCATTGCGAACTCCTTTTGATGTGGAAAGCGGTCCGGGAGTGAGCAGTATGTAGGGATTATCGGGGATGAAATCAAGCATGGCAACCTCCAATATTAGTAATTAGTTGCAGCAATTCAGAAATGCTATCAATCACAAAATCCGCACCAGCGGCAACGTATTTTTCCTTCGCAATAGCAAACAATTCTTCCCGATGTGTCGGAGTGAGAAGTGCATATTCATTTTGGCTTAACCCCAGAACACTTGATCCTGCGATTACACCAACACAAATACATCCGGCGGAACGACCCTCGTGCATATCCGCCTCGGTGTCGCCAATTTTCAACACACTTCGAATGTCACCACATCCAAGTGCTTCAAGATTCCGCCATATCATATATGGATATGGGCGACCCTTACCATTCACTTCGTCGGGTGCAACAATGTAGTCGGGAGCATAGCCATTTTCCTTGGCAATAGGTGCAACAACATCCATCATGGCACGAGTGTACCCGGTCGTCGAGCCGATTTTTATGCCTTGTTCACGCACCCATGCCACGGTATCAAGCACATCGGGTAAAGGTGTGGCGTAGTTTTCCAACACGCTAAATAACGCCGGCTCGAATTTTTCGTAGATAGCATCTATATCTGCTTCGTTATGCGGTCTGCCGTGGATACGAATCCATTCAGCGGCAAGTCGTTCATCCGACAACATCGTCGCCACATGGACACGCTTGGCAAGTCCCATAGGTGCACGAGTTTCATCAGCTGTCGGATGAATATCAAACGCCGCAAAAGCAGTCATAAAGGCATCCACAGGGGCAAAAGAACCGAAGTCTACGCTTGTTCCTGCCCAATCGATAATAATGGTTGAGATTTTCATAATTTTCTCCTTATGTGCTTGATTCAGCACGTTTTTTATTTTTGCGTTTTATTCTAAATATTACAACTTCGTACAGTAATCTCATTGCAACATTCACCGCCAATATCAATAAGCTCATTGCCGCTGCTTGTGCGGCATCTCCTGCTTGGTGCATATGCGCTATTGATATTGATGCTATTCGAAATGTAGGGCTATATAGGAATACAAGAGCCGATATTGTCACCATTGATGTGACAAAATAATACATGAAGATTTCCAATATTGCCGGGAATGACATAGGGGCGGATACTCGCAATAGCAATTTCCATCGTGGAATACTCATGCTGTCCGACACGTGTTCAAATTCTCGATCCAGCTTCTTCAATGCTCCCGTTGCTGTGAGGAATGGCACAGAGAAGAAGCTGAGGACATTTGCCAAAACAAGGATTATTATTGTGCCGAATACGAAATTCAGCGGATTGGACGGCGAGTTGAAAAATAAAATGAATGATACTCCTATTACCATACCGGGCAAAGCCATTGGGAGTATGGACAGAAGTTTGCCAAATTTGGTCAAGAAAGCAAACCCTGCCGTTTTTTCCATCATGTACGAGTAGATAAATACGAATATCGTTCCTACGACTGCCGTCAGCAAACTCATGATAATTGAATTTGTGAAGGAAGTCATTCCTCCGTGCGCTTGACCAAAGCGGAAATTGTCCAGGGTCAGAGTCATGTTAAATGGATACAACTCGGTGAACGCTCCCATGGCAAGCGCAGCAATGAGAATGAAAAAGCTAAGGGATATCAGCGAACACAACGTAAAGAAAAAAGCATCTCGCTTTTTATTCGGCTTGATTTTCAGTTGAGTAGATTTTGCACTCATCGCGCCCATATTTGCCGTGTTTGTCACTCGATTGACGATAAATGCGATTATTGCCGGGAAAAGCAGCAGTGTTCCCACGACCGCACCCATGCTGAAATTGAATAACCCTGTAATTTGCGTGTGCAAGTCAGTGGCAAGTACGTTAAAGCCACCGCCTATTACCATAGGTGCGCCGAAATCGGTGAACGCCAGTGTGAAACAGACGAAAATCGCGTTGATTAGGGTGAATTTCACTTCGGGCAAGGTGATTTTGAAGAATTGAGTAATCGGCTTCACTCCCATCGCCTCGGCTGCCTCGTATAATCGTCCGTCAGCATATTCCAGTGTGACGAAAAACATCAAAAATGCTTGCGGAAATGTGTAGATAACTTGGGAAATAATCAATCCAACTCGCCCATACAGCTCGATTTCAAAGCCCAGCCTAGTAAACACCCCTTGCCGTCCGAACAGATATATCAATCCTATGGCATGCACCACAGTTGGAATGAAGATTGGGATGAGTGCCACATATCGAAAGAAAGTTCTCGCCTTTATTCGCGTACGCGTCAGAGCATAGGCATACAGAAATCCCAGTGTCACGCTGATAACAGCAGTGACAATGGATATATCAATGGTATTCCATATCGAGCGCGCCAGTGCCGGTGTACGAAAATATTCGATAAAGTTGGCAAGTCCGACAAATGCACCCTCTCTGTCACGAAATGCCTGTGCAAACAAAGAGAAAAGAGGCAATATCATGACAACGGTCAAAATCATCAGCACGCAAATCAGCACTGCCAGTTGCCACGGACTTGTTTGTAAGAATTTTTTCTTGATTCGGTTTATCATACAGCGGCAACCTGCTCGTCAAACTTTCGTATTTCATGATTTTGCAAACGCAAAAAGATAATGCTGTCCTCGCGCAGGTTCATCTGGTCAAATTCAACAGAGGGTAAATCCACGTAAATTTCGTTCACGCCGCCGATTTTTCCGTTCACTCGTGTCAGCGGACCGCGGAACTCAATGGTAGAGATTTGCGCCGTAAAATCATGTCGCTCGGTGTGGCGAACGATGTCAATTTTCTCCGGGCGAATGGCGCATTGACCACCGGGACTGTCGATAAAATTCATCGACCCGATGAATCCGGCAACAAAAGCGGAAGCAGGAGCGTTGTATATCTCACGCGGACTGCCTGTCTGCTCGACTGTCGCGTTGTTCATCACGATTGCACGGTCAGCCATGGTCAACGCCTCTTCTTGGTCGTGAGTGACCATGATTGTTGTAATACCAAGCATTTTTTGTATAGCGCGAATTTCGCCACGTAACTTTGTCCGCACTTTTGCATCAAGTGCGGACAGTGGCTCATCTAACAGCAAAAATGACGGTGAAATTGCAATTGCGCGGGCAAGAGCGGTGCGTTGCTGCTGTCCGCCGGATAACTGGCGCGGATATTTGTTCACATGGTCGATTAAATCCACCATACGCAGTACTTCAAGTGCGCGAACTTCAAGTTCATCTTTGCTTGCTTTTGACTTTTGCTTCAATGCAAATATGACATTCCCTAGCACTGTCATATTGGGGAATAGTGCATACGACTGGAACACAATGCCGAAGTTTCGCTTTGCAGCAGGTAAATATGTAGCGTCATTGCCGTTAATCTCAATCCTGCCACTGTCAGCAGTTTCAAGTCCGGCGATAATACGCAAGAGCGTAGTCTTACCACACCCACTTGGTCCGAGGATGCAGACCATCTCGCCTCGCTCGACTTCAACGCTGACATTATTCAGGGCGTATTGACTGCCGTAACGTTTTGTCACGCCCTCAATTTTCAAAAAGCTCATTTTATTGCTCCACTCCCTCTAACTAAATCTTCTCGCCCATTCGGTTAAAATTGCGTCACGATTTTCAGCTGCCCAAGCAAAATCATTTTCTATAAGCTGGTCACTTGGGTTGCCAAGAAACCCTTCTACAGGACGACCTTGACCGGTGGAGATAATCGGGAATGCGCGGTTGTATATTTCCATAGCTTCGTCTGAAATTGCCCAATTGAGGAATGTTTCCGCCGCAGGGTGAATCTCATCTCTTGCAACAAGGGCATTAGCTTCCATATCCCAGCCGCTACCCATTGCAGGCCATACGATTTCTACGGGTGCACCACGGTTAAGCTGCTGAACACCCGGGTAGCCAAAACTGATTCCCACAACTGTTTCCCCGGTTGCTGCTCTGCTTGCAGGCGCCGAACCTGAGTGAGTGTATTGGGCAATATTTTGGTCTAGGGATTCAAGAAACTCCCATCCTGCTTGTTCTCCGAACAATTGAAGAATTGCTGTTACAGTAAGAAATCCTGTGCCGGAAGAGGCGGGTGCGGGCATTTCCACATGTCCGCGTAGCTCTGGACGAAGCAAGTCTTCATAACATCTTATGTCATCCATGGTCAGACCAAGGCGTTCAAGCTCTATGGTGTTTACGATGAATGCTGTTTCCCATGCAGTTATGCCTACCCATGTGGGAACTTCTTGCGGTGAACGG